>Ga0115004_10003330_pt1 | contig 13115 bp, 8 predicted proteins | sample ArcticOcean_MG_C_10_FD_88737 | JGI IMG/M metagenome (GOLD analysis project Ga0115004, IMG submission 88737) | Marine microbial communities from western Arctic Ocean - ArcticOcean_MG_CB11_90 | ecosystem: Environmental > Aquatic > Marine > Oceanic | place: Arctic Ocean: Canada Basin | collected...
ATGATGATGATGATGATGACGATGATAAGAAAAAGAAAGAGATTAACGAAATAGTTAGAGATGAGAGCGGGAGGACGGAATTAGCTGGGTATTTAGCTGGGTTAATTACGCAAGAAGGAGCGCTTGAACGATTACGAGCGACTAAACTGCCGCAGATTTACGTCACGCATTTGAGAACTTTTTTGATCGTTTATTGTCTCTCTATACCGTTCGTGTATGCCGTCAATTGGGGATGGGCGACGATTCCAGCTACAGCCTTGGCGACGTTCGCGTTATTAGGAGTTGAGGGAGCGGCAATGGAGTGCGAGATTCCATTCGATGCGAACAAATCGAATCATTTAAGAATGGATCAATACTGCGAAACAATCGTGAACAGTTGCGCTGTTTTAGCGCAATGGGGCGGCGACGATACCATAGAATTAAATCAAGGCTCGCGCAAATCAATCACATTAGACACGATCGTTGATGAGTTTAGAGAAATTTCGTTATCTCGCGCGCACTCGGAGCAAATCAATAATATAGCCACACTTTCAAAGGACAATAACAACAACAACGACGACAACAAAAATGTTTCAGCCGCAGCTCATTCTACCGAGCACGTCGTAAACGTCGAAACAGAAAATGATGGAAACAATAATAATAATAATAATAATAATAATAATAATAATAATAATAATAATAACAGCAATAACGAAGGAAATAATAATAGCGATTTAGGTTTAGGCGTTCGGAACGAACTTACGATAAAAAGCATGGAAGATATCACGGAAACTCTAAGAACGGGTTAACTAATAGAATAGAAATGATTACAATAACAACATAACAACATAAACACACACACACACACACGCACAGCGAGAATTATAAATCTAATGCTTCCCTTCAACGAATCCACCATAAACTGATTCAATCGTCTTCTCGTCGATTGAATAGAAAATCTTCCCACTCTCTTTGTGTTCAAATTTACTCAACTCGAACGCTATAACGCCGCAGTTCACGATTTTTTTCGTTTTCGCTTTATGCGATGATTCTTTCGGTAGAAATAATTTGAAAAACTCTTTGAAATAAATGGAATGCCCGCAAGCGATGATAGCTTCGCAATCTTTAGGAATCGAAGAAGACGTCGCCCAATGCGCGAATCTTAAACAATCCGTCGCGCCCGAACGTCTCAACGTCTTATTCCCGGCATAACTCTCGCAATCATATTTAACAGTTTTCTCTAAAATATTCTTCAACGTCCCGCGATCTTTCGCAACGTTCGTGATCCCGGTATAAGGAATCGTTTCAAACGCTTCATTGGCCAACGCGTACGCGTCGACGTTCCTCGCCATTTCTTGCAAATCGTCCCTCACGAACAATTTCTCGTTCGTTCTCTCAAACCTATCCATAAACGCAATCGCTCCTGTATGCGCAGCTCTCCTTAAATTACTCGTACAAAGTATACTCTTAATCGTCCTCCCGCCCTTGATCGAATCCGCTCTCAAAATATCCACGTGTCTCGACCTCAAAGCTCTCGCCTCTTCCTCTTTCAAGAACGGGTCGTTCACTTCGTTCAAGAACTTCCTCAACCGTTGCACTTGTAAAAGACCTAAGTCGCTTAAACCTGCGTCGACGAAGAACGAATCATCCGCTTTCAACACCGCACTCATCTCTCGAAATAACCCTCGCATTACCCTGATTGGAAACCACGCGTTGAACCCGCGATTGAACACGTAGTTCCAAAACGACTCCCCATGCCTCACGAAATATATCTCAATCTTCTGCTCGAGCACGCAACCTGAACCGATTCGATCTTCTCTGGCGAACTCTAAATCGTTTTCTTCTTTCAATTTCCTTAAATCTCTCTTCTCTTTACTTAAAAACAGGTGAACACTGGCTTTTAAGTATATCCTCATCTTCCTCAGGAAAGCTTTTCGTTTGAACAGGAGGACGTAGGTCAACGAAATTATCTCCACGGTGAACACGAGCTCATGAGCTGCGAAGGCGAACATGCTCTGCATATGACTGCGATGCCGACTTGCGTTTTCTTCGTCGATGCACTCTTTCTCGTGCCTATGATTAAAGCGCCCTAAAAGTAACTCTTCTACTATTCGATCCTGATTATTATTATTCCGATTATTATTATTCTGATGATGATGATGTTTCCCCAGAATGAAAGAAGGAAGGAATAAGGAAAGAAAATACGAGAATAACCTCTTTATTATTAGTAGTACTACTACTAAAAGACTACACTGTACAAAAAGAAGTGAACGATAGTACTACCCATCGCGCCTATTGTTTAATAAACACGAAAATGGCCTTTCCTAGCACTACTCCTACTACTACTAATCCTACTCATGCGAATACTACTACTGCTACTGCTAAGAAGTTCCACCATGCGAAGATGAAAGACCTCAGACTAAGAAAGTCCTCGGTCGAAAGATTCATCTTCTCAACGCTTTGCTTAATCGTCCTAGTCAGACTTTCATCGGTCTTCTTCTATAGCGAGAGTGGTAACGGTAAAGCAAGTGTTCCAGTACTTTTCGCTAAGGACGAGTTAGTAGCAGAAGGTGTTCTCGTGAGCAGCATAAGCAAAGGTGGTGAAGAAAACGGTCTCGCGAGGAGTATCGCCGGTAAAGACGCAAACGAAGACGATGCAAACGATTCAGAGGAGGATATGAATACTGAGAGGAACAGTGAAAATGATTTTGAGAAGCAGCAGAGGAAGAAGAAGAGCGTGAGTTCGACGACGACGACGACGACGACGCAGAATAGCGCGAGTACGACGAGTAAGAGTTTAAGTAGCAGCAGTAGTTTAAGTAGTTTAAGTAGTAGTAGTAGTAGTAGAAATAAACAAGGAACACAGTCTACTACTACTACTACTAATAATAATAATAATAATAACAGTCAACGAATGAAGCGCATGGAAGACGAGATATTCGAAATCTTACGCGATAAGAACAGAGCGTTAGTGACGAATAAGAGATTGTTCGTGGTTGAGAAATCAGTGAATCCGGAGGATGAACGAGATAAACGAACGAAACAGGTTCTACAGCATTGGTTAGAATCGACGGCTTCGGATACGAACGAGACTTTGATATATCACTTTCCGAGGAGTTTGTTCGAGCAATTGCCGTTGGACGAACCTAAGTTCGAGTTCAAGACGTGCGCCGTGGTCGGGAATTCTGGAGTGACTTTGTTGAAAGAATACGGGGATGAAATCGATAAACACGATGCGGTGATTAGGATTAACATGGCACCTATTAGAGGGTTCGAGAAGTATGTCGGGAAACGAACGACGTTCGATGTCGTGAACTCGCATAACGTGCGAGAGATTTTACAAGGCGTCAGAAGGTGGCGCCCGGCTATGGAGGGAGAGACGAAATTAGTCTTATTCGAAACCGCCTCGCATTTCGCGAGATATCATTTATGTCAACCGTTATTGAAGAAATATGGGAACGAGAACGCGATTTTGTTAAATCCTTTGTTCTCGAACACCGCGCACTCTTTATGGATTAAATTGAAAGAGTTATTAGAGAAGACGAAGAACTCGCAATATAACAGAAAACCAATGTCCGGTTTCTTCGCCGTCTTATACGCCTTACAAATGTGCAACAAAGTCGATTTATACGGCTTCGACGCGTATACTTCCAGGAAGAAGAGTTATAGGTACCATTATTTCGACAACGTCCAAGGCTTCACGGACGTCCATTCGTTCGATTTAGCTATCGAGGTCTTCAAATTTATCGCCAGAAAAGGTGAAGCCGGTGCGTTGACTATTAACGTCTAGTTATTTCATAGCTCGTGGTTGGTACTTAGGTCGTCGTGTTGGGTGGGGCAACCTTCACTACTTTTTGAAATTGAAATCGACAGATGAGAGAGATGAGAGAAACGGATTCGGCACAACAGAAACTCGCTAAACTGATAACTCTTAAAACTTTTTAAGGTCACGATCGAGGCATAAACACTAGTACAACTCTATACTCACTCTCTCTCTCTGTGTATTTGTTTATTCCTCTTCTCTTTCGCGCATATATACATCGATACGTAATACTAATAATACGTACTAATAATACTAATTGGAAAATTGGAAAAACGGATATAATAATAATAATATTCAAATTATTTCAAACCGCGTGTTTAAGAAAATTCAAGACTATCTATTTCCATAAAAAATGCAACATGAATTCAACGATTACTATTCAATAGACAGATTCCTGGCGGAAGCGGAATCGATACCGTGTTTGCATAACGTTGGATCGCTGAACATCGCGCGCGAACTAAACAGTCAGTGCGACTCTGAACACTTACTGATGAACTCGGAGATATCGCTCCCGTTTTGGCTAGCGAAGGCGCTTTCGGAGAAGCTGTTAGTGAATCCTCAGATGGACACTGCGAAAGTGTTTCCGAGGACGGTATGGTCGAAGATCAAGGCCGAGGCGAAGATCGTGAACTTACAAAGAGATTACTCGGACTCGTTCTTCGAGTTAGCTGGTTTGTATGGGAATTTATTACTGAGTACGTATAAAGAGGACGAAGACGACGACGACGATTACGAGGACGAACGCGAAGCCGGTAGAGAACTTTTAAGAAACGCGAGAGAGGCGTTTTCGCTAAGGTTTAAGAAGATGTTAATGGAAGCGCATAATCAGTCCGATCCTTCGTTTGATGTGGATAATTTGACCAGGTGTGAACGTAGGTTGTTTAAGAGCGGTAAGGATAGCGCAAAGGCGTTTATGAGGTGGAAATATGCAACTTCAGAGGTCATGGTCGCGAGTAAAGTCGTCACCGAGGCGAGGAAGAGAAAACAAATGACGAATAGAGTTGAACGAAGAGAACCGTTGAAGCAACGGAACTTTTAATAGCATGATATAGTGTATATATATATAGAGAGAGAGAGAGAGAGTGTGTGTGCGTGTGTGCGTGTGTGTGTTAAATGAATAAACAAATAAACAAATATAATAAAACAACGTAATAATTCTAAATTAAACCTTGCGATCTTAACTCTGCAAACGTCTTCGCGTTATAGACGTTCCCATCCGCATCTTCGCATTCTTGGTCTTGTTTAGAATCCCACTTGCCGACTTTCCGCTCTTCTAATGAGCCGTGTAATCGCCGTGCTTCTTCAATCGTAGTTACTTCGTTGAACGCTTTGCTAAAAGGGATGTTCAAACAGCGCATGCCGTGTTGGTGACGCCATTGCGTGAAATGTTGCTCGTACGCGCGTCTACCCCAATACGAGTAATTACCGCAAATTTCACATTTGAACTCTACGTTTAAGCCGTGTAATTTATATAACCAATACGGAATCGGTTTCCCGTCCCAACCCATTGGGAGCTTTAATGGATTATAAATTTCGGCATTGTTCTCATCATCGTCATCGTCGGAAAATGCAAAAGCGTCATCTTCTTCATGTTCTCTTTCGATTTCGGTTCTAGACATTGTTAATTTTTTCTCCGCCTGCGCTTTCGTGCCGTCTAATGTTCTTCTTAAAGCACCTTCGAATAAGCACTTCAATCTGTATTCAATTTTTGCCACTTTCTTTGCTTTGTCTTGTTGTTTCAGTAAATCATCTTTCGCTTTCGCGTTGCCTTTTCTGACAAACTTTGATGGCACTTGTCCATTTTTTTTTAGTAATTCAGAGACTTGAAACAATCTATCGCATCGTTCGTCCGCGGTACCACCGGTTTTCAACCCAGCTCGGTTCAAACAATCTTTTATTGCATCGTCGTTCATGGACATTTGTAAAGCTTTCGCCGCTTTTGCTTTTTGAACAGTCGCATTATTTGAAACGACCGAAACGTCGAGCAATACTTCTGCGCCGCCGCCGTCGCTTTTACCAGCACCAGCTAAGCCTTTATCTTCCCATCCTTTCAACTTGCCCGCGTCGAAAAGCCTCTCAAACTCTTTATCGATCTCTTCCTTAACTAAACAGTCTTTTGCAAATTGTAGTGGCGACGATCGCTCCAAGAAATCGATTAAATATTCACACAAATCTTCAATGAAATCGACGTATACTTTTGAAAACTTCTTTTGCCTATCGAGGTTGGCTGATTTTTCTGCATCGAACAAGTTTGGAAGTTCGTGAAGAAACGCGACGTATTCTAGTGGTTTCTTTCTAGTTTCTTCATCGTCATCATCCGAGTCCTCTTTTTTATCATCAGCGGCATCAGCGGCAGCTTTTTTTCCTCCCTTTGATGATGATTCTAATAAATCTTTCCTCCTTTTCGCTCCATTCTTTTTCACTTCGTCAGTAAAGCTCGTCCCAAACGTCCTCGCAACATCGCTCACGAAAACGTGATGAAACCTCACTAAATCTAAATACCTCCCCTGATGCTCTTCACCGGAAAAATCAATACCGAGAGGTAACTTTTCGCTGTTTGGATCTAACCTCACGTCGTTCTCGGCGACGTCGTCCCCTCTCAATCCAAGCTTCTTCTTCAACTTTTCCTTAATCACTTCGTTTTTCTGCTCTAGCTCTAACTGTTCTCTCAAAACATCGCTCGATAGCTGATGACTATTACTCACGAGCGAAGAAGTCTTATTCTCTTCCTCTTTATCTTTCAGTTCTTTCAGCGCGGCGTAGAACTGCTTAAACGCCTTCTCGCCGCCACCAGTTCTCTCGATCTCTTGCTTCCTAGACCCATCTGTATCGTCATAATACGCTTTCTGTTATGCATATATGTAAGAAGAAGAAGAAGAAGAAGAAGAGTAAAACATGTCAGTAGTCGAAACGTCGTTCTCTGCGCGAATCAAAATATCAAATCCTCTCTCTTCTCCAGGCGGCTTCGAAACAAAATCACCTACAGAAGAAGAAAGAAGAAAGAAGAAGAAGAAAGAAGAAGATTTCGGAAGAAGAACACACAGAAATCGTAATCTCCGTAACACGGACGAAGACTTGCTCGCGCGAACAAGAAAACAACGAACAAGAAAACGAGTGCAAACTCCGCCATTCTCGTACCAACTTTTTCCCGTTTTCCAAAATCCGATCGCACGAATATCTCGCCCTGTGGCTCTGCGCCAGTCTTCTCTTATGCGTTACGACGCCTGGCCTAGAGAACTCGCTCGCGATCGATCGTTCCAGTTCTTCGTTCTCTCGTTGTTGTTGCCTCGCGTTCTCGAGGTAGTTCATTCTCGATGATGTGTATGCTACTTAATCAGTTAATTAAATTAAATTAGTTCATTAATAGAGTTCTCCAAACCCTTTGAAGCGCTTCGAAAACGCGAAAAACGAAATCAGCATTGTACTAATAAAAATAATAATAAATAACGCGAAAAGTTGAGTTATTAAAACAGTAAACATGGATAGACGAAAGGCGCGCGCGGTAAAACGAAAGAAACGTACGCGTCTGCTCGTATTCTCATAAGTGCGACCGGAGCTCTCGTTTTCGATCGTTCGTTTTGCGCTCGGTCAACGCAAATCATGCGAGATCATCGATGTGCGTTTTTTTTATTTACGCACTGTTGTTACGCTCTCTGCTGAAGAGAGGAGTTCGTTTTCGAGGAGTAAACGCGCGCGCGATGGTGCTCCTAAGTGCGACCGGAGCTCTCGTTTTCGATCGTTCGTTTTAAAACGTACGACGCAGATCATATACGCGATCGTTGATACGTTTTTTTTTGCTCGCACATCACGTGTGCTTTTTTTGAGATCTCGTCTTTTCACTTTTAGAGAACGAGTTGTACTAAAAGTCCTCACTTAATTGTAATCAATCGTAATCTCGAAAACGTTAAATATATACACACACACATATTAACGATCGAGATGAGAAGAATTCTACAATCGCAGTCGCAGTCAGCGCATGCAAGCACGAGCGCTCGACGGCATAGAATCCTTCACAGAAAGTGTACGAAAACCATCCCGAGCGATTGGAACGAAACAATAAGAACTCGTACTGCTAATTTCATTGATGGAAGAAAAAGTAATCATCTTCATCAAAATCATCGTAATCATAATCCGTTGAGTCATTCGGTGATGCTATCTTTGCTCGTTACTTTCAGTAGTGCGCATGCAAGTGGTCAAGCGTTCGCGTTTACTGTTGGCGGTGATCAATTCAGTACGAATGCGAGTTCGTTCCCAAGGGCGGACGAGAGGTTCATCGGTATCGACCGCGCCGCAGACGAGCGACGAGAAGAAGAGGAACGGTATAGTACGAAGGATCTAGTGCTAGATTTCGTGTCGCCGGTCATAGCCTTGAGGGTCGTTAATTTTGCATTTAATGGAGGAATTAAGAAGGAGAATGATCCGAAATGGTTAGACGTGTTATGCGTTTTAGGTGTTTTGTTGTGCCTGTTCGTGTTCGTGACCGATAACGCGGCGCTCGATAACGCTCTGCGTTGAACGAATTCTCTCTCGCGCGCGAGATCCTAAACCCGACAGCTGAAGCAAATGCGAGTGAAAGGAAGAGTAGGAGTAGAGTTTTGTAATAACATCGAATGTATAATACTAGTATAATCATGATAGGTATTTATATGTCCACGCAGGCTATTGAAGAAGTAACGGGAAGATTATTTTCTTCTTCTTCTTGCTCTTCTTCTTCTTCTTGTCTTTTCTCGAGCTCTCGTTGCTTTCTTAAAGTTTCGTAGATTTCGTATTGCGCGACTATTCTTAAATACTCTTCGCGAGTCGGCTCGACGTCTTGAACTTGTTCGATGAACGAATCCCACTCTTCGCTCGAGAACGATTCAGCGAGTTTCGGGTATAAACACGTATGTCTGAATTCATCGATTTCCGATTGCGTATTTTGGCTTATTTTTAAAGACCTGCGACGACGATTGAGAGCAGGAGAAGAAGGATTCTCTATACTATCAACACCGTTTTCGTTATCGTTCGTTTTGCGAAAATTCATGAACTCTGCGCCAGTGAGAAATAACGTCAACGGCGGTGCCATTGGGGTAACTACTCGGCACGGACGACTTAAACTAGCTTTAATGAAACTTAATGGCATCGTTGGCGTTTTCTCGCAATCTAAAGCGACCAAAACCGCCGTAGCGATCATTTTACGAATTTGATGCAACATGAAACTTTCGCCGTACACTTTTACTCTCACAAAAGGATAGGATTCAAACCCTGGAATTGTTTCGGCTGTTTCCGAACACGTGAATTCGTGTATTCTTCGGTAGTGCATGATATGAACGAGGTCGTTCATATCTTTTTCTAACAGCCAATACGTTTGTTTCCCAGATGTTTCGATACGATTTGGTAATTCTATTTCTTCTTCTTCTTCTTCTACGGTATCATCTACTACGATCGTTTCCCCTATTTCATCATCTACCTCCTCGTCATTATTATTCTTATCACTATTATTTCTATCATTTCTATTTCGCGAGAAAGAAGATCGTCTGTTGCTATTCCCTCTCGTCGATTTTCCAGCACCGTATCGCCCTCTCTTCGTGTAATTATGAAAAGGATGCGATCCTTCGAACATCTTCAAAGCTTCTCGAAACTTTTCCAACTCATCGCCATTTTCATTATATCTTAAACATTTTAAAGGTAATAAATATTCATACGTTCTCGAAATTGCCGCTCTCCTCGCATCGAAAGATTTCGTCGCTTTAAAACACGCAAAAGCTTTAACTACATTCGTCGGTAAATGTTCGTTTATTTTCTTCACGATTGATTCCTTCGCCTCTTCTACTACTACTAAGTCGTCGTCGTCACGATCATCGCAATCATCACTACTATTAGTATTACTATCATACGCATCAACTGGCACTTCCATCTTCATACCGACAACGGTCATCAAACTACTCACGCCCTTATCCGTCCTCGAACTCCTCGTCCACTTCAACCTCTTCAACCCTTTACTTCTATAATTACTTAACAAAATCCCGCCCGCGTTATACACCGCGTCTTCAATGACATCATCCACAGTACTCCCTCTAGGTAACACTAAGTTCTGCGTATTTCCTTTGAAATCATTTCCAACGTACGCTACAACTAACGCGACGTTCATTTTCTTCTTCTTCTTCTTCTCCCTCTCATCATTTTCGCTCTCGGCGGACTTTACCGCAAAACCCCTAATCATCTCCTCTGTTAACAAATGCGACGGGTGAACGTTCTCCCCAAAAACTCCTCTCGCGATTGAGCTCTGATCATTTCCTCGATCTCCAAAATCATCGTAAGATTGTTTCTTCTCTCGAGGATTAACTTTTACTGTCCCTGTTTGCTCGTTTTCCTGATTTTCGTGATCATAATCATTCAAAGAAGAAGAAGAAGAAGAAGCAAAAGTTGATATTTTCAGCCGCCGAAGAAGATTTGTGGTGCTCGTTTTCGCACCAGGTCTCTTCAATGATCGATTAACGAAAGATTTATTGGTCGCATAATAATCAGCAGAGCGAGCGCTTGTAACGTTCGATGAATGCATGAACGAGTAAGTCATGTTTTTAGTACTAAATAATCGTTCTAATGCGATCTTTGCACGTTTCATTTCTGAGAAGATTTCCAATCGTCATCTCCTTGAGAGAGAAGAGTGAGAAAACCACTTTTTGTCTTTTTCCTTTTCTGTACATAGTACCGCTCTTTCTGCGATTTCTTTGATCGATTGTCTGTATTATGATACGATATTAAGATGGGCTCAATTGTGTGAAACCGAGGCCAACGCGTTCCTGTGAGCGCTGGGAGACGAGTGGCATCCAAACAGATTGACCGATGATTACGCCTTTCTCGTCGACGGCGCAAACTAAATGTTCGCCGGATAAGGCGTTGTAATCGGTTATTTTGCACTTGAGCCAATCGCGCTCGTAAAGTTGATCTATATCGCTACTATTATTATCATTATTATTATTATTATTATCAGTATCGTCGTCATGATTTTTGTTGTTGTTGTTGTCGTTGTCGTGAAGTGAAAGAATAGCTTTGTTCGTGACGTTCAAGTCCAAGTTTATCGTCTTACCGATCACGGCGCAGCCCCACAAATCGCCTTGTTTAACTAACCATTTCAACAATGGCATTTTTTCTTGTCCGTATTGTTTACGCAATTCGCTTGCAGTTTTCCCACTTTCTTCGCAGCTTTCCCAACCCTGCGGGTTATACGAAACTTGTCGGCGCCAACGGCGGTTAGGTATGTTCGACTCAGCCATTACGTTGTATTTTTTTTCCCAATCGGCGCCTTTCATTACCTTTAATTTATGTTGTTGTTTTTCGTTATTATTAATGAGCCTCATACCGCCACTACCATAATTCTCGGCGGCGCCTCCTGTTTTCTGTTTCTTCTGCTTATCTTGTTTGTTCTTAAGAGGTGGCTCGAATGAAATAAATTCTTGTCCTCTTTTTGCCCCGACTTCTAAAAACCCTTTGACTTTGCTCACTTCGACTGGGACGCGCAAGGGAATAATACCTTCTAAAGCGCGATGAGGCAAATCTTTCGCGAGAATGAGTTCTTGCGCTTTTTCCGTCCATAGCTCGACTTCTTCATCTAAATGATCTTCGACGTATAGAACTTGCAGTTTTCTCGTCTCTTCGTTGAATTTTAAGACATCGGCGACGTACCATACTTTATCCAATGGCCAATAGATTTTGATCTTCTTATTGACTAAATTGCGCAAGATTGCAACATCTTGTTCGGTCAAATCATTATACTCAGTATACTTTGTATTATTATTTAATGATGATTGTTCGTTATCGCTGTATTTTGCAGTATTGTTAGTATTATTATTTGAACACGAAAACGTGATATTTTTCCAGCCAGAAGAATTATTTCGGTTCGCATTTGTTGTTGTATTTTCTCTCCTCTTAGTCGACATGGTAGAAGGAGTACCAAACATCATAGATCCTCCTCCTCCGTGCTGTTGTTGTTGTTGTTGTTGTTGTTGTTGTCGTTGATCTTCTTGCTCTTCTCGCTCCTCGCGCTTTAGTTCCATGTCGGCTATTTTTTCAACCTCTCGCATGTTCTTTTGGTTCTCAAAACGTTTCCTCTTCTCTTCGCGAATTCTTTCAGCTTCTTGGTTACCGCAAGGTACCCACGTCTCTTTTACGCCCTTTTTATGCGGTTTATATCTCAACTCGACTCTTTCGTTGCGCATATCAATCTCCTCTACGACGCCATCTTCGCTGTAGCAAATTTTATGTAACTTTGTTTCTTTATCAAGCGCTGCGACTACTTTCGCTTGATACCATTCTTCGTCTTCGGGCCACCAAATGCGAATAGTATCGCCCTCTTTCAATTTAATATTTTTCATCTTTTCTAATTTCAAAATAGCGTTCATGTCTTGACCGTTCAAGGAATTCGTTAATGAGTTCGCTCCTCCGCCATCAGCCGCGGATAAGAGTTGCAAAAATAAGCGCTTATTCGTCGCAAATTTCGAAGTTTTATAGTTCCCGACTGCGCTGATTTCACCAGTGTTGACGTTCAAGAAACCTAACCTAGCCAATGATTCAGCGGCCATTTCACGAACAGTGTCATCGGAATCTTGACTGAGTATTTTTTCCATCTCAATTCTACGAGAATTCGCTGCGCCTCGTAAGTACCCTAAACACTCGATTGCTTTAGCTCTTACGCCGGCGTCTGGATCTCGCATTAATTCGCCAACGCATTCGGCCGTTTGAAAGAGCTTTAGATCATCCGTACCATCTGTTTTCGGTTCACATTTTTTGCCCTCCCATGCTTTCTTTAACGTTTCGCAAAGCTGCTCTCTTATTTCGCAAATGTCATCGTTCTGATTCGCTTGGATTATTTGAGAAAAATACGGTCTCGAATGTAAACCTAATTTTGCGAACGCTTTCAGGGCGGACAATTTAACTGAACTATGTCTCTTATCCGCGCTCGCTTTTGCTAATAAGACAAAATCTTCCTTTTTACGAGCTAAATTACCTAAATAATCACATCCAGCGCTTTTAATCCACCCTGGGACGAACTGACCTGATTGGAGAGTTTTTTTCCCAACTAAAGCATTTATTGCGTTGAAATCAATTTTATCAATCAATACTGATTCTTCTTTTTCTGATGCTTTTGCTTCGTCAAAATTATTATTATTATTATCATTATCACTATTATTAATTGTAGGCGAAAACATCTTCTGCTCCTTTATATCTTCCTCCTCTTTCTTCTTCGTCGTTTTATTATTCTCTTCATCGTTATTATTATTATTATTGTTATTATCATACTTTCTCCGCTTTGCTCGCATTAAACTAGGTATTA
>Ga0115004_10003333_pt1 | contig 13106 bp, 9 predicted proteins | sample ArcticOcean_MG_C_10_FD_88737 | JGI IMG/M metagenome (GOLD analysis project Ga0115004, IMG submission 88737) | Marine microbial communities from western Arctic Ocean - ArcticOcean_MG_CB11_90 | ecosystem: Environmental > Aquatic > Marine > Oceanic | place: Arctic Ocean: Canada Basin | collected...
ATTATGAAATTCTCTGGTCATAGCAGCGAACGCTCGTTTCTTAAATATCTAAAATTAGATGCGGAAGTCGTTGCCAAAAAATACAAAGCGTTTTTTTGATTAATTAGTATTTTAGAAAGAATTTAATTGCATTAGCACACGTATAATTTATTATTTCTTCCAAGTCCCCCCGTATTTGTATGCAGTATTGTCTTTTTTAACGTCTACAAGACACTCTTTACATACAAACATCCATGCTAAAAGATACGTAGTATTAAAATCAATCAACAGCCGCAATAATTACATTACCAGAGACTATATTATTATTAATATCTACCCCATTAAAATTTCCTTTTGGTTCTTTTTTATTTTCAGTAAAATCTAATGCTCTGATATAAACTGATACTTTTTGCAAATGAAACATTCCAGATATAGAAAAATCAAAATTTAATATTTGGCCTTTACTTAAAACAGAGACTTTATCATTTTCTATAATTATATCCTCATTTAAGCTTATTATATTGTAATGAAATTTTTCTATTTTTAGGTTTAATTTATATTGTAATGTTTCGAATTTAAAAATAAAACTATATTTCCCAGCTGTTTTTAATAATATTTGAGAAAATGGACTTTTTTCAGAAAAAAGTAGTGGGTTTTTTCGAATGCTGCTTTCTACGACCATTCTGTTTTTATTGAGTTCTTGACAAAGAATAGGATCAAAGTTTTCTCCATTAACTTCTTCTTCAACTTCCATCTTAGAATTGTATTTCTTTAAAATCATTTTCCCAGCAATGGCCCTGTCATATTTATCAAACCCTGAGTAGGTGCCAATTAAATAATGTCTCTCGTTTGGTGAAGATTTGCCAATAAAAAATATAAACTTTGCACCCTCACTTTTTTTTCCTTCGATATAAAACTTGGTGTCGAAAAAAACAAAATCTTCACTTTGTTTAATCGTCCCATAAAATCTATAAATTCCTTTATGCCCAGCATCATCTCGATACACGTAAATCATTTCTATTTTTTTCCATTCACTATAAATAAAAACTTGCCCTTTATTCATTTTGTTATCTTCTCCAAAATAATAACAAACGTAATAATGGTCATTCTTTTGACTGTTTTTATTTAATAATTCGAGCTGTTCTTTTTTTTCGGCATCATTAAAAAAGCCACTTTCCATAAAGGTATAAACATCTTTGTAGCCCAAATAATTAAAGAAAAGTAGTTTATACTCCCTGCTTATTTTAATTATAGGTATACCTAATTGTGATTCTCTGTGTTTATTATAAAGATACTTGCCATTTACATACCCTTTTAATATTTGTTCTAAATCACTTTTTAGATTAGGTTTTTCACTAGTATAACTTCCAAAACCATATAATTGAGAGTCTTTATATCTTGCGTTTATAACATGCTTATCTTTAAAATGCTGTATCACATTGTAAAGTAATACACTAAAAGTGTTTTTTGTGAGGATTAAAGTTTCGCTACTATTTGGGTTTATAAAATTTTCCATTTACTTCCAATTTACTTATTAGGAATTACTAATATAAAAATAAATATTAGGAATTACTAAAAAGGAAAACAAATACATATACTTTTAATTCACAAATCAATTTAAAAATTTTACAAAATGAACAAAAAATTATTATTTTTAATGATATTTATTCCTTTTATTTCATTTTCCCAAAAGGTAAAAATTTCAGGAAGTGTTACATCTTCATCAGAAGCCTTATTAGGTGTTAGTGTTGTGGATAAAGGAACAACAAACGGTACAACTACAGATATCGATGGAAATTATGCAATAACAGTTACTCCAAATTCAATATTAGTTTTTTCATACCTCGGGTATAAAACGAAAGAGGTTTCTGTAAGCGGAAATACAATAATTGATGTAAGTCTTTCAGAGGACGCTTCGCAATTAGATGAAGTTACTATTAAGGGTTTTACTGGGGTAATTGGTCAAGCACGGAGAAGAGCTGAATCTATTCAAACTATTCCAGAATCTGTTGTAACGTATACAGCTAAAGAGATTGAAACAAAAGGAATTACAAATATCCAATCTTTTTCAGATCAAATTCCAAACGTAAACTTTACAACTTCTCAAAACATAGGAAATAATTTTATAACGGTAAGGGGTATTTCTCATATTAGAAATGGAGAATCTCCAATAGCCTTTGTTATTGATGGTGTGACTTTGCCAGATGCGAACTTAATTAATCAAGAATTGTTTGATGTGGCTTTAATAGAGGTAGTAAAGGGACCACAAGGTGCATTGTATGGTAAAAATGCAATTGCAGGTGCTATTAACATTGTTACAAATCAGCCTACAAATGTCTTTAAAAACAAAGTAAATATAGGCTATAGTAGTGGAAATTTATTGAAAGCGCAATTTTCTTCAAACGGACCTCTAATAGAAGATAAGTTATTCTATAGAATTTCTGGTTCTTATAAAAAAGGAGATGGTTTTATTGAGAATGAAACCTTAAATAAACCTGTAGATTTTATTGAAGATTTAACGCTTAGAGCCCAAATAAAAGCAATTTTATCAGAGGATATTAAAGCTACCTTCACAGGACAAATTATAGATGCGAAAGCGGGTGCTGTTTATTATGCGGGACCAAAAGCAGGTACACCTGTAAATTTTGCGCCAGATGATTTTAACAATCAAGTAATTTCTGCAGATCAATTTGGGACGTCTTCATTAAAAGGACTTTATGGAAACTTAAAAGTTGAATTTGGGTTTGAAAACACAAAACTAGTTTCTTCTACAACCTATAATAAAGGAGATAGAAACCATATCGGTGATTTAGACTTTACAGCAGCAGACGTTTTAAGACAAATACAAGACAGTAATTCTAAAACTTTTAACCAAGAATTTAAATTAAGTTCGACAGATGCGGATAGTAATTTATCCTGGGATATAGGAGCTTTTTACCAAGATTCAGACAAGTTATTATTTACAAAAGCAACTGCAGATTTTGGTTTTTTCGCCCCTCCTTTTGCGGGTACTGGTGTTCAATCAGATTTTGCACAATCAGACTTTACTAATACTTACAAGACACTCGCGGGTTTTGGGTTTTTAGATTATAAAGTATCTGATGTGTTTTCAGTGTCCGCTGGTTTGCGTTTTGATAATGATAATATTTCTCAAGATAACAGAACATTAAATACCAATCCAAGTAGAACCGATTCTCAATTACAACCAAAATTGTCACTATCCTTACAAGCAACAAAAAATATGATGATGTATGTAAATTATGGGAAAGGTTATAGAAGTGGTGGTTTTAATCAAGACATAACGGTGCGTTTTGGTGAAAGTTATGAGCCAGAAATCACAGACAGTTATGAGTTAGGAATAAAAAACTCTTACTGGAATGACCGATTCATCTTAAACCTTTCTACCTATTATATCGATTTCTCAAATCAGCAGCAATACGCACTAATAATTGGGGGTGATGGAAATATAAGAATAGGGAACTTTAATTTTGATGAAAGTAAATCATATGGTTTTGAAGCAGACTTTAAATTAAGACCATCTAAGTATTTTGATATTTTTGCAAGTTATGGGGTAAGTGGTTCAGAAATTATTACAGGAAATTCTACCTATAGCACAGGTACAAATGAATCGTTTGATGTTGCAGGAAAAAACACACCTTTAATTCCTCAAGATAGTTTTACTTTAGGGATAGACTCTCGTTTTGATGTTTCAGAGACTGTCGCTTTTAACGGTAATATTACTTTAAAAGGAACTGGTGAAATTTATTGGCATGAAGATAATGAGGCGGTTTCTTCTTCTTACAATATCTTAAATACACGCATCGGATTTACTATAAAGGAGAACACTTCTATAAGTCTTTGGGGAAATAATATTTTAGATACAAAATATATTACCGAGTTTTTTGGACAACCATTTTCTAATGGAGGGTCTGATTTAGCTTGGAAAGGAAATCCTGCTACTTATGGCGTAGGGATCTCTTATAAATTCTAATGCAATACAAAATTATTGTTTCGTTAGGTATTTGAATTTGTTAACTATTAATTAAAAGGAAAGCCACTAAACTATTATTTTAGTGGCTTTTTTTAATCAAAAAAAAATAAGTATGAGAGTAGCAACAGATATTGGAGGCACTTTTACAGATCTTGTGTGCCTTGAATTTAATAAAGAAACAGGAACTCCAATAGGAGTGAAAATTGCTAAATCAGATACTACCCCCTCTAATTTTGAACAAGGTATTTTAGATACTATAAAAAAGGGTAAGATAGATTTAAATGAAATTGATTTTTTTGCCCACGGTACAACCGTTGTAATTAACGCACTGACCGAGCGTAAAGGAGCAAAAACAGCTTTAATTACTACTAAAGGTTTTAGAGACGTTTTAGAAATTGCAAGATGCAATAGACCCGATTTATTTAACTTTAACTTTGTAAAACAACCGCCTTTTGTACCAAGATATTTACGTTTTGAGATCGAAGAAAGAATGAGCTATAAAGGAGAAGTCCTTAAAAAATTAAATACAGCCAATTTAAAAGAAATCATAAAAACATGTGTCGAAGAAAAAGTAGAAGCAATTGCAATTTGTTTCCTACACGCTTATAAAAACCCATCACATGAAATTCAGTTAGTAAAAGAATTAACAAAACTAAATATTGCAGTTGAGGTGATTTCCTCCTACCAAGTTACAAGAGAATGGAGAGAATATGAACGCACAAGTTCTACCGTATTGTCTGCATATGTTTTACCGTTGGCAAAAAAATATTTAAATAATCTTGAAAGTAAATTAAAATTACAAGGATTAAAACAAGCTCCTTACATTATGCAGTCCAATGGCGGTATTACAACTATTAATGATGTAAAATCAAACCCTATTACGATGGTCGAATCTGGTCCTGCAAGTGGAGTTTTCGGAGCCATAGCATTAGGTAAGGTTCTTGGGAAAAATGATTTAATTGTATTAGATATTGGGGGCACAACAGCTAAGTGTGCATTAGTCGAAAACGGACAAGTAAAAATTACAACTAATTATAAAATTGAACACTCTAGAACAGAAGCTGGATATCCGATTCAAACCCCTGTAATAGATATTGTAGAAATAGGAAATGGCGGCGGTAGTATTGCATGGATTGATAAAGGCGGGAAAATGCATGTTGGTCCAAAAAGTTCAGGTGCGATGCCAGGGCCAGCAGCTTATGGACGCGGAGGAACAGACTTAACTACTACAGATGCAAATATTATTACGGGTAGAATTCATCCAGATTATTTTTTAGGAGGTGAGTTGCAACCAGATTATCAGAGCATAGCGAAGGCAGCAGAACCACTTTGTAAACAATTAAATGGCTCTAAAGAAGATATAGCAAAAGGTATTTTAAGAATAGCAAATGCCAATATGATAAATGCTCTAAAATTAATTTCGGTAAATAAAGGTTATGACCCGCGAGATTTTACTATGGTTGTAATTGGTGGTGGTGGTGCAATGCATGGTGCAGATTTAGCAAGAGAATTACAAGTGTCAGAACTTATAATTCCACTACATGCAGGTGTTTTTTCAGCTTTTGGAATGCTTATGTCTGACATTAGAAGAGATTATATTAGAACAAATGTATTGACACTTTCTAATGACCTGAAAACTATAATTACCAGTACTTTTAATGAAATAAAAGAAGAAGCTTTTTCAAACTTTAAAGCTGACAACATTCCGCCAGATAAAGTAAAATTTACATTTTATGCAGATTTAAGATATGCAGGACAAGAACATTATGTAAAAGTACTTTTAGATAATTTTTCAGAGCAAACATCTTTAGAAGAAATCATTACTCATTTTCATAAAGAACATAAAAAACATTACGCATTTGAATTAGATGCAGTTGTAGAGTTAGTGAACTTTCACCTTGTCGCAGAAGTTGAAGTTGATAAACCTGATTTTCCAAAAATCACGGCCACAAACAAAAAGATTCAAGATGCAATTTTTGATGAAAGGGAAGTAGATTTTGATGATTTGGGAGTTCATTCTACTACCTTTTATCATAGAGACTTGTTAGAACCCAACATGTCTTTTAAAGGGCCTGCTATAATTGCAGAAAAGGCAACAACTACAGTTGTTACTCCTTTACATACTGTCAATATAGATGCATATGGTAATTTAATTTTAACATTAGAAAAGGAATAATCATGGAAAAATTCACATTAGAAATTATTCAAGATGCTTTAGTAGCTGCAGGTGACGAAATGTTTCAAACATTGCAACGGACTAGTATGAGTCCAATTATATATGAGTCTTTAGATTATGCTGTTGGTATTACAGATATTAAAGGAGAGTTATTAGCACAAGGTAACGGTGTAACCGCATTTTTAGCAGCATTAGATTCAGTGGTTAGCGCCACTCTAGAGAAGTTTAATGGAGAAAATTCTTTACAAGAAGGAGATATTATTATTGCAAATACACCTTATGCAGGTGGAGGCACACATTTGTCTGATGTTTCAGTAATATATCCGGTTTTTTATAAAAAAGAATTGGTGGCATTTACAGTTAACAAAGCACACTGGACAGAATTAGGAGGTACATTTCCAGGTTCAGTTTCTACGGTAGCTACAGAAATTTATCAAGAAGGATTGCATTTTCCATTTATTAAAATAAAATCCGAAGGAAAAATTAATGACGCTATAATAGATTTGATTAAAGGTAATGTACGATTGCCAGAAAGTACTTTAGGAGATTTATATGCCGGAATTGCAGCTACAGAAGTGGGGGCAAAACGTGTTCTTTCTATCATAGAAAAATACGGCTTAGAAACCTATAAAAAGGCAAAAAATGATTTTCTTGACTATGGAGAACGTATGTGTATTGAAGCGCTAAAAGAGATTCCTAATGGCATTTATGAAGGAGAAACTACCATAGAAGATAATGGTTTTGGGGAAGGGCCTTTTCCTATCAAGGCAAAAATTACAGTAACCGATACTGAATTTATTGCAGACTTTAATGGATCACATCCACAAGTAAAAGGAGCTACCAATCTTTCTTTTAGCGGATTAGTTACAGGTTGTAGAAGCCTCTTTAAAGCTATTACTACGCCTCAAATGGATGCTAATGGAGGCTCGTTTAGACCCATGAAAGTTATTTGTGAACCAGGAACTATTGTAAGTGCTGAAGCGCCTTCTGCAGTTTCTGTTTATTATGAAGTTTTAATTACTTCCATAGATTTAATTTGGAAAATTTTAGCACCATTAATTCCAGATAGGTTGCCAGCAGGACATATGCGTTCTGTATGTGCCACATTTATTTCAGGAATTCACCCAGATACGAATCAATTTTATATTCAAGCAGAACCACTTGCCGGTGGCTGGGGTGCTTCTGCAACGCATGACGGTAACAGAGGGCAATTGTCTTGTGGAAGCGGAGAATCTTATAATATTCCAATAGAAATAAGAGAAATGCGCTATGGCATTCAAGTAGAGCAATATGCTTTTCATAATGAGGGTGGTGGTTACGGAGAGTTTCAAGGTGGAAATGGTCAATATTTGGATTATAAAATTGTATCCGATGGTGCACATGTGACCGCTGCTTTCCTTGGTGAAAAAACAAAAACCTGGGGTATGAAAAATGGGCATGATGGTTCCTATAATTACTTTATGATTATAAAAAAAGATGGTTCAAAAGAAAGACATAGTTTAGGAACAAATATCTATTTAGAGAAAGGAGATATTGTTCGTTGCACTACAGCAACTGGTGGTGGCTATGGAAATCCTAAAAATAGACCCAAAGCGCAAGTGCTATTAGATGTTAAAAATGAATATATAACAAAAGAAGAAGCTAAAGAATTTTATAATCTGTAAAATGGAAAACAAGCAAAAAATAATGTATTTAAATCCAGTTGGTTTTGCTTCTTATGATGCTTTTTTTGCTGAAATGATAAGAGAAAATAAATTTTCAAATACAGAAGTTCATGTAACCTCTTTAAGTCCAAATGTTGGATTAATGGATAACTTGGAGTATAGAACTTATAACGCTCTTATTGCTTCTGATTTAATTAAAGCTACAAGGCAAGCTTCAAAAGAAGGTTTTGATGCTATAATTATTGGTTGTTTTTACGATCCCTTTTTATTAGAATCAAAAGAAATTTCTGGGGATATGCTTGTCATAGCACCTTGTCAATCATCTATAGAAGTGGCTTTGAAGTTATCTAATAAATTTTCAGTAATTATTGGACAAAAAAAATGGGAACATGAAATGCACACTACGATAAAAGAATATGGGTATGCAGATTCTTTAGCCTCTTTTAGAAATGTATCAATGTCTGTTTCTGAGTTTCAAAAAGATCATATTGTTACAGAAAATAAATTATTAGAAGCTGCTGAAAGAGCGGTAAATGAAGACCATGCAGAGTCTATAATTTTAGGTTGTACTTTAGAGTTTGGTTTTTATAAAACTATTCAAGAAAAATTAAAAATTCCAGTAATAGACCCATCTATTGCAGCTTTGAAACAAGCTGAACAAGCAGCAATGTTAAAAAACAAATACAATTGGAAACCATCTAGAAAATGGAGTTGTGAAGCTCCCTCAGAAGATGATTTAAATAAATTTAAGTTGTTTACGAAGGATTATGAATTTGGTAACAGAATAATTATTAACTAATGGAAATTAAACAAATAACCTATCCATCTCCAGAAGAAGATTACAATAAACCATTTTTTACTATTAAAAATGAAAAATTAGAAATTCAATTTGGTACCGTATTCTTAAAAAAAGGAACACGTATCCCTGAAAAAGGCTTCACAAGGCACGATAGTCACGAAATATCCATTATCCAAAAAGGAAAAATAGAAATGTTAAATGAAGATGGTTCTGTAAAAGGATATTTAAAAACAGGAGATGTTGTTTCTATAAATGCTTTAGAGGCTCAGGCAGGTAATGTTTTAGAAGACACACAACTTATGTATACACTAATTAAATAATAATAATATGGAAAATAATAAAAATACAACGAAATGGTATAGTCTTGCTGGAATATGGTTTGGAGGGATTGTTAGTGTTCCTGCTTTATTGGTAGGAAGTACATTAATTGCCTCTCTTAGTTTTAATTATTCAATTTGGGCAGGACTCATAGGGTTTAGCTTTGTTGTACTCTTTATGTCATTGCTAAGTATTGCTGCCGTGGAAAAAAGAAAAGCAACCGTTTCATTAGCGGCGAGTAGTTTTGGTGTAAAAGGGGCGAAATTAATTGTTGGTTTAGTTATTGGCTTATCTACTTTAGGTTGGTTTGGCATACAAAGTAATATCGCAGGTGCTTCTTTTTCAAAGATATTAGTTGAAATGAATGGTCCAGAAATTCCTGTATGGATATCTTCTGTTTTCTGGGGGATTATTATGGTGCTTACCGCTGTTTTTGGATTTAAATATTTAAAATGGCTTAACTATGTTGCAGTTCCTGCAATTGTTTTATTACTTGCGTATGGTTTATTCATTGTTTTTCAAGAACACAGTTTTCAAGAAGTTTTAAATTTTAAGCCAAGTGAGCCAATGCCATTATTGCAAGCCATTGGCTTTACAATTGGTTTCATATCGGTTGGAGGCGTAATTTCTCCAGATTACAATCGTTTTGCAGCCACAAAAAAAGATGCCATTTTAGGGTCAATTTTTGGAATTATTCCTTCGGCATTATGCTTATTGGCAATCGGTGCTATTTTAGCGATTACACAAGGTACTTATGATATTGTTGAAATATTTTCATCTTTAGGTTTTCCATTTTTCGCCATGTCTATTCTTATCCTAGCAACTTGGACTTCAAATGTGATGAATGTCTATTCTTCAGGCTTAGCATTTAATGATTTATTTAATTTAAGCACTGCAGCGCGCTCTAAAACTACTTTGTTTGTTGGGCTTGTTGGAATTTTATTGGCGGCTATTGGAATTTTATCTCATTTTATGAGCTTTATATCGCTTTTAACGATTACGATTACGCCGATTGCAGGCGTCATGATTTCAGATTATTTCATCTCCAAAACCTACCAAGAAACACCTGAAAATATAAATTGGAAAGGGGTTTTTTCTTGGATTAGCGGTGTTGTTGTAATGTTGGTAATGACCTCTCAGATTAAAAATATATTAGGAATTATTGTAGCCGCTTTCGTTTACTTTATTCTGAAAAAAAACAGCAAATAGCAATGCGAAAAATAAGCACAAAAGATATCGAATATATTGCAATGGGCTCAACAGTTTTAGGAACTGGAGGTGGAGGCGACCCCTATATAGGAAAACTTTTAGCAAAAGAAGCTATACATAAATATGGGGACGTCTCATTGATTGCTGCCAAAGAACTAAAAGACGATGCACTTGTTGTCTCAATAGCTGCATTTGGCGCTCCAATGATACTCGTCGAAAAATTGTTTTCGGGAGAAGAATTTAAACGTGCCTTTGATATGATGGAGGCATATCTTGGCAAAAAAATAGAGGCCATCATACCTGCGGAAGCGGGTGGGCTTAATGGGGTAATTCCCTTTGCTGTAGCAGCAAGAAAGAAGGTGCCTTTGGTGGATGCTGATGGTATGGGAAGAGCTTTTCCGCGTTTAGAAATGACCACCTTTACCTTACATGGTATTCCTGTTTCTCCAATAACGCAAGCCGACGAAAAAGGGAATAAGAATGTGTACCATACCATAGATAATACTTGGGGAGAAACGCTGGTTGGAGCTACTACCATACAAATGGGAGGTAGTTGTGCTATTGGGTGCTATCCAATGAGTGGAGCACAAGTTAAAAAAGCAGCTGTCCATGGTATTGTAACCTATGCCGAAACTTTAGGAAAAGCCATTATAGATGCAAAAGCAAAGAATCAAAACCCCATAGATTCGTTGATAGAAAAGGCAGCAGCTATTAAGCTGTTTACAGGTAAAATAAGCAACGTAACCCTTAAAACAGAAGGGAGATGGAATAAAGGAGTTTGTGAGATTTCAGGATTAGAAAAAAACATTGATTCTCAAATGACTCTTGATTTTCAAAATGAATTTTTAATGGCAAAGAAAGACGGTAAGCCAGTCGCTATAACACCCGACCTTATTGTGCTTATAGATGCTGAAAATGCACAACCAATTACTGCTGAAACTATTCAATACGGCACACGTGTAGTGGTTTTAGCAATGAAAGCAGATGCACAATGGCGAACATCCGAAGGTGTTAAATTAGGAGGTCCAGAAAAATTTGGTTACAAAGAAAAGTATGTACCTGTTGAAGAATTAAATAAAAATAATAAAGATGTATTATAAAATAGGAGTTGATGTTGGAGGCACAAATACAGACGCTGTATTAGTTTCTCACGGTAATAATATACTGGCAAAAACGAAACAAAGCACAACTTTAGATGTCAGCAGCGGAATAGAAACTGCGATTAAGAAAGTTCTTTTAGACGCGAATATTCCGAAAGAAGAAATCAAATACATTATGCTAGGGACTACACATTGCACCAATGCATTAGTGGAACGTAAAGAATTAAATAAAATAGGAGCTATTAGAATTGGTTTACCTGCGAGTAGTGCGATACCTCCAATGATAGATTTTCCAGAAGATTTAAAAAAACTATTAGGAAATCATGTATACATGGTTCACGGAGGGTATGAATTTGATGGTAGATTGATTAGCCCATTAAATGAAAAAGAAGTGAAAGATTGCCTTCTTAAAATGAGTGGAGAAATAGAATCATTAGCAATTACAGGTATTTTTTCCAAAACATTGCCAGACCAAGAACTACAAGTAGCTATTTGGGCAAAAGAAGTACTTGGAGCTGCTGTTAAAGTAAGTTGTTCACACCAAGTTGGTGGTTTAGGATTGTTAGAACGTGAAAATGCAGCAATTCTTAATGCTGCATTGCAAGGCGTAGCATTAAAAATGGTAAAAGCCTTTAAAGAAACCGTGCATCGTTTAGAGTTATCATCTCAATTATTCATTGGTCAAAATGATGGAACACTGATGTCTTTAGAACAAGCACAAGATTTCCCTGTACTTACAATTTCATCCGGACCAACAAATAGTATTCGAGGAGCTGGAGCTTTATCTCAAGTAGACAGCGGTATTGTGATTGATGTTGGGGGTACTACTTCAGATGGCGGCGTATTGGTTAATTTTTTTCCTAGAGAAAGTACCCAAGCCGCTCAAATAGGTGGTGTGCTCACCAATTTTCGAATGCCAGATGTGGTTACTATTGGTATTGGTGGTGGCACAATTGTTAGATTTAAAGAAGACAAATGCCAATTAGGTCCGGATTCTGTTGGATATTTATTAAAAGAAAAAGGAGTTTCTTTTGGAGGTTTTACACTAACGCTCTCTGATTTCTTTTTGGCTAATGATCAATTGCAAATAGAAAATATTTTAGAAAAAAACAATTTAAAAGAACGAATTCAGATAATTTCTGGCAGAAATTTTCAGAATGCTTTAGATTTGGTAAAAGAACAAATTCAATTATCTATCGAAAAATTAGTAGATAAATTAAAAACAGACCCCAAAGAAATTCCAGTAATAGCCTGCGGCGGCGGCGCATTCTTGCTACCTAAAAAGATTGCAGGCGCATCTAGAGTGTTATTTCCAGAACATTTAGAAGTAGCCAATGCTTTCGGTGCTTGTATTGCTCAAATTAGTAGTGAAGATGAAAAGATAGTCAATACATTACAAAACGATGAAAAGAAAGAATTAGAAAAATTGTTGTCTAATGTGAAAATAGAATTGCTAAAAAAGGGTGCTTCTGAAGACAGTATAAATGTATTGACTAAAGAATCTATACCGCTAGCCTATCTTCCTGGCGCTATAAAACTAAAAGTGAAACTTTGTGGCGATTTAATTAGTTGACTTTTCACTTCATACTTCAAGCCATAAAAAAGTAAAATTTACTTATTTTTTTTACTGAACAGCATACCGTTTGGAAACTTTTTGTAATACTAAATTTTTAAAGGGACTCCCCGCTTTTGTGATTGTAAGGTCCAGCTATTATAGTAAGGTTTTAATTGCATTAGCGCACCTATAATTTATTATTTCTTCCAAGTACCTCCGTATTTGTATGCAAAATTCTCAAGTTTTTAGATAAACATCTTAAAAAAGAGAATGCTCCTGTTGACGGTGCAACGGAAAGTATTGAAATTGAAAGTG
>Ga0115004_10003337_pt1 | contig 13096 bp, 7 predicted proteins | sample ArcticOcean_MG_C_10_FD_88737 | JGI IMG/M metagenome (GOLD analysis project Ga0115004, IMG submission 88737) | Marine microbial communities from western Arctic Ocean - ArcticOcean_MG_CB11_90 | ecosystem: Environmental > Aquatic > Marine > Oceanic | place: Arctic Ocean: Canada Basin | collected...
CAAAGTTAGTCGATGTGAGAAAAAACCTGCCCTCGTTGCCAATCCATCACGAAATGAGAATAAGAGAGTGCGGATCCCCAGCTGTGGATGGATACGCCCACGTCGTTCCAGAGTGTTTAGTGAACTCGACGACGAATAAAGATTTCGATAGTTCTGAAACGTCTAGATTAGAACAAGTAGCTTGGTTGGAGAAACATGCATCGTACGACGGATTAGCCGTGCGATGGGGTATTGGACATAAAGCTGGGACTGCAGAGGAGTGTGCGCAAAAATGTAGAGAACACCAGGCAGGCCGTCACGGTGGTCCGTTCTCTGCGCTCCCATGTAATGTATTCGTATGGTGCGACGTCTCGAACGATATATGTTTCGAACCTGATGCACATGTTCATACCGCCGGTGATTGCTGGTTAAAATTTAGTGAAGCCCCGGAAAGCGTTGAGGTCAATCAACGCGGCTCCAATGACGATCCTTTCGATGGATTTTTGAACAGCAACAAACTTCCGTATAAAATGCGACACGCAAAAGCGCCAGAGAAGGCGCATTGGACGAGTGGTGTTCTTCTTCCTAAAGATTGGGTACCATCGAACGGAACTTTAGGCCCGAGAGCGAAATGGTAAACTGAGAAGAATTTTATATACGGTAGATACATAGAACAATGCATAGAATAAATTAGAACATAGCTGCTACTACTACCATACTACCGACTAAACTATACATAACATACCTAACTAATAACTACGGTACGTACTACTAAATCACTTTATCTTCCTCTTTCTCTTTCTCTCTCCTCTCTCTCTCAATCGCTAAAAATTCCTCATCCTCTCTCGCGTACTCCATCTTCTTCGCGTCGGCGTCGACGAACTCTAACCTCGGCGTATTCTTGCTCCCTAAGATCCCACTCACGAACCCTTTCAACTTCCCAGCGTTCGCCTTGAGTTTTTTCATTAAAATATCGCTCTTTTCTTTGAACGGCGTAGTGAACAGAACTTTCGCTAACTTCCCGTCTTTCGTAATATAGACGTCTAAGATATCAATACCTAGTCCTTGGAAGTTATGGAACATTTTCGGGGAGTTTATTACCGCGCATAGAGCTTTCCTGTACTTGTTCGCTTGCGATATTTGCCTCTGATCGGGTAAATTACTATTACTAACAGTACTCTCTTTCGACGACGATAAAGATAAAGTCGATTGAGAGAACCACATCGCTCTCAGTCCTCTCATACTTCGTTCTCCCAACGCATTCATTAGGTGATGATGATGATTAGAATGAAATCTTTCCGCGCGCGCTCTGAAACAGTCCACGGAAGAGCAAGAGATACTTTTATTCCTGCGATGAACGAAATAATCAGAAGTCGTGCTATGTTTCGCTGCCATGGCTGCGATTGATTGGATTCTCGTTTGGTCGTTCATGATCGCCCTCTTAAGTTCTCTAAACATCATTTAGATATTTTTAAAACAGAAATTAGTTTCACAAAAAGTGACGAAGAAGAAGAAGAAGAAGAAGAAAGAAGTAACCTAGAAACCTAAGAAAATGCGGCGCTAAAAAGAACAACCAACGGCCATGGATAATAAAACAAAAACGGAGAAGATAGTCAAAGAATGGCTATCTGCCGGTATCGGATGCGCCGTCGCGGATATGATATTTAACCCATTAGAGGTCCTGAAAGTGCGAAGACAGGTATTGATTCAAACAGCATCAGCAGTAGGAATATCTGAAAATCACGCTCAATCATCGTCCTCGATTGAGATTGCGAGACGAGCCGTGAGAGAGGCGGATGGGAACTTGTTCAGAGCGCTCTGGCAACCGGGTTTGTTAGCGACGTGGATGCGCGGATTATCCTATACTGGGTTTCGTATCGGGTTATACGGCACAGTTCGAGAGAGGTACGAGTCACTGTATCGAGATTTGTTCGAACGCGGTAGCGATAGAGGTCAAGATCAATTAATGATTAAGTTACTCGCTGGAGCGACGACTGGGGCGATAGGGTCGGCCGTGTTTAATCCAATCGATATAGTGCGGATTAGAATGCAATCGCAAGCGTATTTAGAGCCAAGGTATCCAACGACCGTTAGCGCGTTTAGAACGATTGCGAGAGACGAAGGAGTCGTTAGAGGGTTGTGGCGAGGCGTTGGCGTCTGCATGGCGAGGGCAAGTTTGCTATCTGGATCCCAGCTAGGCACGTATGACTTTGCGAAACGATATTTATTAGTAGTCCCTCGAGAAGACGACGAGGACAAAACGACGACGAAGAAGAAGAAGAAGTTTATGTTTTTCACTGAAGATGGACCCATTTTACATTTCACTTGCGCGTTCATCTCCGGCGTCGTCGCCCAAACTGTAACTCAACCAGTAGATACTCTGAAGACATTAGCGATGTCAATTAATAGCAGCAATAGTAAAGGCCTCGGAGCTATTCAGCTCGCTTCAAAGGTCATTCGCGAGCGCGGATTTCTCGCGTTATATCGAGGCTTCTGGCCAGCCGCAGCTAGGCAAGGCCCAGTCATGGTCGTTCAAATGCCAATCGTCGAACAGTTAAGGAAGTTATGCGGTTTAGACTATTTCTAATCACGCGTACTAATACGCTGTGGCGATACCACTTTTTACCGTATAAGGCGATTCACCTACTCATTCTACCAAGCACTCTTTTTAGTTTCACTTCTTGAACATGGGCGAGAGCTTGAGCGCGGTCATTTATTAATCGATAAAGCGCAATTTGTTAGTAAAGACAACGCGATAAAACGCGATAAACTCGATGGTGATCATGTCCTCTACACTCTCGCTTAAGCACGCGATCAAAAGGAACCAATCGATTTCAATGAAACAAACTCTTAAACAGGGGACGAAGAGAGTAAGAGCGAAAACGAATTCGAAATCGAATTCGAACGAAGAAGAAGAGGAAGAAGAGGAAGAAGAAGACGTTCGAACGATGGAGGACGCTAAGAGAGAACTAACGAAGGGAATAAAATACGGTAAAAAAATGAAAGCTCGATTTCAATCGGAACGAGTTGAAGATAAAGGATTACCATTAGCAGATTCGTTAGTGTTAATATCTGCATCTTGCGCGATTGCGATATGTTCGATACAGTTGAAGCATACGCCTGCGTGGTTGCGGGAGGAATGGTTGAGGGAAATACCGAGAGACGTTTTGCCGAACTTCCCTGCCGTCGTAGCAGCGTGCGTGCACGGGAGCAAGTTAGCCATGTTTTGGATCGTAGGCGCGTTAGCGGCGAAGGCGTACGAAGTCGAAGCGTACGACCCGGATTATCCAGAGGCGATTAAGCGAACTCTTAAAGCGGGGTGTTTTGCTTGCGGGTCGTTAATACTCGTCGAGCAAGCGAGTTTAAGGAAGTCGTTGGAGGAAATCATCGGTCGCGGGGCGAGTACTGAGTACGAGTTCGGAACGAACGTAGCGGCGGATTTATTAATAAACTCGAAAACGAGCGATTTGATTTTGGACTGTTTCGTGAGCGCTATTTCGATGTTACTTTGGCGTACGATTAGGTGGAACTCGAGTGTACCCGATGATGTTTGAATTTAGTAGTAGTATTTTAGTATTTTAGTATATAGGTGCAATTATTCAATCGTCAAACGCTGAATCAATTTTGTCCTGGTCTTCCCTTTTGCGCAAATGCGGTGGTATATATTCTCCAACATTACTCTCAACGACGACATCAGGCTTTTTAAACGTTGTCGCGCTTTCCGTCATCATCGACGGAGTTTCTGGGTGCTGAACAAACGTAGTATCTTTTACGAGCGTTCCAATAGGAGGTCTATTAGAAGGAGCAACAAGAGCTTCTTCGGCAATCGAATTATTTTTTGCGGCAGCCTCTTTCCTCTCTTTCGCTTCTTGTTTCTTCTTAGCCGTCAATAAACTACCGCCGTCGAACTTTTTCCTCAACTTCGCCTTGTATTCCTTGAAAGTACCTTGGAACACTTTCACGTGTCCGGGTTTCGGTGGATTACAAGTCATATCACCTTTAGTGACACACCAAATCTCATCGACGACTAACGAAATCAAACGCTCGTCGTGCGATACTAGGACGACGCCGCCTTCGAAATTATTCAACGCCATTGCGAGCGACTCGATGGTTTCTAAATCCAGGTGATTCGTCGGCTCGTCCAACAACAAAATATGCGGTTGTTTCCAAGCGAGCTCGGCGAAAGCTAATCTAGACTTTTGACCGCCCGATAGAAACTTGATTGGCTTCGTCGCGAGCTCGCCAGATAAGCCAAAGCGACCGAGATACGCTCGCGCTTCTTCTAAAGGCATTTCACTGTCCAATCGTTTCATGTGATTGACGCTATCATTTTCTGCATCCATAGTCTCAAGATGATGTTGCGAAAATCTCGCTAAGCGCAAGCGCGTGTTACGATTGATCCAACCTTTCGTAGGTAAGATGTCTCCTTCGACGAGTTTCAAGAACGTACTCTTACCAGCGCCGTTTGGACCGACAATTGCTACTCTAGAATCCATATCGAGACCAAAATCTAAGTTTTCGTAAAGAGTTTCGTACCCGTCGTAACCGAACGAGACGCCCATGACGGAAACCAAAGGAGGCGGTAAACGACTCGCAGATGGGAAGTTGATGCGCAAATAAGGATCGTCGGTGTCCACCTCAACACGCTCCTCCTGTAACCTCGCAAGCATTTTCATCCGGCATTGTGCTTGCTTCACCATCTTTGCGTGGCCTTGACCGAAGCGTTGAATGAATTGCTTCAAATGTTTCTCGCGATTCTCTTGTGTTTTCGACGTCGACTCTTCGTTCGCCCTGTTATCCGCTCTCACTTTCAGAAACGTGTCGTAACTTCCACCATAATAGCGCAATTTTTGGTGATGTAAAAATGCAGTTGCCGTCGTACATTCGTTCAAAAATCCACGATCGTGCGAGACGATGACGACTGTTTTTTCCCATCTTCTCAAAAACTCTTCCAACCAAGTCAACGCGTGTACGTCCAGGTGATTAGTCGGTTCATCGAGCAATAATAAATCGGGTTGCATGAAAAGCGCCGCTGCAAGTGCGATACGCATGCGCCAACCTCCGGAAAAGTCTTGCGTCGCTTTCTGTTGATCGGCGGCATCGAACCCTAATCCACCAAGAATACTCCCAGCTCTTGCCTCGGCGTCGTCGGATGAAATCTCGTCCAACCTCTCGTATACTTCGTTGAGATCGATGCCATCGATAATATCGAGGTTCTGATCTAACATTTTCGTTTCTAAATCAAGCAAATAAGCTCGCTCTTTATCAGTATCTAAAACTGTTTGCAAAGCCGACCTAGTATCCGGACTCGCCTCTTGCTCGACGTGAATGACGTGCAAATGACTCGGAATTGGAATCATACCTTCCGCAATCGCTCTCAACAAAGTCGATTTCCCGCATCCATTTCTTCCAACTAAACCATACTTAGTCCCATTCACTAACTTCAAAGTCCCATCAGAGATCAACTCTTGCGTCCCTCCATACAATTGAATGTTCGTTATGCTAATATCCATATTTGAATTCACGCGTCTCTCCGCAGTCGGACCGCTTCTAATAAAAAAGCCTAAATCTTCCGCCGATAATCGCCCACCGTTTGCCTCAATCCTCTCCCGTTTCATCTGCTCCTCCTTCTCCCTCTTCTTCTTCAAAGCTTTCTCTTCCAACTCCTTCTTCTGTTGCAAATGCGTCCGATTCTTCGCCTGCCCTCTTTTCACGACATTCGCCTTCGCTTTCCTCTTCGCCTCTCTTAACAAAAACAACTCCTTCCCGCGCTTACATCTCAAAACGATCTCGCGATACTTCCTCACGCACTCTAACGCAGTATATTTCGTCTTTATCAGCTCCTGTCCTCGATCTGCTTCGACTATCGATTCCCAGAATTTCTTATTCTTATTCCTCTCGCCGTCGTCGTCGCTATCATCCGCTTCCTCGTTTCTTGCTCGAAAAATCAAGCCCTTCTGCTTAGCTTTGTCTTTACACTCCCTCTGTCTCGTTTCCCAGAACAGTTCGATCAGTAATATTTCGCTTTGCTCGGACCATCGCTCGTGATCTTCCCCTTTCTCTGCTAAACTCAAAATATCCTCATCATCGAATGCATCGTCGTCGTCGTCTTCATCTTCCCTATTCCTATCGTCCGAGCACTCGTGATCGATTTGAACTGCCTCGGACGAAGCACAAGTGGAGGTTTCGAACAAATCTTGGGACCTCTCGAACCTCCTGCGGTCGCGCTCGGCCCTTTTTTGTTGTAACAACTGTTTCTTTTGTTCCTTCTCCGAGCGCTTTTCTTCCTGAATAGCGATTTTCTCGCGTTCTGCCCTCGTGGACATGACGAGTACGTTTCTATCGCTATCGCTATCGAATGCGAGGTTTTAGTTTTAAGAAGCTTTTCGAGAGAGAAAAGTGAAGATTTCAAAGATTCAAATTTTTTCCGAATACTTCTCCACGATGTCCGTACGTATGCCGCTCTATGAAGACGCTATTGAAAGGCGAGCTAAAGATACGTTTACTGAATGTTTTATACACCGAGCGTGCGAGCAGTATTCCGCAGCGCTGTTGAAGGTTTATCCCCCCAGTGTCCAGGCTGATGTCCACACATATGCCGCTCTATGGAGGCGCTATTAAAAGGCGAGCTTAAGATACGTTTACTAAATGTTTTATACACCGAGCGTGCGAGCAGTATTCCGAGCGCTGTTGAAAGAGTGACCATCTACAGTCCTCTCGTCGATCTCGATGTCGTCCTCCCATTGCCTCTGTCTCTGCTCTAGAGGCGAATGAATCGTCTCGAGATTAGGGGCTTTGACGTTGAATCTCTCCGCCGTTTTCGAAGGTTTCGCGTTTAAGAGGTTTATTGAATTCGTCGGTCGAGTGGTCTTGCTTAGACCGTTGTTGTTGAGTGCAAACTTTGGATTTTGGAGCTTTGGAACGTATGCGTCGTTATGCTCGATGCCTCCTAAGTCTGGTATACCGTTTCCGAAATAGTAGTTGTTGTTGTTAGTACTCGGCAGCGCCGGTTGTTGTTGGTGGTTTTGAGACGGAAAACCTAAATCGGGCGCTGATGCATGCCGAGCGTGGCTTCCATTATTATTATTATTACTGCTGAGCGCATTGAAACCTTTAATCGTGTTATTAGTATTATTAGTATTAGTATTTCCATCCGCTGAACTCGGACGCGCTGCTAAAAGCCCATAGCCGACAGACTTTTGCGTAGATAATAAATTCATTCCAGAATTTGTTATAACCTTTGTCGTGCCAGTTGGACTTAACTCACCGACGCTCATGGCTCGCCGCATGGTCGTCAAATCCTTGGTTGCATGACCGCGCATTTGCGTCGGATCTTCGTGATGTTGATATAGTTGTTGTTGTTGTACAACAAATTGATTATGGTGTCCAATATTATTATTATTATTATTACCTATGCCGCCTCCAAAACCGATAATACCGCCGTTTGCTAATTGTTGTTCTCGTTTCATTCTCTGCTCGCGCTTATGCTCGCGCCTCGCACGTATTCTCCTCTCCTCTTTCAAACGCATTCTTATGTCTAAGACTATTGCACACGCAATAGCTGGTAAAACGACCATTGGAATCAACAAAAGAACGAGAAACGACCTTGCGTGAAACCTAAACACTAAAATCCCAAAAACGGTCGCAAACGCCGGTATCAATCCAACGATAATCCCAGCGACATCGAACAAACTCGCGAATAATATCCAATTCAAAAACCCGAGCGTTAGCGCCATTGCTATTTCTAACCCAACCTCTAACGAATGCCATCCGCGCCATCGAGAAATCTGTAAATGTACGTGTTCTTTTTCCATGTATTTAAAAAAATCCTCCGCGTTTGCTAATACGTGCCTCGCAATGTTCCTCGGCGAAGTCTTCAACTCGACAATACAAACCAGAAAGAACGCTATTAATGCAAAGCATACTAAAGGAGTATCGATTTTTCTTTGTGTCATGAATTGTTGTCGTTCTCGTTGTTGCCGTTTTCCTTTTCGTCTTTCCCGTTCTCCTCTTTTTCTGTTCTCGTCCAGTCCCCTATCATCATCATAATCATCATCATAATCATCACGACCGTTTGCTGTTGTTAAATATGACACCGCCCTTCGTTCGTGCACGTTCACATCGTTCCTATTATTACTCTCAGTATTCACATTATTCCCATAACACTCACTATTCGATTTCATTATTCGCGATGTTATTCGTACAACATCGACTGATTGGTCATCCCTCGAAACGACTGCGTCGAGGTCATTATTACCACCACGTCCATCTAAGAACGATGCGCTCCTACTCCTCATGCGAGCTTCTTACTCTCTTCTCTCTCTCTCTCTCTCTGTCTCTCTCTTCTTACTATGAAGAGGATGTTAATCTCGTTTCTTCTTCGCTTTTTGATTGATTGTGAAAAAAGTTGCCAGCAGCAGGGGAAAAGAAAAAATACACAGGTTCATATAGGGTTTAGGGTTTAGGGTTTAGCTATAAAGAAAAAGTGCCTTCATAAAAACTCGCCTCACTTCAAAACCGCATTCATAAAATATTTGTGATGATCTCGTACGCGGATAAAGCGAAACAAGGATTACTAAGGCAACCGCGCGCGACTGTTTTCGCGAACAGCACCGAGCACTCTCCCTCTTCTTCCTCTTCTTCTTCGAACTTAGTCGATAACAGTAACAGTAGGACTACTAATAATAACAGCCGTGAAAGGAGTCATAAAATAGACCGGAAAGTAACGCACGAGTGCGACAGACAAGAGGAAGGTTTTGAAGAGACTTTTACTGCGTCCTCTGTTTCGTCTTCGTCTTCTTCTTCGAGGACGCAGTCGTCGTACTCTCAATTAATATCACCGTCAACGCAATCGAGGACGTCGCAATCGACGCTCAGAGAAGAAGAAGAAGAAGAAGAAGAAGATGACGATGATTTGCGAAAATTACGAGATCGAATGAGCGCCGTTGATTTAGGTCGTCAATACGAGAATTTTCAATACGAACAGTACGCGAATACTGCGCAAAATGATAGTAACAATTTTTATTACTTCGATGAACATCAAAAACAAAACAGAGAAGATTTGTTGAAGGCGAAGATGTTAGGAGATACGCATTACGCGTATGGATCGTTTGGGTACGGCTATTATACGCCGTTGCCGGATGGGACGGCGATATTTACGCCAGCGTTCGTGCCTCCGCCGCCGCCGCCTCAGCAACAACAACACCAACAGTCCATGTGGGGCTTCGAACGTAACGACGGTTCTTCGAACTTCTATGACGGAGAAGGCGCGAACTCTTTACAGCCGCCGTTTCAACAGCAGCAGCATCTACAATTGTCTCACAATAATGATAAGAATAATAATAATAATAATAATAGTAATAATGGAATGATGGAGAGTAATTATCATCAACATCAACATCAATATCAAGATCAGAATAATAATTATGGGATGATGATGATGCAGCCACAGCAGCAGCAGCAGCAGCATACGACGATGAATTTCGACATCGCGTCGGCGGCGGATCATTTTTCGACAATCGTTGGACACGCAAACGCACAGGCGTTTTCGAATTTGGCGTTTCCTCCAATGCCAGAGAGAGATGCGGCGAGAGTTGCGAAATTGAGAGCGAAACAACAAGAGCAGTTCAGAACGACTACGGGCGAGAATAATAATAAAGTAGCCGCAAAAGCCGCTAGTCTCGTCACTGGAAACGGTAGTACCACTACTACTACTAATATTATTAACAAAAATAATATTTACAAACAGCCGGTCATTCATTTCGGAGGAGGTGATAGTGTTGGCGGTTTGTCTCTCGGCGAATCCGTTCGAGGTCCGAGGTTTCGCAACCCGGAAAGAATCATGTCGGTTGCGAGCCCGTACAAGGTTTTACACGAAAAGTTCACTCGTCCAAATACGAGGGAAATTTTCGACGGCATCGATTGGAACGTTTGTAAAGGCTTCGTCTGTAAGTCGTTCAGCGAAGATGATATTCATAAATCGATCAAGTACGGGAAATGGAGTTCTACGACGTTAGGGAACCAGAAGTTATCCGAAGCGTTCAAAAAACAAAAAAACATCAACGACGCCGCGGTTGCAAAAAATACGACAACGTATACAAACAAAGGTAAGCAAGAACAACAAAAGAAGAAGAAGAAGATACCGCAAAGAATATTGCTTCTCTTCTCCGTTAACGCGAGTGGCTACTTCTCTGGTGTCGCAGAGATGACTTCAGACGTGGACTTTGAGAAGAACGAAACGTTTTGGCAGCGCGAAGGTAAATTCTGCGGCTCGTTCAACGTCGAATGGCTCGTCGTGAAAGACGTTCCTTTTACTGTTTTCGGGAAGCACTTACGCGTCGTAGACGATCGAAAATCGCGAACAGGTGAAACAAAAAGAGTCACTCACAGCAGAGACGCGCAATTCGTTACTCCAACTGTCTTGCGACACTGCATCGAAGTCATTTTAGAACACGAAACCGATAACGGTCTCGTGAAAGATTTCGAGTATTACGACGAACGAGAACGAACGAGATTCCAAGCGAGGCAACAGCAGCGAGTGAATAATACTACTCGCGCAGATGGAGGATCATTCTCGAATTTAGCATCGCCGGTTTCACCGCTGAAGCCACGCACTCCATCTCCCACTACTACTACTCCAAACGCTTCCTCGCAAGCATACGCTGGAAGTAACACTGGTTCACCGCATACTCCGCCTTCAAACGCCTCGTGCGTTCACCTCGTCTCTTAACGAAGAAGTAGAAGAACGAGACGAAGAAAAGGAAGAAGAAGAACGAGCGCGAGAACGCGAGAGAAATTCTGTACACATAACAAACAAACATTAACAATTAACAATAAGTAAACAGTGAGAAGTAAGTAAGAAAGATATACAATCATTTAATAATAACCATTCTGGCGAATCTGGTTTCTATTTCGCTCGCGAAAGTAAACTTTTTATTTGCCCTACTTTTGTGTGAAATGTCAATAAAAGAAATATACTAAAATCAATCCCCTACACCTTTTGATCAATTAATCTGACGATATGCCCCTTCGTGCGACGAAGAATTTCAGGAATAAACGATCAAAATCGAAGAAGCGTAAGAACGGGCCACAACTGCCGAATTACGTGCAAGAGCAATTACTATCGCGCGATGCAGGCATCGCATCCGGTTTCGAGAATAAAGATTTCTTGAGATTATCTTTGCAAGATTCGAACGCCGACGGCGCGAGCGATAATGGGAATAAGAAGAACAATAATGCGACGATTACGAGGAAACAGAAAAGGAAGGATGAGAAAGATCAGAAGAAGATGAATAAGAAACGAAGGTTTGAGAACATGCGAAAGAGTAGGAGTAGTAGCGGTTTGGATCGTAATATTTATTCTACTGTTGTAGTAGGGAAAACGAAGAATGCGAGGGAAGCAGAGTCGGGGGAAGAGACGAGAACGAAGAAAATGAAAAGAAGCGATAACGATGATGAGATTAGGAACAATAAGAATAAGGAACAAACCACTACTACTACTACTACTACAATTGCTACTGTTAAAGAGAAGAAGAAGAAATTTTCTTCTTCTGTTTCTTCGTTAGCTGCGTTGACATCGAAGGAAAATGGGAAGAAGAAGAAGAAGAAAGTTAGCGGAATGCGGTCGAGTTTATTAGAGGCGTACAAAGAAGACGAGTTCAACGCGAAGAGGTTGGAGAAGAAAATGGGGAAGAAGAAAATAGATGATGGGTTAGATTTGTTCATGGAAGGCTTGCCTGGATTAGAGTTATTAGGAGGAGATGATGAATTCGAAGATGAGGAGGAGGAGGAGGAGGAAATGTCAGTATCCGAAGAAGATGATGATGATGATGAAGAAACGAGTGATGACGAAGAAGATGAAGTAGACGATGATAATAAAAGAGATAAAGAAATCGAGGCTGCTCATACGGATTTCAAACCATCCACTACGAAATATGTTCCTCCAGCACAACGCGCGGCTAGGAAAGCGGCAGAAGAAGCGCAGAAGAAGAACGATGAAAATAATAAGAAGAAAAGTAAGAAAAAATCTTCTACCGACGATATCGACGATCCTTCGTTCGAAACGCAAAGAAGAGTCATACGTGGTCTACTTAATCGTCTCGGAGAAGCAAACGTTGCAAATGTCGTTCGCGAAATCTCTGCTATTGCGCGTGAGCATCCACGTAAAACCGTCGGAGATTGCGTGAGCTATGAACTCGTTCATAAGGCGCTCGCGGAAGGTCCAAAAGCTTCGGATAGTTATTGCGCGGCCATAGCTTGTTTAGTAGCAGGGTGTAGCGGTGAAATAGGCCCAGAATTCGCAGCAAGATTTGGAGCAAACACGTGCGAGAGATTTGAGCTCGAACGACAAAACGAGGAATCATCTCGACCGGCGTCAAACTTAGCGCTTTGTTTGGCAAAACTATACAACGTCGGATTATTTCCGAGTTCGACCATTTACGGATGTTTGACTTCATTAGCAAAGACTCTATCGGAAATGGATGCAGGACTTACGTTAACAATTCTTAAGATTTCTGGAGGAAAACTTCGCGGGGAAGATCCAGCAGGGATGAAGTCGTACATCGACGCGTTGAGCGAAACAGCTCAAGCGTTGAAAAGTAGTACTAACGGAGGAGAAAGCGGTACTGGTGGATTATCGAAGCGCGCGCGTTTAACTTTGGAGCTCGTTCTTGACTTGAAGAATAATAAAATTTCAAAATCCGATAGCGATGCTTCGGGTAAAGATCAATTTGGGATTCCAATCGCGTTATCGAGGTGGGTAAAAACGGCAAATCGAGTCGGGGAAGTGACGATTGCGCTGAGATCATTGACTTACGATATCTTAATCGACGACGCATTGGATAAAACAGGGAATTGGTGGTTACCAGAAGCTGCTGGCACTGAAGAATGGTTTAAAAAGCGCAACGCTGAGAGGATGAACAATAATACGAATGAAGATTTCGAAGGCGAGACTCATTTATTGACGTTGGCAAAAAAAATGCGCATGAACACAGAAACTCGACGCGCAATATTTTGCGTCGTCATGTCATCAGAAGATTACGCCGATTGTCTCGAGCGTTTATTGAAGCTTCCATTGAGCGGCCAAGGCGATCGTGAAATCGTTCGCGTGATTCTTGAG
>Ga0115004_10003338_pt1 | contig 13093 bp, 17 predicted proteins | sample ArcticOcean_MG_C_10_FD_88737 | JGI IMG/M metagenome (GOLD analysis project Ga0115004, IMG submission 88737) | Marine microbial communities from western Arctic Ocean - ArcticOcean_MG_CB11_90 | ecosystem: Environmental > Aquatic > Marine > Oceanic | place: Arctic Ocean: Canada Basin | collected...
AATGATGGCCTTTCTCCATATCCTTTAAGTAGTCCCACGATCTGAAAAAAAAATAACACAAGGCCTCATGGCATTGTGTTATCTTATGGTTCCTGTGTTTGGTTCAATTGCTTTTAAATTTTAAAAAATACATGCTGGTCTCCCGTTCATAGGGTCTGTTTATAAAAAGCGGTATCTTATATTTTATGGGGCTTATTTAGATGGAAACAACCCAAGTTTGGCTACCGTTCATATCGAGGGTCATAGCCAGGGTATATTGTGCGAAAACCAAGATTGGGACACTTGCGGGGGCAGAAGTAAGAGTGCCTACCAAACTCACGACACTACCTAATGTACTTAGGCCACTGTAGATTGCGTCTGGGTCGCTATGCGGCTTCATGCTCTCGGTATCAATCATAAATAGTGCTTTACCCGTGTTCGCTTCGAAATCTCCCTCCCCCGTAGTTGCGGCGGTACCATCTGGACTATCTTGATAAAATCTATTTGTGACCGCTGGCAAAGCACCAGTTGCTGCGGTGGCGTAAAAATACGGACTAAGCGTAGAAGTATGTCCAAAGTCGGCCAGTGAACGGTGGGCGACTGCGATTTCTGCATAAGTCTCCGCAATGTTTGTTGCGGAAACTTGAATGCGTCGTCTTGGATGCTCTTCGCCGTTGACGCTCAGACTGAATTCTTTAAGCGTTGCCCCAGAACGGTTACTCACGCTCATTGTTGCGGCACTATTTAGGGTAGGATAGATCCCGAATGAAACCCTATCGAGGCTGGAAAAACTAAAACCACAGTTGACGTTCAATACAGTGTCCCCATCGACTAGGTTACCTTCTGCGGTTCGGATGTCACTGGTGATAATCTCGAACCGTCCCTGAGTGTTCGCCATGACCATGGCGTTGGCTTCTGCACTCAATCGAACAAAAGACCCAACCAACTCACAAGGGTTGATGGTGATTTCTTGGTCGTCCGCACCCCCAATTGTGCCTTTTGCCGCACTCGCCCACGTGATGCGAATTGACAAGGAACTGCGACCCATCACTGGAATATATTTATTTGCTTGGAAGAGTGGTGTAAGTACGAGCGGAATACAGAACGTTTTATCTTGACCTCCAGCAATTCGCACCAACTCGTCGGCGTTAAAATGGGTGCCGGCAAGACCTCGTCCCAGTCCTTGCTTCCAATCGATACCAACTTCGGTATCAAGATAAGAATGAACACATGCACCATACTGAGCGATCGATGAAACGGTCGCACCGTCGCATAAGATTTCCAGCCTATCGATCAAGGCATATGCTGACTCAAGCAAAATTGGGGAGCCATCTCCGTTGTTAACCGTAAATTTCAAATATGAGTCCTGCATGTCTAGATACGTCGCCATCTGGTTGCCGGCAATGTCGATTCTGGCGGTCTGTCCCGCATTGAATGTTACACCATTCGAACATGGGATGATTTGGCGGGATGCTCGGGAGGAAACCGCACGTTGTTTTTTAGAGAGATAGTTGAGTCGTTCGCTTGCTACTTCAGCCATTGTTATATATAATATCTATAACATTTTATATATAAAATTAGTAAAATTCAAGTTTCGACCAATTAACCCGCCGTTTCATGTTTTTGTTTTTCTTTCGTGCCATGTCTAATACTTGCGACTTACTATATATCTTTAACAACTCGGGCAATGTGATGGGCGTTTCTTTATTGATTCGTTTCAACGGGCGACACGCTTTTCCGTCCTTGATTTGTGAACCACATTCCACGACCTTGCCCGTTTTAATAAACGGGATTATCATGACCCATTGTTCTAAATACCATTGAGTCGTCCCGCCATTTTGTCTTGTCCCTTTGTATTTACCGCCCCGTGATTTGTATTCTTTGACAATCCACGAAGATGCATAAAGCGACGGGTACCTTTTATAGCGTTTCTTTGCCTCTTCTTTTACAGTTTCATATAATGCTTTATTTTGCGGTATACTCATATATGATAAATCTATATTATTTTATTTTAAGGTAGGCGTAAACTGATTATGATAGTTGGCGGTGGTTTCTGCTTCGTTGTAGTAGCAAAATTCAAGCGTCACCGCTCCAGCCAACATAATGCCTTCGAGTTGGTCGGTCTCATTAATAAAGTTTAATGCTATTTTATCGGGTCGGGCAGTGGTCAATAAAGCCACACCCCCATGAAAATAAAAAGCATTATTTACATCGCTTGTCAACTGTCCATGTCCGATGACATTGCGTTGTTTTTTATTATAAGAATTTATCCCGCCGTTGCCATAATCAATCAAACATCCGACCGTCATATTGACGGGTGTGACACTACCCGCAACTATAGACACGGTACAGACTTGCGACCGTTGGTTTGTATAGTAGCCCGACGGGATGTTCCATACGTATTTCCCGTTTAATACATTGACGTCGGCTTCGTTAAGAAAAAGCGTCATGTAGTCTTTGATGTCTAGTTTGCTGTACATTGTATATATGTTATAACTATATATTTTTTTAACTATTTAACCCCACTTGAATCCCATTCTTTTGGGTGCTTGTGCTGGCGACGACTCAAACATAACCATGCGGTTTTCTGCCTGTGGCGGTGCCTGTGGTTGTTCAAAGTTGGACGACTGCGAAGCCCTAGACTTTTTACCCATCTTCTGGAGTCCCTTAATATCTTTTTCGATTTCACGGATACCGCTGTCGACCTTTCCGCCGTAATGTGATGCCTTAGATGCTCCCTTCGCTATTCCAATCAGCGGGACTGCTAGTTCGGGTTGTCCAAGTGACATGGCAAGGGTTGCCCCGACGGTGGCCAAGTCGCTAATCGGTTGCCCGTACTTTGCCGCATACCTTGCCCCCTTCTTGATTCCAAAGATGGCTTTTTGTCCCGCCTTTTTTCCGAATTGAAAAACAGATGATGCTTTTTTTCCAAATGTTCCCATTATTATACTATTATCCTATATTTTTTATTTTAGGCTTTTTGTTTTTTGTTTTTTGCTTTTTGGGCTTTGGCCGCCAACGCTTTTTCGACGATTTCATTTTCCCGTTCTTTGGTTTCGTCCAATAAATAGTCGTTCACCATGGTCGGTAAACGCTTCTTAGAAAAATGCACACATACCGATATAGACCAGTCAATCCCGTTCATGTCCAATAAATTTATATCCGTATCGGTTAAACTCACGTTAAAATGGTTCACGGTGGTGTCGGATATTAGATAAAATTGATTTTCAGTTTGTTGAAATTCTATATAATCCCCAAACCCACAACACACATCAACCTTACTTAGAACACCGTTAAGGTCACCGCCCGAACGGGAATCAAGTGATTCTATAGATAAATTATTCATCATGACATATATAGAATCTGTCCCCGATAAATTTACCATTGTTGGGCATGTAAAAGAGTATGCGGGAAGAGTGGGGACTGAATTGGGTGGCAATCCCAATTCTTTATTCATCTTGGTTGCGGTTATCTGTACCGTCTGGGATAGGCTTGAAAATTTGAACTTATAAGCAGTTTCATCAAACGAGCATGTTATGTTATTTCCCACTGCTAAAAGTTCCGCATTGATAGCCTTTACTAGCGTTTCCGTATTGTAATTTTTAGGCGGGAGCATTATTGTGGTTGTTCCGTTGAGACTGCCCACCAGTGTCAAAGTGTTGTTGTTGTTGTGGATGTTATAAAATGACACGGGAATCTGGCACGCCGTCAAACCCATAAGGATATGCGTGTCTGGCGGGCATTTTATAATATTTTCCAAATAAAAGATAACATTACTATTACCCGTTCCGTTCATTACTACATCCGCTTTACTGGAATCTAAATATATACTAACGCTTCCAATATGGGTATCGTTAAGATTATGTGTTGGCATTTTATTATTAGACTATATATTTTTTTAAAAAGGTTCGGCGTGGTTTGTATAGTTTGGGTGGGTCAAACTATAAGGCATCGTGGGTTGATAGAATGGGTTGCTATTTGTTAGCATGTTTTTAGTCTGTGTGACAAGCCCTTGTCCTGTGAGGGTCACGACTGGGTCGGTGACATGTCGTTTAACATATTCTAAATCTAGCGGGGGTCGGTCGGCTAGAAACATTTGTCCGTCGTAGGCAGCACGGGGGTCAATAGGTCGATGCCCTTGGGCGACAGCGGCAAGGGGTTTTCGGGTTTCGCTGTTCATTGGTGTGTCCATAGTTGTATATATATTGAAGACATTTTTTTAATTTAGACTTTTTCTTTTTAACCTTTATTTTGAATTTGATGTTAAAATTTAACTTGAACATATACTATATATGATATTATTTTATTAAAAATCCTCATCGTCACAGTTGAACGTGTGGTCGACTTCCGCCTTAGCGTAATTTGTGACGCGTACTTCAAAAAAATTAGACTTACCTTCCAGGCTTATTGCCTCCATAAAAGAGAATGGATTTTTGGTGTTGTATAATTTGGAGTAACCCAACCAGGCCAAATAATAATCTGAAATATATTCAATATATTCGCTCATTGATTGAGAGTTCATCCCAATTAAACTACATGGCAGACTATCAACGATAAACTCTTTTTCTATATTTACGGCGTTGTCAAACATCTGATGCACTTCTTTCTCTCCAAGCCTAACGTCCAATTTTTTATAAAGGGTTATACCGAATTCGACATGCATGCCCTCGTCTCTGGCTATAAACTCGTTAGCGGTGCATAAGCCTTGCAAACATTTAGCCCCGCCCTTTGTCTTGTTCCAATATATAGCACAAAATGAACCGCTAAAGAAAATACCTTCAAAAATGATATATCCTAAGAGTTTATGAGCAAGGCTACAATCACACGTAATCCACTTTTTTCCGTAGTCCATCTTTTTTTGGATTACTGGAAAATTACGCACAGTGTCGAAAAGCCTATTCTGTTCTTTTTTGTCTGGAATCATGGTTGTCAATAATAGGCTATATGTTTCTGCATGCACCATCTCCATATAATTTTGAAAAGCGTAGCACGCCTTGACCACCTGAGGCTTAAATGCATCAATGAAAGATGATGATATGTTTTCGGATACCAATGCATCAGCACTTGCAAAAAAACACAATATGTTTTTAAAAAAGTGCTGTTCATTTTCATTCATGTCTTCAAAAACCTTCTTATCCATACTATAGTCTATTTCATTAGGCACCCATATCGATGCCTGTTGTTTTTGGTACATCTCGTAGACATCCATGTATTCGTCAATGCGTGATATGAAAATCAAATCCGTGTCGGTTTCTTCTGTGATGGACGGCATATTGTATAATTACTAAAGATTTTTATACTATATCTTCCGCCCGTCCTTCGATGCTCTGCGTTTGGGGGATTTCTAAATCATGGCTAGAATCGCCACGGCTTACCGTCCTTACCTGCAAGTGGTCGTCGCAACATGACGACGATGATGCTATCCGCATGCGGTAAAGTTTCCAAGCGAGGACGACTAAAAAAGCACTGCCTGCCGCCTCAACTGAGTATTGTGAAATCTCACTGAACTCCATCTATATCTTATGGATAATAAAAAAATCCTTGTAAGTCTTATATTTCTTCCCGTGAGTCCGTGGTTTGAAATCGTTATAAGATATCTTGCCTTTAGTAAATGTGATTATATCTTTTTGATAACAGAAGGTGCGGTTAAATATTATCTCGCCCTCGGTGTCTACGATGGATAATTTATACATTATATATTAGGATTACTTTTTATTTTTATCTGCTTCCGTTAATTTTTTTCGTGTTTGATTTAATTTTTGTTTTAGACTTTTAGTAGTTCCAGCGTACCCATTGTCTAACTCGAAAAATTCGTCGGAGAGAAAAAAATCAGATAGTTCCTTTTTTGTGGGGTTCTCCCTGTTGAGTTGCTCTGCCATTGCGTTAATTGTTGTTAATTGGGCTTCGTTGTACCTGATAAGAGTCCCGCCTGTTTGCATGCCCGCCTTTCTTGTTTCTTCTTGTACTTCTTGTTCAGTGGCTGTTTGCATTGACACGCCTCCTTGTCTAACCGTCTTTTTCTTCTTCTTCTTCTCCCCCTCCTTTTCTGGTGTTGTTTCTTGTATCAATGGTATATCATTGCCTACACTGCTTGACCCTTGGGGTGCGGGTGCGGGTGCGGGTGCGGGTGCGGGTGCGGGTGTTAGTGGGTTTGATGGGGGTGGTCGCTGTTCATCCATGGTCGGGGTTCGTGGAACGGGTGTAAGGGTGAGTGGTATTTCTATGGCGTATTCGTTGTCATACATAACATTTAAGGCTTCCATTGCTCCCGTGTTTCCCGCTATCTGCTGGGTTGCTTCCGTGTTCATAGCCCCCTGCTGTGCCAACCATGCCATGCCCGTGTCCATGTCGTTCCGTAGTGTTGAAAACGCATTTATCCCACGGGTCATATCTGTTTGTAGTCCCGAAATGGCCTTGCCCCCACGGGTTATATCTGTTTGTAGTTTAAGCACGTTATTGCCTTGTTCGTCTATTGAACCCCGCACGGATTCCAAGTCACGGGTAATTCCTTGGGTTAAGGACTCTCTCATCATGTCTAGGGCTTGTTGTTGTCGGTCGGCAGTATTCTGCATCCCTTGTTGTACTTCTTGGCGATATTCTATCTGTGATTGTGCCACAGCGTCCAGTGCTTTGCGGGAATCCTCTAACCCTAAACGGGTAGATTCTCGAGTGTCCTTAACCTCTGTTCTTATATTCCCCTGCATAATATTTAAGGCTTTTTGTTGTCGTTCCGCATTTTCCTTTATGGCTAGGGTGACACCATCTTGGAATGCAGTGTCCCTAATGCCCCCCGCTCTTTGCTGGTTTTCTACGTTTATTACTTGCGTCCCTAAACCGTCCACCCGTCGTCTTAAGACGTCAAAATTACCCGTAAGGTCTTTTAAGTCCAACCCCTGTTGCATTGCACTAGAACGAATCCCGCTAACATTTTGCATTATATTGGTATTCATTTCAGCCTGTCGGGAGTTGTTCGATAAATTGCCCCTCCCCCGTTGTCCCCGCATACTGGTCGTACGTCCGACAAAACCTTTGGCGGCTTTTGGCAGTTTAGGCTTTGGGTCTGCTCCTGATTTACCGACATTGATATTGATAGTGATGCCTTTTGGGATTTTAGATTTATCCTTCTTCTTCTTCTTTTTCTTGTCTTTTTTGGTCTTCTTTTTCTTCGTCCTTTTGGTGATGGGCTTTTTGTCTTGTTCCGTTTTTGACATTATATATAATCATGATATATTTAATCTAAAATAATTTCTTCAAAGTTTTTGAAAAAGCGATAGCACGACGATTTCTTCAACGTTTGGTCTATCATAAGATGGTTGTATCTTCCATTAAATATAAAGTTGAACAAGTCTAAAGAATTTCTTTTATGTATCGGCAACAGTTCCCCGCATATGGCTTCCTGTTCCTGCATGGTTTTCGGTCGAAACAAAAAAATGACATTGGCGTTGTTTCTTATCTGGGTGGGTAGTTGGCGGTATGATTGGACTAATATGATGCATGTTAAATTTTTATGCCGTCTGTTCTGTAAAGTCTTCGTGAGTAGGGTCTCGTTATGCCTGTTTTGGCGTAGGGCGGCGGCTACATCATCCAATATCAAAAGGTTAAACTTTGTTTCGCCGTCTTGTTCTCCTTCCATCATGGAGGCATCCAAATGCCCGTCAAGGTCTTCCATGCACTCATGAAAGTCGTCATATTTTTGTGATTTCGGTATTTTGAAAACGTCTTGCTTTAGCGTCGCCAATGATGGAGATGCCAACAACACTTTATGAAAACACTTACGGAAACTTTGCTTGTATCCGTTTTTTGACCCCGCCTTGCTTATTAGATTCGTCATCAACGACGTTTTCCCTGAACCACTGGAACCAACAATCAAGATAAGGCTACCATTGACTATGATATCCAACGGCGGGACGATATTTTTACATAGCGTGTGGTCTGTATCCATCGGGACGGCTCCATAATTTATGTTGTCGTTTGGTATTGTTTTATACATCTTATATATATATAATCATAATATTTTATTGATTCATTTAAATATGAGAGTAGGGCGATATGCTTGTTGTGGTGGTTGTGGTGTGGGTGGTCTTGGTGGCGGTGTGTCGCTGTCGCTGTCGCTCTCGCTCTCGCTACTGCTACTAACATAAACCTTTTTGGGTTTCCGCTTTGGTTTTGCCTTCTTCTTCTTTTTCTTGCTTACGTACACGACTTCGGGTTCGTCCTCACTGCTGTCACTGCTGTCGGATTCAACAACGACTACCTTTTTTTTTGGCTTCTTCTTGGTCTGTTTGGCTTCTTTAGCCTCTCCTTCAAGCCTTTCAAGTTTGGATTTAGCCATGGCCAAAGCCATATTTTTACGTGATTTCTCACGGCCTTTTGCTAAAGCTTCTTTTTGGCGATCAGAAAGCGGGGGACGGCCTTTTCGGGCGGGTTTTTGGATTGATTCGGGTTCTGGTTCTGGTTCGTTGGTGTCTTCAATTTCTGCGGTGTTTGGTTCTACGTCGTGGGATTCCATTGTTTATAACATTCTATAGGTTTTTAAATTATATTTTTTTCCAGCGGTGGAGTTTTTATTAAATTTAGATATTTAAAATAAAACCTATAGATTATATATATACAATGGCAACCAAAGAAGCATGTACCAAAGAACCAGCACAACAAAAGCAACTAATCGAAGATGATTTTGAAGAGAATCCCGAGAAATGGAACGCCGTACCCGCCTCTATGTTGGGTATGTTTGGGACAAATGACAACACGGATGCCGTTGATAAAACAAATTGGGACGCTTTGGACTACAGCACGGGGCGTGATATTAATTGGTACCGTGAACGGTTTGGCGGTTTCGGGGAAGATGTGCTGGAGATATTGGCACATTGCGACGGTACCAACACTAAGAAGGATAGCAACGGCAAAAACCACTATGAGAAAAAACAAGACTTGGAAGAAGAACTAAAGAAAAAACTAACGGTTAGTTTTGATTGATACAATATTTTGATATGTGCATAATCATATAATAACATAACCTGTGTTTATTGAATATTTGCTGACGGATAATACAACCATGTACCTTTCGTTGACGTATTAAAAACCATTGACGCTTCCAATATTCTAAAGTGCTACCGTGGTATGTCTCGTATATGGACGGGGGTATGTTCATAGTGTTGCCGGTGTCTAATACGGTCTTATACATTCTTGCCTTCTCGGTTGATACCATTTTAATATATATTATATATTATATATAAAATGAGTAAAAATTTACGTGGTTTGAGCGGTTCGAGTGTTACGATAAATTTACTTGACATTGATGCGAATTCTGTGACGGCTACTACTGGCACTTTTACGGACATAATTGCGACCAACTATTCGATAAATAACGTTTCTATAAACAACCTTATTGTAAGTGGTGTGGTTCGTCTAACTGGGATTGTAGACGCACCCGTGACAGTGCTTCCCGATCACGAGATTTTATTTAAAGACCCGTACAACAATCTGGTTTATAAATTCTCAACACTGGTTTTCAACACTAGTTCAGGCACTTTGAAAAGTCCAGACATCTTAGCGGCTACTATGACAGTTGGGGACATAACTGTTAATGGTAATATTACTTTGGTTGGTTCTATCGATTCCCTCCGCATCCAAGCACTTGCGTCCGTGGCAAGCAATAGCGTACATCCCTTAGTTTTATGGAATTCAACAACAAAAAATATATCACAGGACAACACAAAACTATATTATGACACTACAACGGATACCTTATACACTCCTAAAATAAGCGTGACAGACTTCAATATCGTCCCAGTGACGCGTTCGGATAATGTACAGTACCCACTCGTGTTTTACGATGACACTGTGGATAGTCTAGCCACCGATAGTGTTGCAAGTAATATACAATATAACCCAAGCACCAACCGTTTAACGTTGCAGGAATGTAAAGTCGCTGGTGAAGCCATATGCGATGTATTGGCAATAACAAAAGAAATTGTAACAGGTACAGACTCTCAAGTTAAGATTTTTATAGAAGATGGTTTTAATTTCAAAATAGAGGATACGACAAACATAGAAGGGTTTTATTTTTTCAGCGGTATCACGGAATGGATGCGAATAGCAGTAGGCGAAACAAGAATAGCCACAGATGTTGAAATAGCAGGCGACGCAACTTTAGAAAACAGTCTGACCGTCGAGACGGGGACATTTCTGGGTAGTAGTTTGCACGTGGACGCCCTTGACCCTGTCGTGTCCAATACATCCTATGCGGTTTTATTGTGGGACATTACAAGCGGGGCTGGTAATCGTTCTGTTACATATGATTTTACGAATTTTTATTATGACACTTCCACGGACACGCTACATGTCCCAAATATCTCTACAACTATACCAAATTTACAAATCGTAGCCATCTCAAAAACCGATAGTATCGACTACCCCGTCACCTTTCATGATACAACCCTTAACAAGGTATGTAAAGACTCAGATTCCGCTTCTTTTAGATATAACCCATCAGCAAATAAACTATCAGTACGTAACATAAATTGTGAATTTAATCTGGAGGTGTTGAATAAAACATTTTTAGGTAGCACCGTATATGTCAATACTCTCAACCCCGTCGCAACCAATACGACATACCCGCTTTTAGTATGGGATAATACGGGAGCATTAGACGATAGAGCAATATCACACGACACAACAAAATTATATTATGACACTACCACAGATACACTATATGCCCCAAATATATCCGGAAATCTTGACATCGTGGCAACAATTAAAAATGACAGTATCGAGTATCCCGTATCATTCCATGACACCACCCTTAATAAGTTATGTATTGATGGGAATTTGAAATTTAAATATAATCCCGATGAAAACAGGCTAACCGTAAAAAATGCCCTCATTAACGATGCTTTCGACGTTGTGGGACAAACAACCCTAACGGATGTCACCATGACGGGGAATTTTATATGCGATGGGACTGCCACGTTTGGAGACGAATGCACCATCACCAGTTCTAAGAATCTAAGGTTTATAGAGGCGGACGTTACGGTGACTGGTGATAAAGGTATCATTTACTCCCAGGATATCGGGAGGGTAATTTTTAGGAGGTCTTCCACATTAGACCCCGTTGTCCAATTAGTCAACGAGGTGGCAAGAACCAATGGCATCAGCGGTTTATATCAAATTCAACTATCCGCCGTTGACGTGGACTTCAACACAGTGACAACTGGGTCTATCCGAAACAGAGTAAATGGCAACATCAGAACAACGCTAACTAATACAGATTTTACGGTTTCAACTGACTTGGAGGTAACGGGGGACACCACTATAACTGTATTTAATGCACTAGCGACCCCAGTAAATATAAATTGTCGCCTTTTATTTCTAGAAGGCAATACGTTGACGGGTCGAGTCTCGGGTAACGGTTGTTACTATAACCCCTTGGGGGATGTGATGTTCTCCAACCGTTTGCAAGGGACTGTACATTCTAGAAGCCCGCTTTTTTTAATTTCACCTACTACGGGGACTGGCAATGGTTCTATCCAACAAGCCACACACAGCGATACCCAAGTTTATTTAAGATACGACCAAGCAAATGGGCATCTTTTTCGAATCGGTTCTTCGTCGGGTCTGCTAATAACAAATAGCCTATCTACTATATATACACCGTTTAGATGTGATGGCGATTGTACTATTGAATATAAGCCCGCCTTAGCATCCGAGGCACGAGATATGCGGGTTGTGGTTAGTGATGTAGACGCAACGGATAAGACGATAAAACAACATAATCAGTTTACATTTAATCCGTCCACGACATTACTATCAGTTCCAAACATAACCGCTACTGGCACGGTAACGGCTGTAGCCTTGAATGTTACAACCAATTTGACAGTTAGCGGGACTTTTACATGCGGTGACATGGACTTTGGCAATTTGGATTCTACAAATGCCGCCGCTAAAATATCAGTACAACAACCGTTACAATATGGTGCCGGCGTATTTGTACAACCCCTAAATTATACAATTAAAATAGGCACCACTGACTTAATTAGGACGATAGATACGGCTTCAGGCACGGGATTTAATAGTGGGAAATTTGGTAACGGCGTTACGCTGTCCATTTTGCGGTCTGGTGTAAAAACAACATCTTATGGTCAAAACAGCGAACTTATTACATGGAACGCCTACATTGACGCAACCAACACCGCAACAAATTTCTCACTAGGAGGGCTTCCGGGACTGTGGGATATTAAAATGACTTGTAAATATACAGCCGCCGCAACGGCTAGTAGCAATCGGGTAAACCCTATCGTTCGGGCGGTATTAAACAACACTACAGCCATTAACGGCGGTGACCAAAGTTCTTATATTCGTCACCAAGCGGGGCGGATAGGGTGTATTGTTTGGCATAATAAAATATACCTCAATACAAACGATAGCATCCGATTTGATACTTATGTGAATTATAGTGGGGTGATAGATTATACAAGCATTATGTCCTCTACCAACTTTGATTTATCCGACTTTATGTTTATTGCGACATTTCTGGGGCCACTCGACGAATATGACAAAACACCCACATAAAATATCTAAACATGATATATATATGACATGGCTTTATTGTATTGCTTTGTTATTGATTGCTGTGGTGTGGTGTTGTTTATAAAAAATATCTAATCAATTATAAATGACATCGTTGATTTATTTTGGTAAATCAACCCGAGATAAAAAAAGATTTGTTGCAGTGTTCGACAACCCACGGCGGACAACCCATTTTGGATTACTTGGGGCAAACACGTATATCGACGGTGCGGATAAGTCTGTCCGATCTAATTATTTGAAACGCCATGCCGTCGACTTGCGGGGTGACAAATTAAAGGCCGGCTATCTTTCCTACTACGTCACATGGGGCAAAAATCGTGACGTTGAAAAGAATCTGAAATCGTATTTGAAACGGTTCAATATCAAAGATAAAAGGGCTTAAAAATATATATACATATTATAATAAAATGGATAAAGCACAATACCAGAAAGCGTATCAAGCAATGTATAAGAAAAACCCAGAGTTTAAAATAAAGAGGCATGCGACCATGGAGCGGTGGACATGTGAATGTGGTGGGAAAACAGA
>Ga0115004_10003340_pt1 | contig 13093 bp, 9 predicted proteins | sample ArcticOcean_MG_C_10_FD_88737 | JGI IMG/M metagenome (GOLD analysis project Ga0115004, IMG submission 88737) | Marine microbial communities from western Arctic Ocean - ArcticOcean_MG_CB11_90 | ecosystem: Environmental > Aquatic > Marine > Oceanic | place: Arctic Ocean: Canada Basin | collected...
ACGCAATTGAAAAAAGACTATTTATACCGTACGATTCAATACCGACATTAGTAATAAATGCTATTTTATCAGCTGAAGACAAAAACTTTTTCAATCATCCGGGTATTGATCCAAAAGGAATAATTAGAGCGGTATTGAATAATTTTAAAAATATAGTTAACAACAAAAGATTGGAAGGTGCGTCAACAATAACTCAACAAGTTGCAAAAAATTTTTTACTAACAAACGAAGTTTCTTTAAAAAGAAAAATAAAAGAAGCAATTTTAGCCTTTAGAATTGAAAAAGCTTTCACAAAAGAAAAAATTCTAGAATTATATTTAAATCAAATTTATCTCGGGGAAGGTGCGTATGGAATAGCAGCCGCTAGCCTAGAATATTTTGACAAATCCGTTAAAGAGCTAAATTATTCTGAAGCAGCCTTATTAGCTGCACTACCAAAAGCACCAAGTAAATACAATCCATTCAGGTATTACACCGAAGCAAAATTAAGAAGAGATTTAGTTTTACAAAACTTAAATGAAAATAATTTTATTAGTGATAAAGAGCTTAAAAAATATAAAAAAGAAGAAATTAATTTAAAAAAAAGAAAAATTAAACTACTCAAAGAAGCCAATTACTACTCCGAAGAGATTAGAAGAATTATAAAAAATAATTATGGATTTGATCAATTGTATGCAGAAGGTCTTTCTATAAAATCAGCGTTGGACGTAGATTATCAGCTTCACGCTTTAAGTGCCTTGAGGTTTGGTATAGAGTCTTATGATAGAAGACATGGTTGGCGAGGGCCCTTGCTTAATACAAAAACTGAAAAAAACTGGCAAGAAAAATTAAAAGAAAAAAAAATAGACTCAAGTTTAAGCTGGGAGTTTGCTGAAATAATAAATGTAAATGAATTAGAGATTGTGTTTGAGACTATAAACAAAAAGGAAAATGGAAATATTACAAGTAGTAATTTAAAATGGGCTATTAAAAAAACAATTCATGATTCATTTAAAATTAATGATGTGATTTTTGTAAGTAGAAATTCCAAAAAAAATTGGGAACTAAAACAATACCCAAAAATTAACGGAGCTATTATTGCGATAGATCCATACAACGGAAAAGTAAAAGCTTTAGTTGGAGGGTTTAGCTTTCAGGCAAGTGAATTTAACAGAGCTACACAAGCAAAAAGACAACCTGGCTCTGCTTTTAAACCTTTTGTTTATGCATCAGCTTTAGAAAATGATTTTTCTCCTAATTCTATAATTCTTGACGCACCATTTATTGTAGAGCAAGGTGTTGGATTAAAAAATTGGAAGCCAGAAAATTATGGTAAAGAATTTTATGGTCCTACAACACTAAGAAAAGGTGTTGAGTATTCAAGAAATTTAATGACAGTGAGAATTGCTCAAGAAGTCGGTCTGAAAAAAATTTTAAAATTATCTAGAGAATTAAATATTTATGATGAAATACCTGAACTACTTTCAGTTTCTTTGGGATCTGCAGAAACAACTTTGATGCAAATTACAAATGCCTACGCAACCTTTGTAAACGGAGGAAAAAAAATAAATCCTGTTTTAATTGAAAGAATACAAGACAGAAGGGGAAAAACTATTTTTAACTCAGATAACAGAGAGTGTATAGGTTGTGACAGGTATTCAGAATCTGAAACTATAGTTCCTTCAATCAAAGATAACTACCAACAAGCTATAAGTAAAGAAACCTCCTATCAAATTTTATCAATGCTGGAAGGTACAATTCAAAGAGGAACAGGAAAAAGACTTAAAGACCTAAACATTCCACTTGCAGGAAAAACAGGAACAACAAATGATAATTACGATGCTTGGTTTATAGGGTCTACATCTAATCTCATAGTCGGTGTTTATATTGGATTTGACAACCCAAAAACTCTTGGCAGATACGAAACTGGAGCTAAAGCAGCACTGCCAATATTTAAAAATTTTATTAAACAAGCTTTATATAAAGACGATTTTAAACCTTTTTTAATCCCAGAAGAAATTTTTTTCACTGCAATAAACTATAATACTGGAAAAAGAGAAAATTTTAGTAATTCTAAATCTATAGTAGAAGCATTTAAGTTAAGTGATATAAATAAAATGAAAAATAATAATTTAGGTAGAAATACTAACTACGATAGTTTAGTTAAGTTTAGACAGTTTTATTAATGGAAATATTGGATATTAAAATAAATTTAGCAGAAAAGGCATTGGAGAATATACGGGGGTATCTTTGAATCCAATCAAATTGAAGATAAACTAAAAGATTTAAACTCAACAATTGCTAAAGAAAATTTCTGGAAAGATAAGAATAAAGTTAAAAAAATTGTTAAAGAAAAAAAACATTTGGATTCAATACTTGAAATGTTCAACATTTCAAAAAAAGATTTAGAAAATCTAAAAGATATATACAAACTAGCAGTAGAAGAATCAAATGAAGAAATTAATTCAGATTGTTTAATTAAAATCGAAGAAATAAATAAAAAAATAAAAAAAACAGAAATTAGTTGCTTCTTATCTGGAGAAAATGATTCTTTAGATATTTATTTAGAAATTCATGCAGGTGCTGGAGGAACTGAAAGCCAGGACTGGGCAGAAATGTTAAGAAGAATGTATTTAAAATGGTTTGATAAAAAATCTTTTAATTATGAAATTATAAGTGAGCACAAAGGAGACGAAGCTGGTATTAAATCAACAACTCTCAAAGTAACTGGCGAGCATCTTTACGGATTAATGAAAAATGAATCCGGCGTTCATAGATTGGTTAGAATATCTCCTTTTGATAGTGGAGCAAGAAGACATACAAGCTTTGCAAGCGTATGGACTTACCCATCTATAGATGAAGAAATCGATATTAAAATTGATGAAAAAGATTTAAGAATTGACACTTACAGATCTAGCGGGGCAGGTGGACAGCATGTTAATGTTACGGATAGTGCAGTAAGAATAACACACCTTCCAACAAAAATTGTAGTACAATGTCAAAATCAAAGATCACAGCACAAGAACAAAGAAACATGTTATAAAATGTTGAAGGCAAGACTTTATGAGCATGAAATACAGAAAAGAGAAGAAATAGAACAAAAAAGCGTTAGCACAAAGACAGATATTGGATGGGGCCACCAAATACGTTCATATGTTTTACAGCCATATCGATTAGTAAAAGATTTGAGATCTAAAATTGAGAGCACCAATCCCGATGATGTATTAAATGGAAATTTAGATCAGTTTATTGAAGGAAATATATTTAAATCTTAATGAAAAATTTTTTATATTTAGTTTCTTTAGTACTTATATTCGTATTTGCCTCAATAGTGATTTATTTATCAACAATTGGAATTGAAACATCGAAATTTAACAATTTAATTGTAAAAGAAATTAAGAAAAAAGACCTTAATATAGAGCTAAAATTAAAAAAAATTAAAATAAAATTAGATTTAAAAAAATTTCAATTATTTCTATCAACTAACAATCCAAAACTTACATATCAAAATATAAAAATTCCGATAACAAAGGTTAAGATTTACTCAAAAATAAATAAAATTTTTAATACAAAGATTGAAGTAAGCCAAATTGTTTTTGGAGTTAAAAAATTTAAAATTCAAGATGTTCAGAAATTAGCAATTCGTATTAAGCCCTCAAATTTTAAAACCTATCTACTAAACAATATAAATGGTGGAGAAATTGAAGAAGCATTATTTGATTTAAATACAGATAAAGATTTCAAGCTTGTTGACTATAAAGCGAGCGGGACAATTAAAAAGATCGATGCAAAATTAACGAGTGATTTTATAATACAAAATATAAGCTTTAATTTTATAGCAGATAAAAGCCTAACCTCGGTTAACTCCATTGCTGCCAATTACGAGGGTATCTCAATATCAAATGGATCAATTAAATTACAACGAGAAAAAGAAATTGAGATTAAAGGTAAATTTAATACACTTTTTAATCTGAGAGGTAACCAGATAAAAAAACTGCTAACAAAAGTAAAATTTTTTAAAAAAAATAAGATTAAAATACAAGGATCACTGCTTCACGTTTTTGATTTAAAAATAAGTAAAAATTTTAAAATTATTGATTATAACTATAAATCTAGTGGAGATATTTCACAATCACAAGTATTTTTAGAAAATGATTTAAAAAATACGTTTATTAAAAAATCAGCAAAAGAAATTTTATTTGAAAAAATAAAATTAGAAATAATTTTAAGTCAGCAAAATAAAAACTCACTGTCATTTGATGGGTTTTATAGTCTCGGTAATTCAAATTATAAAAAATTTAAAGTTAAACATATCGTAAATAAAACGAATAAAAATTATTTAATTGATTTAAATTTAACTGAAAATATTTTTTTTGATATAATTAATTATCAGACAGGACCCAAAAAAATTAGCAATATTAAAGCTGAATATAGTATTAAAAATAAAAAATTTATTTTCAAGGTTATAAATTTTACAGAAGGTAAAAATACTATTTCTGTTAAAGACTTGGTAATCAACAATAAAAATGAAATAGAAAAAATTTCAAGTATTAAAATTTTAACTTTTAACAATGAAGTAGAAAATAATAATTTTATCATAAATTTTGGTAAAAAAATATCTATCTCAGGTAAAAAATACGACTCATCAAATTTACTAAAATTATTATCAGCGCCCAGTAAATCAAATCCTCTTAAAAACTTTAATAAAGAAGTGGAAATACAAATAAAAAATTTAATAACTAAATCTAATATTCCTTTAAGCAATTTTAATTTAATAGGTTTAGTTGAAAAGGGTAAATTTAATAAACTTTCTGCAAAAAGCGAATTTGCAAAAGATGAATACTTGGATATTTCATTAAAAAGAAATTTAGACAACAAAAAAATATTAGAAGTTTATTCTGACAGGCCTCAAGCTTTACTTGGTGAGTATAAATTTTTTGAAGGAATTAAAAGTGGAAAACTTCTATACAGTTCTATAATTGATGAAACAATTTCAGTTTCTAAACTTACAATTGAAAATTTTAAAGTCACTAAAGCTCCTGCTTTTGCAACCTTACTAACTTTAGCCGATCTTGGAGGTTTTGCAGATCTTTTGTCTGGTCAAGGCATGACCTTTGATATTTTAGAAATTAATCTTAAAGATGAAGCTAACGTAACTATTGTTGATGAAGTATTAGCCTTAGGATCAAGCGTATCTCTTCATATGGACGGTTATATAGAAAAAAAAACTGGCTTAGTAAGTTTAAGCGGAACACTAGTTCCAGCTAGAACGTTAAACAAGCTAGTTTCTAAAATTCCTGTTGTAGGTAAAATTTTAGTTGGCAAAAAAGTAGGTGAAGGAGTTTTTGGAGTTAGCTTCAAAATGAAAGGCTTACCTGGGAAAATTAAAACGACGGTTAATCCTGTAAAAACTATAACACCTAGATTTATTACAAGAGCTTTAGAAAAAATGAAAAAAAACTAAACTTATTTTAATTTAATAATAAAATGTTTTTTCTTACCGAGAGAGACTTTAACATAGCCATTTTCATTAAAATCCTTAAGTTCAACAATTTTTTTGTCATCAACAACAAGTGAGTCATTAACTCTAATTCCTTTTTGATTAATTAATCTTCTAATCTCACTTTTTGAATTCATAATTTTACTTTCATATAGTAATTCAATTATATGTATACCATCTTTTAATCGAGCTTTATCAATTATGGTTTCAGGTAAGTTTTCTCCAATTCCACTTCCATCAAATGTATCTTTCGCAGTTTTTTCTGAGTTATTCGAATTTTCCTTACCATGTAAAATTCTTGTTGTTTCATTAGCTAATAAAATTTTTAGATTATTAATATTTTTTTCACCATTAGATATTTTTTCTATTTCATTAATATCAATTTCTGTAAAATATTTTAAGAATCTCCCCACATCACCGTCACTAGTATTTCTCCAAAATTGCCAGTAATCGTAAGGTGATAATAATTCTTCATTTAACCATATTGCTCCATTTTCTGTTTTCCCCATTTTTGCTCCAGAAGCAACTGTTATCAATGGTGTTGTTAATCCAAAAGATTCTTTTTGATTCATTTTTCTAATTAACTCAACACCGTTAATAATATTTCCCCACTGATCTGAGCCGCCAATTTGTAAATCACAATCATGTTTTTCATTTAATTTATAAAAGTCATATGCTTGTAAAATCATATAATTAAATTCCATATAGCTCAGTGACTGTTCTCTTTCTAAGCGTAGCTTAACACTATCAAAACTTAGCATTTTATTAATAGTAAAATGTTTTCCAACATTTCTTAAAAATTCTATATATTGCAATTTATTTAACCACTCAGCATTGTTAACAAATAATGGTTTAGTTTTTTCATCTTTAAAATCTAATAATTTTTCAAAAATTTTTTTTATTTTTTTAATATTTTCATCAATTGTCTTTTCATCTAAAATTTTTCTAGTTGCATCTTTTCCTGATGGGTCGCCTATGAGCGTTGTACCCCCACCAAGTAGAACTATTGGCTGGTGACCATATTTTTGCAATAATCTCAAACACATAATTTGCAACAGACTTCCAACATGCAAACTAGGAGCGGTACAATCAAAACCAATATAAGCTTTAATAGTTTTATTATTGAGCAAACTCGTTAATTTATCTTGATCAGTGCACTGGTGAAAAAATCCTCTTTGCTTAATTTCAGTGATAAAGTTATTTTTCATAGATAATTTGATTTAAAATTACTTTTACACAATAATAGTTATAAATAAAATAATTAACAATGAAAAAACTATTTACAGCAATAGGATTAATGAGCGGAACATCTTCAGATGGTATAGATGCCTCGATTATTAAATCTGACGGAGAAGACGAGCTTAGTTTAATGGGAGACTACTTTTTCCCTTATGAAGAAAAAAAAAGGTTTAGAATCAGAAAATTCAAAGAAAAAATAGATAAAGTTCTAGATTTAGAAACTAATAAAAATGAAATAGCTGATTTAGAGAAAGAGGTTACCTCGCTGCATGCAAAAGCTATAAATATACTTTTAGAAAAATTAAAAATTAATAAATCTGAAATTGATTTAGTCGGATTGCATGGACACACAATTTTTCACAGTTTCCGTGACAAAAAAACAAAGCAATTAGGAGATGGAAAAGTGTTGTCTAAATTAACAGGTTTAAATGTAATTTATGATTTTAGAGAAAATGATTTAAAAAACGGTGGTCAAGGCGCACCTTTAGTTCCTATATTTCATAAATTATTAAAGAAAAAATTACAATTAAAAGTACCGGTTGTTTTTGTTAATATTGGTGGAATATCCAACCTAACATATTTAGACAAAAATAATGAAATGATAAGTTTCGACTCAGGGCCAGGTAATTTTTTAATAGATAAGTTACTACAATTAAAATCTAATAATAAAATGCAATTTGATAAAGATGGAGAAATAGCTTTAAAAGGTAATGTAGATAGAAATATATTAGATAGTTATTTGAGTGATCCTTACTTTGAATCTTCTCCACCAAAATCATTAGATGTAAATGACTTTAGCCTTGGTTTAGCAAGAGGATTAAGCGTAGAAAATTCAATTACTACATTATCTGAATTTACTGCACTTACCATAGTTAACTCATTAAATTTTTTTTCAGACAAACCTAAGAAAATTATCTTATGTGGAGGTGGAAGAAAAAATAAATATATTTTTGAACGGATAAAAAAAATAAGTAATATTTCAACACTGAATATAGATGATTATAAAATAAATGGGGACTTTGTAGAATCCCAAGCTTTTGCTTACTTGGCAATAAGATCTTTTTTGAAAAAACCAATTACATTTAACAAAACTACCGGAGCACCAAAACCATTAACAGGTGGAAAGCTAGTCGAATTTAGATAAGAGCAGTTTTTTCTTTAATATATTTCTCTATTTCCTTAGATAGTTCACTCTCTTTGTCTTTAAAGAAATGATTAGCACCTTTAATTTTAGTAAAAATTACTTCAATTCCTTTTTGATTTTTTATTCTATTATCTAACTCATCAACACTTTCTTTTGTAACTAGTTCATCGCCGTCACCGTAGATAACATGACCTGATGTTGGACATGGAGCAAGAAAAGAAAAATCATAGACATTTGGTTGGGGTGATATTGCTATAAAATTATTAACCTCAGGTCTACGCATAATTAACTGCATACATATCAAAGCACCAAATGAAAAACCAGAAACCCAGCACTGGCTATAATCTAAGTTTTCTCTTTCTATCCAATCTAGTGCAGCGGCAGCGTCTGATAACTCTCCTTGTCCGTTGTCGAAAACACCGTCACTTTTACCGACACCTCTAAAATTAATTCTAATTACTGAAAAACCATTTTCTATAAAAATATTACTAGTGGTTTGTACAATTCTATTATTCATTGAGCCTCCATATTGGGGGTGGGGCTGAAGAACAATTGCTACAGGTGATCCAAATTTTGGATTTTTATAATATTTTCCTTCAAGTCTACCAGCTGGTCCAGGTATAAATATTTCGGTGCTTTTAGGTTTCATGAATTAGTAATGATAATTAGTTTCAAAAAAAAAGACTTATAGCATGTTTTACGTGAGACAATTTACTTATTTATATACTTGACTAAATTACTAGGAATAAGATATTAACCTTAAAAACAGGGTAAAACTATGAAATTAACAACCAAAGGCAGATACGCAGTCATGGCTATGGCAGACTTAGCTTCCAACGAAGACGTAAATCCTGTCAGTTTAAATGAAATCGCAACAAGACAAAATATTTCTCTTTCATACTTAGAACAGTTATTTTTGAAATTAAAAAATAACCATTTAGTTAAAAGTGTAAGAGGTCCACAAGGAGGATATAAGTTAAGCAGGAAGGCTAAAGATATAAAACTTTCTAATATCATTTCTGCAGTTGATGAAGAAGTCAAAACACTTAATTGTAAAAAAGATTCAAAAAAAGGTTGTGATGGAAGGTCAGTTAAATGTATAACACATTATCTTTGGGACGATTTAGAAAAACATATCAATGGTTTTTTTGAAAATAAAAATCTTAACGAGTTAGTCTCAAGACAAGAAAATATTTTTTAACAATATAATAAAAAAAACAATGAATAACCAAGACATTAACATTAACAAAGATTACAAATATGGTTTTACCACTGACATTGAAAGTATTAGAGCTCCAAAAGGATTAAATGAAGATACTATAAAATTTATTTCTAATATTAAAAAAGAACCCAAATGGATGTTAGACTGGCGTCTTAAAGCATTTAAGAGATTGAAAAGCTTAAAAGAACCAAACTGGCAGAAACCAAAATATCCTAAAATTAATTATCAAGATTTATATTACTACTCTGCACCAAAAAGTTCTTCGGATAAACCTAAAAGTTTAGATGAGATCGATCCAAAAATATTAGAAACATACAAAAAACTTGGAATACCACTAGTTGAACAACAGAGATTAAACGGGATAGCAGTTGACGCAGTATTTGATTCCGTCTCGGTAGCGACCACATTTAAAGATGAGCTAACAAAAAAAGGAATAATATTTTGTTCTATTTCAGAAGCTATCCAGAAACATCCAGATTTAGTTAAAAAATATTTAGGGTCAGTTATTCCTTTAAGTGATCATTATTTTGCGACATTAAATTCCGCAGTTTTTACTGATGGATCTTTCGTTTACATTCCACCGAACACAAGATGTCCAATGGAACTTTCGACTTATTTTAGAATTAATGCCTCTGAGACAGGACAGTTTGAAAGAACTTTAATTATTGCAGACAAGGGAAGTTATGTAAGTTATTTAGAAGGATGTACCGCTCCAATGAGAGATGAAAATCAATTGCACGCAGCAAATGTTGAGTTGATTGCATTAGATGATGCAGAAATTAAATATTCTACAGTTCAAAATTGGTATCCAGGAGATAAGAATGGTGTAGGAGGAATATATAATTTTGTCACTAAAAGAGGAGCTTGCAGAGGAAAAAATTCTAAAATTTCTTGGACCCAAGTTGAGACAGGTTCAGCAATTACCTGGAAATACCCGAGTTGTATTTTACAGGGAGATAATTCAGTAGGTGAATTTTATTCCATAGCTATCACTAACAACCATCAAAAAGCAGATACAGGTACTAAGATGATACATTTAGGAAAGAACACTAAAAGTAAAATAATTTCTAAAGGTATATCAGCCGGATTCGCAGATAACACATATAGAGGGTTGGTAGATATTAATAAAAAAGCATCTAACTCAAGAAATTATACACAATGTGACTCTTTACTAATGGGTAATAAATGCGGTGCACACACGGTTCCATACATAAAAAACAAAAATTCAACATCAACTATAGAACACGAAGCAACTACTACTAAAATTAACGAAGAACAGCTTTACTATTGCAATCAAAGGGGTCTCGACCAGGAGGAGGCAGTTAGTTTGATTGTAAATGGATTTTGCAAAGAAGTATTACAGCAACTTCCAATGGAATTTGCTGTAGAAGCGCAAAAGTTAGTAGCTATCAGCTTAGAAGGAAGTGTTGGTTAATGTTAAAAATTAAAAATTTAAAAGCCAGCATTAATGAAAAATTAATTTTAAAAGGCTTAGATTTAGATATTAAAGTTGGCGAAGTACACGCAATTATGGGGCCTAACGGGTCTGGGAAAAGTACACTAGCAAACGTATTATCAGGTAAAAACGGCTACGAGACTGAAGGTGAAATTAGTTTTGATGGCATAAATTTAATTGACCTTAAAATAGAAGAGAGAGCACAAAAAGGAATGTTCCTAGCATTTCAATATCCCTTAGAAATTCCAGGTGTAAATACTAACAATTTTTTAAAAACATCTTTAAATTCAGTAAGAAAAGCAAGAGGTGAAAAAGCATTAGACACTTTAACTTTTTTAAAATTAATAAAAGAAAAAGCCAAAGAACTTAATATCGATGAAAAATTTTTATCACGTCAATTAAATGTAGGTTTTTCAGGTGGAGAAAAGAAAAAAAATGAAATTTTACAAATGAAATTATTAGAACCGAAACTATCAATACTAGATGAAACAGACTCAGGATTAGATATTGACGCTTTAAGAGTTGTTGCAGATGGAGTTAATTCATATAAAAATAAAAAAAATGCTTTCTTAATAATCACGCACTACCAAAGGCTTCTTGATTATATCAAGCCCGATTACATACATGTATTATCTGCAGGTAAAATTATCAAAACAGGAAATGCTGACTTAGGTAAACAATTAGAAAAAACAGGTTACGCAAATTTAAGTTAGATGAAGCATAGTTACGATTTTAGTATTGAAAAAATTAAAAATCTTTCTCAAGAAGAAAAGATTTCACGACAAAAAAATCTTGATTTGTTTTATAAAAGTGGTTTTCCAACCAAACAAGCTGAAGATTGGAAATTTACTGATTTAAACTTAATTTTAAATAAAAATTTTGTCAGTATTAGCAATGAAGTAAATCCTGAATCTAATGAAACTCTAGAAATTATTAAAAATTTTGAACACAATTACATATTTTTAATTAATGGTAAAATAGTTTCAAAAAATTTTGCCCACGAAGATAAAAGTAAAATTTCAATAAAAGATTTCGATCAAAAAGAGACAACCAATCTTGACACAGATAATTCATTAACATTATTAAATAACGCATTATCATTGGGAGGATTTTCATTAGAAATTACTAAAAATTATAAAGTAAAAAAACCTTTAGTTCTTTATAATTATTTTTCTAAAGAATTAAAAAATAAAATATTAAACAACAAAAACTCTATTAAGTTAAACGAAGGGTCCGAACTGGTGTTGATTGACTATAATAACGGAAATATACAAGATAATTTTATTAAAAATACGATAGATACAGTTTCATTAAACGAGAAAGCTACTTTGAAAAATATTTTAATACAGAACTCAAAAAGTAATGGTTATTTTTATAAAAATATAAAAGGTTCTTTAGAAATGAATTCTAATTATGAGAACTATATTTTAAGCTCTGGTTTAAAACTAAGTAAAGTTGAAATCGAGATAAACTTAAATAAAGATAATAGTAGCTGTAGTATCCATTCCGCACTTAGCCTGCAGGATGACCAACACCAAGAAATAAAAACACGTATAAATCATAATTCACCAAACTGTAAAAGTTATCAAAAAATTAAAAATGTATTAAATGATAAGAGCAAAGGTATTTACCAGGGAAAAATATTTGTAGAAAAAGTAGCTCAAAAAACTGATGCTTATCAATTAAGCAAAGCTTTAATCTTACATGATGATGCTGAATTCGATGCAAAACCTGAGTTAGAAATATACGCCGACGATGTTAAGTGTTCTCATGGATCAACATCTGGAAGTATAGATGCTGAGGCCGTTCATTATTTGATGACAAGAGGTATACCAAAGAAAGAAGCTGTAAAACTTTTAATTAACGGATTTCTTAACGAAATATTAGAAAAAATTACTAATAGTGAATTAAAAATTTTTTTAGAAAAAATTTTAGAGAGACAAATCAATGGACATTAAAAATATTAAATCTGAATTTCCTATATTCAAGCAAAAAATTAATGGCAAACCTTTAGTTTATTTAGATAGCGCTAACTCATCTCAAAAACCTAAAGCAGTAATTGATAGGCTTTCTAATTTTTACGAAACAGAATTTTCTAATGTTGGTAGAAGCGTTCACACCTTAGCAGTCAAAGCAACAAACAGATTTGAAGCCACAAGTGACATACTTAAAAGATATTTAAATGCACTACATAGAGAGGAAATAATATTTACAAAGGGAGCTACAGAATCTATTAATTTAGTTGCCTCATCTTTTGGAGAAAAATACATTAAAGAAGGTGATGAAATATTAATTACTGAATTAGAGCACCACTCTAATTATGTGCCTTGGCATTTCCTTCGCAAAAACAAAGGTGCGGTAATTAAATTCGCACCAATAAACAAAAATGGTGAAGTTGAAATTGATGATATAAAAAAACTTATTACAAATAAAACAAAAATTATTGCCGTTACGCATATTTCAAACGTAACAGGTGCTGTAATGCCAATAAAAAAAATTGTTGATATAGCCAAAGAAAAAAATATTCCAGTTTTAGTTGATGGTACCCAAGGA
>Ga0115004_10003341_pt1 | contig 13090 bp, 6 predicted proteins | sample ArcticOcean_MG_C_10_FD_88737 | JGI IMG/M metagenome (GOLD analysis project Ga0115004, IMG submission 88737) | Marine microbial communities from western Arctic Ocean - ArcticOcean_MG_CB11_90 | ecosystem: Environmental > Aquatic > Marine > Oceanic | place: Arctic Ocean: Canada Basin | collected...
CCTTACATCGTCGCCGCCGGATTCGGATTCGACATAATTATAATCACGATTCTGCACAGAATAAAAAACGTTGAACCCATCTAGTAATCTAAAATAATCTATTTTATAGCTGTTGCTGTTGTTGTCTTCTCGGAGCACCCTTTAATGATTTGTTGTAAAACCCCAACTACGGGCGTCGTAGAAGACGCCACCGTTGCGGATTGATTTGCCGCGTCCGGATCGACGATTGGATTGCAATAAAACTAAAACTAATAAGAAGGCGGATCTGCTATGCTAGCATAAGACGAAGTCGCGTCACTGTCCGCGATACCCGGGTCATCTTCTGCCGGGTTATACAAACATATGCGCTCTTCTATGCAATCGTGCGTTCGCGGCGTGAGCTTGATGATTGTATTTAAGGGAATAACTCCCTGTGAAGCAGACGTCCTATCGAGACCAACAAAATATGCGTAAATTAATCGCAACACCCCTTGATGTCCAACAATAACCACCGGTTCTCGATACGATTCTAATTCTTGAATGAGCGGATCGAGGCGCGAAATAACGTCGAGGTAAGATTCACCTCGAGGATATCGATAGCCAAGTTTGTTCTCCTGTCTCAATACATACTCTTCTGGGTACATTTCTTTAATCTCCTCGTACGTCATACCATCACAAACACCAGCATAGATTTCGTCCAAGTTTCTCAAAACACGAGGCGCCATTTGCGTGAAAATTTTACCATCGTTTGTAAGAATTTTTGGATGCGGAATATGCCGAGCCGTGAGTTGAGTGCGTTGCAACGACGACGTCCATAAGCGGACCGGTCGTTGTTTATCTGTTCCATCCTCTCGCCCAATTACTTCGCTCGCGTATTCCGCGAGTCGTTTCGCATAAGCTTCGCCCATGACGGTTAAACAAGAGTCGCCGCCTATTTTGCCGCTTGAGTTATACTCAGATTGACCGTGTCGTGTTAAATAAATCGAAGTCGTATGTGCGTGAAGATTCGATAAGAATTGAACTATTCTTCCAAGCAAGTATCCATGTATTCTATTGATTTCCACACGTTTCCCGCAATCAATTAGCTTGATAAAACTTAAGTTATCTTCATCCATGGTTTCGTATCTGCGTTCGTATTCGCGAATGCGCTGACGAAAGTCATCATAAGCAGCTTGTTTATCTTCGCTCGAAACGTAATCTGCGTTTGATACTTTTGCATCCCAAATATTGTTTGTGATGATATCTTCGTCGTTGCAAACGCTTTCAACAAAAAGTAGCTTCACTGGAAGTGGACCCATTTGATCGACGAGCCATTGACGTCTAGCTTTTGTTGAATTCGTTGCGTCAAAGATTGCCACCCTTCCTGAATCTGCCCCGCGCTGCTCTAAGTACGATACAGAATCTTCTTGAAACAGAAAGTCTATCATATCTTTCATAGCCGCTCGAGCCAAAACTTCGCGTTCTTTTTCGTGCTGCGAATCAAAAAGAACGTGCGTCATCGTGCCCGCTCCGTACACTTTTCTTCTATATTCTCCTACGTTGAAAACTTTTGTGTTTGCGCCATGAAAAAATCGAAGATATTGACACAAGCGTTTCGCCATGTGCGTTTTACCTCGTGCTGGCAAACCGACCATGACGAGCACGTGCTTTTCGCCAATATTACCTTGATCGCCGTAAATTGGTGGTGGGATCGTTTGCGGCGTTGGATTCTCTTCAATTGACAGTTTCATGAAAGAGCTAGTAGGTTTCATATTATGATTCTTTTCCATACTCGATGGTCGCGGTGGAGAGGAAATACCTGGATTTGGGATATTCAGTTGAGGCGCAATCATATCGTGTTCTGGGTATCGAATCGTGCGTTGTATTATTGTTTCCGCTTTTGAAACCACTCTCTTCATCGTCTGCTGCGACGGTTCCGCTGTCTTATTATTATTTGCATGAGTACTATTTTCATTATGGTTATTATTATTATTATTATTATTTGCTGTTGTTCGTGCTGCTGCTCTTAAATGTCCTTCTTCTGCATGATGTTGATGATGTTGTTTTGGTGGCGGTGGAGGTTTCCTGACTACTGGTACATTCAAATCCTCAAAAGCATCTTTGATTTCGTTCTCATGCTTTGGAGAGTATGCTTCCCAATTCTTTGGATCTAAAGGGTCCGCCACGTTCTTCCTCAAATCATTCCTATTCAAAAGAGACTTTTGATATTGTTGTTGTTGTTGTTGTTGTTGATGTTGTTCTTGTTGATGATGTTCATAAAGTGCGTTATCGTTGTGTATGTTCGAGTGTATCTTGGGTGTAATATCTTCATCTGAATCGAGTAAATCTACGAGATCGTCCATTATAAGTATTAATCTACTATCTACTATCAGACTATTATTAAAACCGAATATCCTATTTTATATATTTTGTCCCTTGTCGCGTGCTGAGCTGATGAAGATGAATAAAAAGTTTGTTTTTCCTTCAAACGTCAAAGCAACCATAAACACTGATGTATTGACAGAATATGTCCTCTCGTTCTGGACAAAGATATGATGACGATAATAAGCGCATAGTTACTGGGACGATTCCATTCAGGATAATAACAGAATCTGATAATAATACGAATAATAAAGAAGAAACGAAAGTGGTTAACAATAAAACACCATCAAAAGTAGGAAATGAACTAATAGAACTCCTCGTCGTTAGTTGTCGAAGGAAGAAAGAGAAGAGGACGTTCCCGAAAGGAGGTTGGGAATTAGATGACGAAGATTTAGAACATGGCGCTAGGAGAGAGACTTTAGAAGAAGCGGGAGTATCGAGCGCTCTAAAGTTAATCAAAGTGAATAAGAACGAAATAACACCTTCTTGGGAATATCTGAGCAAAAAGAAGAAAAATGGGAATAATGACGTAAAAGAACAAGAAAGAGGATGCACAGCGCACATGTTTTTGATGCGCGTGACAGAAATGCACGATATATGGTTAGAAGATAAAAATAGAATACGCGAATGGGTATCACCAGCGCGAGCAAAGAATATCTTAAAAGAAGATTGGATGAAAGATGCTTTGCAAACTGCGTTAGATCAAAACTTGTTTTCTTCATCACATATATAAATTCCTAATAGAATTACCTAATAAATAGTATCACCATGCTAATAATCACCTAATTGCTTTTGTTTTGCCACTTCTACTACTAAAACTACTTCTACTGTTACTAGTACTACTGTTACTAGTACTACTGTTACTACTATTGTTCGTTAATACTTTAATCTTCTTCGGTCTTGATTCGTTTGTGAAAATAACGCCCGTGTTTTTCAGGAAGTCAGCTACTGCTCGAAGAAGAACCATATCTTCGTTGTTGAAATACGACGAAGAAGAATCTTTGCCTGCTCTCTTAGAATAATTGTTAGATGATTCTCCTACGCGACTCGAGGGTAGAAATCTAAACGCCTCTCGGAACTCTTTAGGTCCAGCTTTAATAGGCGCATCGAAATGACATGGTACGATTCTAGTGAAATTCCATTTCGAGACACGCTTTACCCAATCGTTTACATTATCTGGAACGTTTTCATAAACCAATGTTGCTACAACCGGTGCCACGAATAAGCGATTCGTTACAAACTTCCAACTTTCTTCTGGATCTAATAAATTGTTTGGGCCAAAATATAATGCTTGCAACGCGTTCCTTTGCCATCCTAATCTTCTTTTTTCTTCTATTGTCATAGTGCTTGAATCATTCGTCCTCAATTTCGCCTTTTCGCGAATATCAAACAAGTTTAAAAGTTTCAGCGCAGTGATTGTAAAACTGCCGTCGTCTCCGGATTCCATTAAATCGCGCTCTAACACGGCATCGGGAATATTTTCAGATACATAAACTACGGAATCTGTGACTAGAAGCGTTCGTGAAGGCTTGTGGAAGAATGCACATTCGATGAAAGAGACGTACGAAGCTACTCCTAAAGCTGGTGGTATCAATAGCTCGATTTCGAACTCGTCCGCCCATGATGGCTTTGGAGAGTTCTCTACATCTCCAAGGATCCCACCGCCGTTCTTTTTATAATCAATGCCAAAAAACTTAGGTGGAAGATTGACTGGCCAACTCCATTGATCTTGAGTTATCCAAAGCTTTGCTTGAGGGAATTTTCTAGAAAATGGACCGACAAATATCTTGTGCTCAAACAAAGTCGTAGGTAGAATGATATGTTCAACAGGCGCGTCGAGTTCGTTCAAGAGCGCGATGCACTCTTTTGTTGGCGCTACTGGTGCGTGCACCCACAATCCTCCACTCTTGAGTTTAATTACGGTCATACGAACGTTTACGGAGACATTCAGTCCTAATCCTATGCCCTGCTTCTGTTCGAAGAACCACATCTTCCCTTTTTCGATTTCGTATCGATACGTTTGTCTCTTAAATGCTGGAACTAAGGGAAATAGAGGAGGAGGAGCGACGAGATATGCTCGGCCTTTGGTATCATCGCTATCAGCAGTTCCTCTCCGCATTTCTGTTTTTGATCCGTTCTTTTTCTCGTTGTTGTTGTTGTTGTTGTTGTTAATATTCAAGAATGAAAACATATTATTGATGTTATTATTAATATTATTATTGTCATCCATCTGTTTTTGAGATTGTACCACGATTAGGTAATGATGACGAGAATTATTATTACTGATGCGTTTAGATCGCAGAGTAGATTTCTGATTCACATCCTGAACATTCGATAAAGAGGTACATGAACTTCGTGACGATGTAAACATTTAATTTACTGAACAACGATAGAAAAGTATTATTAATACTATGCAGAATATGACATAAAATGTGACGATAGTGTTTCTCATCATTTCTTCTTTTAAAAACTCTTTATCCGTTTATCGTTTTTTTTTTATCCTCCATAAAAAATGGCAAAATCTACTCGCAATAATACTCTCGCTTCTTTAACATCATCACAATCACTATCAAGAAAAGGCAGAGGAAGAAGACTATTGTTTTCGAGAAAAGAAGCTATTGTGAATAGTAATAATAATAGTGCTGAAATGGCAGAAGAACAAAAGCCTCCAAGTTGGCAGATCTTAAAAGAAATCGGAATTGAACTGAAGAAGAAACATTATGTTGATGATAAAGAGGAAGATTTAGAAAGTGGAGCGACATCGCCAAAATGTTTACGAAGAACATTTGGGAAAGACGAAGAAATACGAGTGCATTTCTATCGCGATACCGCGAGTTGGTGCCCATACTGTGAAACTGTATGGTTACTCTTAGAAGAAAAGGAAATCCCATACACTGTTGAAAAGATAAATATGCGCTGCTATGGCGATAAGCCGAAAACTTTCTTATCGAAAGTACCGAGCGGGATGTTACCAGTCGTGGTAATCGACGGTAAGCTGATGACTGAATCATCAGTAATTCAAGAAGAGCTCGAGAAAACGTTCGCGAACAAATCAATGCTACCAAAGAAAGGTACCGCCGAGTTTGACCAAGCGCAAAAATTGCTTCGATTGGAGCGAAAGCTATTCTCAAACTGGATGTCATGGCTGACGGGAAACTGGAACGACGACGCGAGTCGAGCTACGTTTTGCGAAACGTTAGACGAAGTCGAGATGAGTTTGAGTATGACACCCGAGTCTCCGTACTTTTTAAACTCTGGATTTTCGCTCGTCGATATTAAATTCGCTCCTTTCCTCGAAAGAATGGCAGCATCGCTTTTATATTATAAAGGTTTGAAAATAGAAGGCAATACTACTAGCAAACGATGGAAAAACGTCGATAATTGGTTTAAGAACATGTCTAATAGACCGACGTTCCGAAAAATTAGAAGCGATTATTTCACTCACGTTCACGATCTACCACCTCAATTAGGCGGGTGTGTAGAAAATGGAACTGAAGAACAGAAAAAGGCGGTGCTCGCAATCAACGGTAGAGATGGAGTTAATTGGCAGTTACCGCTTCAACCTTTGAACGAATCATCATTCGAACCTTTTTGGGAAGTTGAAAATGCTGAAAAAGATCGGTTGGAAGCTGCGATGCAGCTCATGTCAAACTTTGAAAAAATCGCGCTTTTCGCGTGCCGGGGAGCGAGCACGGTGGCGTCAAAATCGAAAGTATCAGCGCCTTTATCTGATCCTTACGCCGTTCCGAACGTTGATTATGTCGAAGCGGTCGATTTAGCTCTGCGGAGTGTGTGTTCAATGCTTCTTCGAACTGATAACAACGACTTACCTACTGAGAAACAAATAACGTTCTCCGACTCTAAAATAAAGGAGAACGTTTCTTTATCTCTGGAATATTTGCGCGATAGAGTTGGCGTACCAAGAGACATGCGGATGCCTGCAGCTCGGCAATTTAGAGCGCATTTAAACTTTGTGATTAAGAATTTATAGTTACGAAGAATTTTTTATGTTTTTTTACGTTTCCTTTTTATGGGCACTTTCTGCAGAAATTCTGCAGAAATTCACTTGGAGATACTAGTGTACAAATCTTTTATATAAATTACAAATTACTAGCGTCTCGGAGGTAAAGCACCAGGCGGCGGTGGAGGTTGAGGTGAGTGAATGCTTGGTGTTGGATGCGGCGGTGGTTGTTGAGGCGGCTTCAAAAACATTTGCGGAGGCGGACGCGAGGGAGGTGAAATATTATGCATCATCGTCATTCTTTGAGAGTGCATGGTTGCCCCGATTGGCGGTGCCATGTTTGGCATTGGCGGCGGAGCGAATTGCGGTGGAGGAGGAGGAGCAGTAAACATTGGCGGCGGTGGTGGGGGAGGAGGTTGGAACAGGAGTTCTTTATCAATAGGCAGTGTCGCGTTATGATGATGTTGATGTTGCTGTTGCTGTTGTTGTTGTTGTTGTTGTTGTTGCCGATTTTGAGCTCTGTTGTTATTTCGTGTATTATTCAAACCTGTCGCCATCATCGTCGTCCTCGTCGTCGTAGCAGGATTCACGCTTTTTGACGCTGAAGGAGGAAGAAAATCATTAGCACCAAATGAAAGCAATGATGTAGAATGTACGAGTTCGTTCGCAATAACTTTTTCATCACTGAAGTTTCTTGCGCTTCTATTTTTCTTCCCAAAACTTGCGTTTGTCGCCACCGATTCGAACTCCGCCGCGGATGATGTTGAAGCGAGAACATCAGATGATGAATCATCCGCTTCTTTAAATCCAAACAATTTCCCGTATCTATATATCTCCAAAAGCTGCTCATCAAAATCACCATACATTTGCATTTCTTCATACTTTTCGTACAATTTAAGAGCCGTCCGAGCATCTTCTATTGAATCGTGCGTCTTTGATTGAATATCCTCCTTCAATAGGTATTTAGAGAGAAACTTCAATCCGAGTTTGCGCTGTCGTTTAAAATGAAACAACTCTACCGTGTCGATAATTTGGGACGGAGGAACGACGATGTTTATCATCTTGAAATCCTGTTTCAGACCATGCCCAACGAATATGCATCCGCAATCGATCAAGTAGCGAAGTTTTAAATACGCATGCTTTAGCTGCGTAATAAAATGCGAACTCACTGACGGGTCCAAATCACCTGGAACTAAACCTGAAAATCGAGTCAAATAATCATTAACTGGCTCAACAGCACGTATGTAATCATCAATAATTGGCAAAAACTTTTCTTCGCCTTGTCCTCGTACGACTGAAATTCGAGCCAACCCTAAACGTGCGGGGATCGATTCAACTTCAGTACCATCGGCTAATTTTTCCATGATTGCAGGAACGAGCTGTACGAACTCTGCATCAATGCCTACTAAAAAGCCAGGTGAAGGTATATCATCACCCTTGAGCGAGAACGGTTTGAAGGGGACATATTTTGGAATCGAGACGCCGAGCGTAATTTTGCGATATAAATCTTGAGTGATTGGAGAAGCGGGCAAGTTCAACGGCTTCTTGTCCACGCGCGTGTATAAACATAAACATGGTAGCTTCAAATGGCCGTATAACTGCGTGACTTCGTCTTTGGAAACTTCAGAAACAACGAAATCGTTGAAAAGAAGCCACTCACTTTTTGCCCCATCAATTAGGCTCTTATTCTTTGGCGTGAAAGGTTCAGCTTTGTCGGCTCCAAATTCTACGGCGCTCGATCGCAACTTTGAAGATGAAGGTGTCGTCACTTCTTTTGATTCCTCTTTCGTTTTGATTGAGGCATCCGAGGATGATTCTGCCTTTGACGATTTTTTTCCCATATACATTAAAGGCGAAACCCCAGGCGTCAGACCGACTGGCGTAGGCCCAGCTTCAAAACAACCCGGTTCGTCAACGTATGGCGGCTTCACTTTTATAAATGATACTAAATGTCCCTCCAACTTGGACATATCCCGATTATTATTATTATTATTTTGTTGTTGTTGTTGTTGTTGTTGCTTTTCGTTCAAATCTGTAGGTTTTCTGGCAAAAACGACTATTCCTGTCAATTCGTAGACGATTCCGTTTTCGGAGTTTTCAAAATCCTTTGCGCTGTTTCCATGTTTTGCGCTCAGAACTCCTTCTCCTAAATTAAGTTGCATAAAATGTGGAAGCCAATGCTCGTGCAATTTTTCTGAAAACCCCTCTGATCCAGGTACGGCATCGACTTTTACTCCCCACCAGTGCAAATCTAACGTATCGCGCATGCCAAGAGAAATCGATAGAACGTTTGGCAATTTTTCGGGAAACTTTGTTTGCGTCATTCTCGTATACGCTTTATGCGACTCACACCAAGCGCGTACTTCTTGTTTCACGCACATTGATTTGACGAGTAAATCTACAAAAGATGGTCGAGGCACCGATCGATCGCTTGGATATTGTAAATCAATTTGAAACTTTCGCATTTCCTTATTCTCGTCGCGCGCGCATTGCGTGCAACGCAATTTTTCCTGCGTAATGATACCGAAAGATTCTTCAACACTCGTATTATTATTGTTGCTATCATTATCGTTTGCTGAAGATTCTTCCTTATGCACTTGCTCTAATATGAAACGTTGAAACGCCTGTATTCTCTTTGCTGGGCTTTTTTCGCTTCTCGCCTCTAATTCGCCTCCGTTTCCTTCTATTAAACCTAACGCCGCTGCTTCGCGAACTTGTCGAAGTGTTCGCAAAAAATTGAGCGGTTGACACGCCGCGCCAGATGGACATGTATTGATCATATGACTCAAGAATGACAATTCGCAAGTTAAACAAAATTCTCTTTCGCAAGTATGAGACATGACTCTCGAACGCAACTCCGGAACAAAATGTAACATTTGTAAAACTGGATTTACGTAGCAGTTTGCCAAGTCGTTCGTTAATCCTGGCAGACTAGTTTTGTTAAATGCTCGAAAATCGAAAGTTTCAAACTTTCGATCGGCTTTAAAACTCCTGTTACATTCTACTCGGTGATATAGTTTTTTCAGATTTTGCTTCGTCGCGCGATCTCTTTCGAGATCACCCGCCTCAGCCGGAGGAGCAATTCTTGACTTTAACAAGTAATAATGCGCACGCCGAACTTCACCAGGTTTTAAGCCGCGATTATGGTATGGATTATTACTCGAATACGACGCAGCCACTCCAGATGCCAAGAAAGGTGTAGACATCGAATTCATGCCGCCTCCCATCATCATAGGCATTCCTATATTTGTATTATTGTTGCTAATAAAGCCGCCGCCGCCGCTGATATTTACGATGCCAAAACTATTATCATCAAATCCATTAATTATACTCGCATCTGCAACGGGGGCTGCAGTTTCGTACGAATTATAATTTACGAGCGATGAATCGTTCATGCACCACGTATGTATCCAGCCAGAAGTATCGCCAAAACTCATGCATTGTCCAGTAGAAGAAATGTCCATTGAATACATAGTCGCGCCCTGTAAATCGACTTGAAATTGATATGGTAATCCTATTGCGTTATTAATATCGTTCGCTTGTACGAATCCACTTTCTCCTGCTATGAACAAAACACCCGGTCGAACTGGATTAAATTTAACCGCGACTGGACCTGCAGGGAATTGTAAATGGTGTATCGCTCTCGCAGTAAATCTCGTGTCATATACTTTCACAAATTGGTCCAGCACGAGTGACCCAGCTCTTGAAGTAAATCCGCACGTTGCAGTTAAATCGTTCTGGCACGACATGGAACATATCGCGCCTTGATGCGCGTCGACGCGCATCTCTTCTCGCAATCCGTTCCGAGGGTCACGAAAACATAATTCTCCATGTAAGCCTCCTGTAGCTAATAAACCTCTTTGCGTTCCCCACTCCATTCGCATCGTTCCCTGTGCTGTTTTCACGTTTTTAATCATAATCCCACTTATTGGATCGAACTGTACGATACCGGCGCTCGCTTTACCGCAATATAACTTTGCCCCGACGTGCCCACGACCGTGTTCATATGCCGCGCATGTATAGGGCGAATCTCTCCCTTCACCAGTGCGAACGTCTAAAGTTGTCTCTCCACTAGAAGTATTATATGAAATCGAATTCCCTCTGACGCAAATTGCACCACCGTACGTACCTCCGAGTGGACAAATATCCATAATTTGAAACTTTTGTTCTTCATCATTTCTTCTACTATTCGTCGTACTATCGCTCGTGCTAATCGTACTGTTATTATCGATTTGCAAATGTCTCTCTAAAGAAGGTGCGTGTGAGATAACGACCGATCCTTGTTCAGTCCCAGTCCATAATAACTCCTCTGAATGATCGAATTTTTGAACAGTTATTGCACTCGCTTTGAGTATATTTTGATGATGAAAGTCCTCTAAATGTGTTGGTAAAATCGATTTTACTGCGTATGGGAAAAACTGATCCATTTTTTAAGATTAGTAGTAGTAGCAGAAATAAATGGATTATGTTATCGATCGTTTTTGTTTGTTTGTTAGTTTGTTTATTTGATTGTGTGTGCGTGCGTGTGCCTGCTCTTACTTTAAGTTTACGAGGAGAACACCATACTAACAACAGATAAAATGAGGATGCTACTGATGTACTCGTACAGCTGCTGCTGCTGCTGCTGATGGGCTGTACATCATACAGAACAGTTCAATAAGGCAAAACTTCCTTTTTCTCTCACTTATCAGCAGCAGCAAGATCCTGATGGTGAGAAGAGACACGTTTTGTATCGCGATTGAGTACTGAAAAAATAAAGGCGCGGCGATGTATTTGAGAACGAAACTTCCAAGACGACGATAGCAATGAAATCTTCATTAACAGTGTCAGAATCAACACTAGGAGGAAATAACACGAACACGATGACGATGACGACGATGAAAAAGAAGAAGGTGTCACTCTTTATGAAAAAAAGGAGACTTTGTTTACTGATGATATGTTTACTACTACTACTACTCTTCACTGTTTTGATTATAAAACTGAGTTCGAATAGGGATGAACATGATCGCCTCGTCGTTAATAGTAACAATTATGGTGTTTTAAAATATAGAACAAACAAGAATTACAACGACGACGATAGCGATGAAAATGATGATGAGGTGGAGGAAGAGGAAAGGAGAAAGAGTTCAAAACAACAACAAATTAGGCAGAAGAATAGCGATAGTAATAGCGATAGTAATGGAGATGGGTTTTTCTCAGAAATAACAAAGAGTAATAATTATAATAACAACAAAAAGTTTTTGAATAATTTCAACGGAGCCGTTGCAATGCACAGGGCCACGTGTAAAGAAGGTTCTCAAATTCAAACGCCTTGGATTGGGAAAGACGGGAAGAAAGTCACTCTCGGCAGTTGTACGAAAAAAGCGAGACAAGTATTGCCAGAACAAGATCCCTTAGCGTTTCAACGATTTAGCACGTGTGCTGTTGTTGGTTCTGGTGGAATCATGGTACATAAATCTGTTCAAGCGGATAATCTAGGGGATGCGATTGATAAACACGAAGCCGTGTTTCGTTTCAATTTGGCGCCGACGAAAGGTTTTGAGAAATCGGTCGGTTCAAAGACGACGTTTAGATTGATTAATCGGAAGCATTTTGGTTTTCGTGAGTATGCAAACGAAACATCGTTGCAACATACTACGACGCCAGATGTGATGAAACAGTTTTGGGATTACAAATCTTTACATCCCAATTTACCGACGTATCCAATCGATGGGAGTTTTTACAAGTACGTCATGAGCGATAAGGATGTTGCGAACTCGCGACCGTCTAACGGTTATCTTGGATTGAACCTCGCTTTGATGATATGCGATAAGATTAATGTATATGGATTTGCACGGAACTGGAAACAAAGAAACATGCGATATCATTATTTCAATAAAGAGGAGCCGAACGAGAGTCAAATGTTACGTGATGGAAAAGGCGAAATGCCTTTACTCGAGCATCTCGTAAAGAAGAACAAAAATAGAGTTAAAATGATTCACACTTGATAAAATAAAATATAGTCGTAATAATTACCAGTATAATAATATAGAAATATACAATATACAAGAACATGTTTAGTCATCGAACCTGCCTCCTCTAAGATTTTTCATTTTTCGATTTTTGACGTTTTTTGTTAACATGAAAACTTTGTTACCATCGCCAGTGTTTCGCCAGAAAATCAAAGGTCCAACATATGACGAAATAATTATAGTATAATTAAACCACCATGCGATACTTATAACAATGATGACGCTAAGCATACGCACATTGCTTTTAGTAATTATTCTCCTCGTTTCTGTTCAATTATCGTTTTCAATTCATGGTCGCCGCCATAAACTCGATTACGATTTCGATAATAATACGGAAAAAGGTGCCTTTGATGATGACGATGCTTCGTCACCTAAATCTATTTCGCAAGAGATGTATCGATCAAGACGCGAGAGAATGAACAATAAAATTCTGGAGAGAAGAGCAATAAATGCTGATGACTATAATATTTTATTTTTTCAGAGAGATTTAGTTGATATTAATAAACTCAAAGCGTTAGTTGACGAAGAAAGAAATGATTTGTTTACTTTTTTTCCTCCTGATGATGATGATGATGATGTAGGTAAGAGAAATGATATCGTTTTAGAGAAGAAGAGCATAAGTAGGAGAAGAAGGAAGCTTACTCATGCGATAGGGGATTACGACGACAAAGACGTCGAGAATGTAGCGAGGAGACGATTAATGAGAAGCTTTAGAGAAAAAGAACAACGAGCGCAAATAAATACTAGTAATATTAAGAAGAAGAAGAAAGGCAAAGAA
>Ga0115004_10003343_pt1 | contig 13088 bp, 11 predicted proteins | sample ArcticOcean_MG_C_10_FD_88737 | JGI IMG/M metagenome (GOLD analysis project Ga0115004, IMG submission 88737) | Marine microbial communities from western Arctic Ocean - ArcticOcean_MG_CB11_90 | ecosystem: Environmental > Aquatic > Marine > Oceanic | place: Arctic Ocean: Canada Basin | collected...
AGCAGATGTTATAATTGGCGGATCGTTTACCGGACTTACAGTCAAGTTGAATGTTAATGAAGCTGTCTTATTCCCCTCTCCGTCATCTGTTAAAATCATTGTGAATGAATCAGTTCCATTAAAATGAGGAAAGGGCGTATAAGTAATACTTTCATTCGTATCTGCAGCATTGATATCCCAAGAGAATTTTTCTAATGATGGATTGCCAAATGGATATACAGACACATTTAAATCAGGACTAGGATCCTCTGAATCATTATAATCAAGATGAGGGAGTGCTGCATACCAGTCATCTAAATTAAAATCCTCAGTTAAGTTAAGATCGTAAGTCACTATACTTGAGTTTCCATCCACCCAGATTAGAGGAGGGTTATTCCTTTCAAGAATACGAAGAGAAAACACCTGGGATACAGTCCCTGTATACCCATCATTAAGCGAAAGCGTAATGTTGTAATCCTGATAATCTTGCCCATTTGCACTTCCAGAAATTGGTGTACCAGTTAAATCAAACCCAGAAATATTCAAACCAAATGCCGGGGTAATGTAATTTAAGGTGAGTGGGTCTCCATCTGCGTCATGTACGAGTATAGTTTGATTATATTCATCGCCTTCCATTCCCAAAGGAAGAGTAAATGGACCAGCAAATACGGGTGCATCCTGAACTGGATTTACAGTAACATTAAAATCAAGAGAGTCTTGTAATTGCCCATGCGATAAGAGAAGTGAAAAACTTTGAATACCCGAAAAGTTATCATCAGGTGTGTAACTAAAAACACCATCAGATGAATTTAATGTAAAAGTAGCATTCGATTCGGGGAATTGAATTAATGACCAGGTTAAATTTGAGTCAAATGGATGACTTCCATTAAAATCATATGTATAGGTTCCATTATCCTCTGCCATGCTATGGGTCGGTGATGAATTATGGTCAATAATGGGAGGTAAACTCGGGAGTATTTTTTTCCGCCAAGCATCATTGTAAAAAGCCATGACGCCTCCCCCCACATTCGCATAAGTACTGTCACCGGGAATTCCAATCATCACTTTTCCATTTGCTAAAGCTACTGAGAGAAAGTTTTGATCAGTTGAATTAGCCTCTGTAAGACTGAGACTAGAAAGTAATGAAATAGATGTTCCATTGTCCTCAACTCGATATATGTAAGCATATCCTTCGCCTTGCTGCGTTGAGGTAACGGCAAGTATATCTACATTTATTTTGAGATCAGATGCAAAAAACTGGTTATCTTGATCTTGAGGCGGATAAATAATTGAAATCTCCTCCCAATTTAAACCATTCTGTCTAAATACATAAACTGCACCCGCATTAGTGAAATTACCATCTCTAATACCATCTTTTTGCCTTGCACCGACGAAAGCCAAGTTATCGGTCAATGCCACCGAATACCCAAATTCATCGCCTGCAGACAAACCTGTTGGTGCCAGTTTAAATGTTTGGTGCCACCCAGTGGCGTTTTTTTCGAAAATATAAGCGGCACCAGAATCTGTGCCATTTGCATCAGCTTTGGGTGCCCCTACAAGCAAACGAGTTCCTGTCAGTTCAATTGCATATCCAAATTCATCATTGCTTTGATTATCATCGGCATTTAATAAATCGATTAAATCCCAATTAGTTCCATTATGTTCAAAAATAGAGATTTTGCCTCCCCCGATATGATTAGCTTGCAAGGAACTTACCGCCAAATACTGACCGGCCGCCGCAACATCCCATCCGAACATATCACCAATGGTTCCAAAGATATTTAAACTTTCATTAAAACTATAACTGCCATTAGACTCCCGACTAAAAATGTCAACGGAACCAGAAGATGAAGAGCTATCTGGAGAACTTACGAAAAGAAATTCATTTTCTACTGCTAAATCATGCCCAAATTGACCTTTTTGACCAGAAGTTGGAGGAATTATTTTTTCAAGATAGGAAAAACTGCCATTTGTTTCCCAATTAAATAAATGAAACGCACCATCATCAAAAGTTCCTTCACCTGGGGAGCCAATTATTGTTTGGTTCCACTCGTTAATCTCAATAGACCGACCGAACCTAAAAGAACTTTCATTAAGCTGCGGATGTAAAAATTGTGAATCATGGGACGAGATGTTGATTTGTCCAACTGATTCACTTTGATCCGCGTTGAAATAATAAAGCGTCCTAGAACTATTACGATCAGGCGAAAATAACGAATATTCATCGTTGCTGTGCGAACCATTATTCCAAATATCTACATGAGTGTATTCGGTCGTGTTATCTTCTCCAATGGCAAATCTAATTTGTTCACTACTAATATTGTTAAAGACATAATAATTATTCTCGAATAAAGATAGAGTTGGAAATGGTGAATTTGAAATTCCAGTCCCAGTTAACAAAAGATCTGTCCCGTTCCAATCAACTGAGTAAACTTCAACCATAAGTCCATTTTGACTATTTGAAAACCCTTGCTGGTTGGCTAGAAAGAAAACCAAAATTCCCACAAAGAACCTTTTAAAAAGATTCAAGTTGCAATCATTCTTATGTGCAAAAGAAAATAAGGGCGAAGACATTTACAATAATCTCCTCAATAATAAGATATTTTGCAAAGCTTTTAGGGAGAAATATCTCCAAGCTACGAATATAATTAAATGTTTTTTTTAAATTAGGGTCTACTCGGAGCGCTACGGACATATGGAACCCTCTTTAAAATAGGTACGCGTTGCACTATTGGAATATTCCGAACTGGTTTAGGTCGTTTTGACAAAGAAGGACGCTTGACGAGTTTAGGATATCTAGAAATTGGAGTACGAGGAGCAACAGGAGCTTTTCGAGTCACCCTAGAAGCAGGTGCAAAGGATGCTTTTTTTAAAGAAGAATAGGATGGAACAGAGCGAACTTTTTTAATAGAAGGAGCTCGGGGGGAAGAAGGCGCGGGGCGAAAGCCAAAAACAGAATATGAGAATAAGAATAAACAATTAAAAAATAACAGCAAATTCCTTCCCTTAATCAACACATACTGCAAATTTCTCAATGGGGTATTCAGATGAAAGATGATCAAGTAAAAAAGCCGTCGGTTGAAAGTCTTGCAAAATGCTTACACTCGCTCCATTCTTATGCATTCTCACTTCCGAAACATTAATTTCAGGAGTCTTAGGTGGAGCATATAAAATATCATCGTGAGATGCATTCAACCTAGAATTGAAAAGATCAGGAGTTAAAGAACCACCTAAGTGGTCACTCCTGCCTGTCGCAACATGACAAGTTCCAAGTATTTTCTCATCTTGAATATCTTTACCTGAAAAAGGAAGTAGTTGAGTACCAAATCCAAGTTCCCCAATAATACCGGTGGCAGGATCTTCCTTCAGTTGTTGATTACGAGCATCTACCAATTTTTGATCTCCCCTGAGAAGCGATGCCTTCACAATAGCACCATTATCAACTTCCATCTGTGCTAGAGTTCCATCCGAAAAACGGAATGGAAAAGAGCCTGAAGCTGAAGTGGGAACGAAATAAACCTCGCCAGCAGGCAGATTTGCCACATCTGGTGTCCCACTAGGACAAAGACCGTGGCTTTTCTGTGCAGATTGATTCAGGCAATCAATTTTGAGCGTAGATTTTGAACCGAACACTTCAAAATCAAGTTCAAACGAATCAGATTCGTCAAGGATAGTTCTAAATAATTCGGATTGCTTGCTAATGTGATTGTAATCAACAGACAACCCTGAATTTAAGATGATTTCATTGACACCATGTAATGTAGCCCCGCGAAAACCATGTATTTTAGCGGATGCAGTAAGTGGTGCGGTTAAAGAGTAATCAGTAATCGCAAGAATAATATCGAATTTAGGATAAATATCCTTGTTTAATGAGAGAATTTCACCATCAAAATTGGTCGCGTCATCCTCTGGATCTAAGTTACTTCCACCAGTAGTTTTGAATGCAAAAAAACCGTTACCCGAATAGGAAAGGCTTTGTGAAACTCCATTAATGAGTTCTTTAAGAAAAACATTATGAGCGTATTTTTGGACAGAAAATTCAGATAACTCTAAAAATTTATGCTCCTTCATCAATGAAAGATCAGGTAAATCAATCAAAATACATATTTTTTGTTCCTCGGCAACATTATCACCAAAACAAGTACTGAGAAGGCGCTTTAAAGAAAAGTTCGGAAATTCATTAATATTCGGCAAATACATAGTTGTTTATATATATCTTTTTAGTAATTCCACAATCCTACGCTTAAAAAAAGTGATTTTTTTTTTAAATTAAATTATTTGGGTTTTCTTCCACCACAAATTCTACAATCAGTTCCTTGAGGTCTTGAAGTTAAACTTCCTCTTCCTCGTTGATAAAAAGAACAATTAGGACGATGGATTTTGCCAAAAGTGGTAACCCAAAAAGTGAGCGAAGGGACAAAATTCCTCTGATTATTAATCATTCCAGGTAAACGAGGTGTGGGCAAGGATGAGGGTGATTGAATCTGCTTGTAATTAAAGTTGTTTGCCCAAATCCCTAAATTTAACCTTTTGGCTTTTAATTGTGATAGTACAAAAGGTCCATATCGGTTCGTTTCTTTTTCCATATGCCAACCAATGCCTAATGAAATTGCTTCCCGGCTAAAATTCATCTGCCCCTTCAAGAGGGTTAACTCGACCACTTTCAAGTTTTTAATATCAAATTCTTGTTTAATTTGAATATTTGGAGATGTGGATAAAAGTTTCTGCTCAGTAAATGTGATTGCTTCGTTATGACCCGGTTGACCTCTTTGAGGAAATTCAACGCCCCACGCTCTCATTCGAATCATAAAATCTTTAGATTGGTAGTCAAAGATGCCTGGATTTATAACTCTAATAATTTCTTCTTTAAACTGAGTGCCATTTGAATCCTTCGCGGAAATCGAATCTACTATATTTCCTTCCTTACCTATGGTGTAATTAAACAATATAAAAATTAAAAATAATAATTTAAAAAATGAAATTGATTTTATATTATCCATTAAACACCTCAATTAAACATTTGATATTTAGTATTGCAATATTATGAGTAACAGAAAATTTATTCAATATTATGTATTGAAAGTATTTTAAAAGTATCTCATCCTTATATTCATGGCAAGATTTGAAAGACCACGAGCTTCCACAATTGGAACACCAGTTTACCATAGAAGAAGAAGAGATTGGAAAGATGATCGTGATTTAATCGAAGAAGTTGCTGCAACGGTTAACAAATTAGATGGTCCCTATGAGTATTATAACAAGGGAGTCTTTGCTTTCAGAGAAAAAGTTAAAATATATAGAGAATCTGGATATGAAAATAACAAAAATATTTTTCACCTAGGTATTTGGATTAGGGAAAAACTTAGTGACATGTCTAAAAATCAAGGGAGTTATGATCTTAGAGTGCACACTATAGCTTTCCCGGAAAACCTAGAATCTACTATTCTACAAATTGAGCAAAAAACTTCCGCTGAATATCAAGAAAGTAAGAATGTACTTTCCTTAGAATCTCTTTTTCCAGACCCCAATCTTCGAAGTTTTGCTAGAGAAAGAACGCAAGTGCTTCATCACGGTGATTTAATTGCTTATTTGTCATCACTGGTTTCAAAAGAAAAAGATTCTCTTCTATCAAATTCTGCTTCAATTATGGATTTGATCCATATTTGCGAATATAAGCTTTCTGCTCTTAAGCTAGATGTAAAAAAAAGATATTCGGTAGGTGAAACTGATTTATGGGTTCCTTTATTATCTCTTGGAGTTGAAATTCGAAACTCATGGGAAGAAAAAGATGAAATTAACTTAATTAGAACCCTAAGCGATACCAATTTCAGGCTCCAATCACGCCACCTAGTAGTAGTGGTACCCGATGATATGAGCGATGAGTCATTCGAGCAATTGAGGGCAATTGAAAGAAGGCAGGTTATAGAGAACTTATCAATAATCCGCGTTGGAGATTTTGCAGATTTTGTATCAAAAATCAAAGAGATTGAAGAAAACAGAAACTAACTTTGTGGCACAATTTCTTCCTTAATGAGACGACCGGTACGATCCCATAAACGTCGACCAATATACTTGCCTTCACTCCAATAAGCTTTCTCTCTAACTTGTCCATTCGGCCACCATCTGGACTTCACTCCCACAAGAACACCTTGGTCAAAGTTGGCTTCTAATGCTCTTTGCCCTGATGAAAAATTTCTTATTTGTTGGCCATGGGGTAATCCTCTATAATATGAGGTTTCCAAAGAAAGAGATCCATCAGAGAAATGCTCAACTACGGTACCAGTAAAAGGTTCTTCCCATAAATCTTTTCGATATAAACGACCATTTTTCATCGTTTCGGTTTCGGTTTGTTCAATCGTAGGGAAACTTCGAACAGGTTTTTCAAAATCTGAAAATATTTTTTCGATTTCACGGTCTTTAGAAACAAATCGGTCGTCTATAACAAGGTCTGTCCTTTTTTCTTTTTCACCAATAAGGACTTCTACAGATTGAGTATTCGATTCCTTGTCTTCAGTACTGCATCCATAAAAATAAAAAGTTATCAATAGAAACGATAGAATATTTGATCTCATATTGCTTATGGTGAAGATTAGTATGGCACGTGCAATACGAAAAAAATAATCTTCTAAAATGAAAATCATGTTTTTAATTCGTCACGCTAAATCTTCATGGAAGAACGAGCAAATTAAAGATCATGAACGCAAATTGAATAAAAGAGGATTGAGAGATGCATCAATAATGGGCGAAAAACTCAATACCCTCCACCCTGCTCCCGAAAAAATATTATGTTCGACTGCAATTCGAGCAAAGGAAACCGTTCAATTCATAAAAGAAAAATGGTTTCCATTGAAAAAAGTAGACTACACTAGACAACTTTATGAAGGACCCACCTCTGTGATTCTTAATTCAATTCAATCTATTCCATCTAGTATAAATTCTATTGCTCTATTTTTCCACAATCCGATGATTACTCATTTAGCTAATCTGCTTGATTCAAATTCAATCATCAATATCCCAACCTGCGGTGTGGTGATTATGACAAGTGAAAAAAAAGATTGGCAATCGATCGAAGTTGGTAGTGGTAAACTAGTTGGTTTTGAGTACCCAAAAAAGTTGCTTAACCACTAAAAAGTTTCATCCGAAAGAATTCTCTCAGCAACATGTATGATGGGTTCCGTAAACTTTTCCAGTCGCTCCCTATGGGAATTCTCAGGTACGGGTATTTCCATTAGTTGATCCACCCATTTTCCGGTTTCTTCTTTTGAAACTTCATACTGAGGCTCAGATGGAAATAAAATTATATCATCCTCACTATTAAAACTTGATTCCGACTGATTTGAATCATCGTTCAGACTTAAGCTTTCTTCTTTATCTATATGGTCTTGAATATATATCACAACTTATTGATTGTAATGTCTTGGGGACATTGTTTTAGGTTGTGATTCTAATCTACCTCCTGTGGACTGAATCAGATTTAAATATGGCTGCATCCTTGCGGCTACATTTTATAGTCGACCATAATGCTTAAAACTTTAGTAAAAAAATCATACAAAAAAATCCTGACTGACTAAAAAGTTTCATCAGAAAGAATTCTCTCCGCAACGCGAGTGAAGGGATCGTCAAAATTATTTGAAAATTCTTCCGTTACCTCCGCATAGGAAATTTCAGGTTCTGGCATTTCCATTAATTGATCCACCCATTTTCCGATTTCTTCTTTTGAAACTTCGTACTGGGGTTCGGATGGAAATATAATTGTATCATCCTCACTGTTAAAGTTTGATTCCGACTGATTTAAATCATCATTCATAATTATGCACTCCTCACTGTCTAGATGGTCTTGAATATATATCACAACAAGTTTTTTATAATGTCTTAAGGACATTGTTTTAGGTTGTGATTCTAATCTACCTCCTGTGGACTGAATCAGATTTAAATATGGCTGCATCCTTGCGGCTACATTTCATAGTCGACCATAATTCTTGAGACTTTAGTAAAAATTCATTTTTTCTCTACTGAATGATCTTTTCATTTACTTAAGAAAAAGCGAAACTCAGCATATGACTAAAAATTTATCCAAGGCATATTCAAATAAAGAGTTTTTAAATAGCCATGAAGCTCGCCCTATCCGCGTACAATGTGAATTAATTGAACCAGAAATTCGACTTCGAGAAAAAGGCATTGAAAATACAATTGTTTTTTTTGGATCAGCTCGTTCGAAATCTCTAATTCAAGCACAAGAAGAGCTTGCTTTATTTAAAAAAAACCTGCCATCAAAATCAGAAATTTCAGAGGAAAACAAAGCGGAACTCGCTAAAAAAGAAAGTATTGTCAAACTATCCAAGTATTATGACGAAGCTGTCGAACTCTCAGCCCGATTAACGGAATGGTCAAATGCTCAAGATAAACCTGAAAATAAATACTATGTTTGCTCAGGAGGCGGACCGGGCATGATGGAGGCAGCGAATAAAGGGGCAGCAGAGGTTGGGGGAAAGTCAATTGCCTTAGGCATTAGTCTACCATTTGAGCAGGGAGTTAATCAATATGCCACTCCAGAATTATCGTTTGAGTTTCATTATTTCTTTGTTCGTAAGTTTTATTTTCTCTACCATGCAAGAGCAGTGGTAGTTTTCCCTGGTGGATTTGGTACAATGGATGAACTTTTTGAGACATTGACATTAATTCAGACAAAAAAACTAGGTAAACAAATCCCAATTATTCTTTATGGACGAGAATTTTGGGAAGGCTTAATCAATTTTGAACAATTTATAAAATGGGGAGTTATCTCACCCAAAGATGTCGAATTATTTAAAATTGTTGATGACGTCGAAAATGCCTACTCGCTCATCACCACGAATCTTGAAAAAATTAATTAGCTTAATATCAATCGATTATAAGAATGGAGCCCGATACAGCTCAATTATTGGACAACAATTCTAAGCTAGTTTGAAAATCTTTAGGCAGCTCTGCAGTGAAGGTAAGTTCTTGATTACTGATAGGGTGAGTAAATTTCAAACAATGTGCATGTAACATCACTCGACTAAATGCAGGATGTTTTGTTGCTCCGTAAGTTGAGTCTCCGGCTAGTGGATGTCCAAGGTATGATAAATGCACACGAATTTGATGTGTTCTTCCAGTATGAATTTTAACACGAAGAAGACTAAAGGGGGCTTTATATTGAGTTATAGTTTCCCACTCAGTCAAGGCAGGCTTACCATGTTCTACCACAGCCATCTTTGTTCGATTTTTAGGATGGCGGCCAATGGGTTGATCCACTTTCCCAACCGTGGAAGGAAGAAAACCAAAAACCAAGGCAAAATATTCCTTACCGGTCTTTCTTTGAGAAAATTGATCGACTAAAGAATAATAAGCTCTTTCAGACTTCGCGACTACCATGACCCCACTAGTTTCTTTGTCTAATCGATGAACTATCCCTGGTCTTTCAGGTGCACCTATTGGGCATAAGCAACCGGGGTAATGATAAAGTAAGGCATGAATCAATGTGTCGTCTTTAGTACCATCTCCAGGATGCACCACCATTCCGCTTGCTTTATTGATGACTAATATTTCATCATCCTGAAATAACACATCAATGGGGATATCTCTGGCAATAAGGGGAGCGGGGTCCTCTCTTGAGAGGTCAATCCAAAGTTCATCACCTGTGCGAATTTTTGTTTTAGCTATAAGTGTTGAACCATCTTTTCTTCTTACTTTCTTCTCCTCAATTGCCTTTTGAATGTGAGAGCGACTTACTTCAGGAAATGCCTGAGCAAGAATTTTATCAACCCGGTCCGTTTTTCCATCTGGACATATAAAAAGATTTTCAACCATCAAATGTAGTAATTTGAACGGTTAGGTCCTCTATTTGACTGAGGAAATTATTTTTTTTACTTTCTTCCAAATCTGCCACTCGAAAACCATTCGAAGCCAAATTAGCAATTTCTTGGAGAGATAAAGATAAGTGGTCAAATAAGGTGACGAATTCATCATTTAATGAATTATTAAAAGATAGAGGATCGTCAGTACTAACTGTACACCTAATCCCCTTTTTTAAAAATTCCTTGATGGGATGATTCTCTAGTTGATCCACTACTCTTAGTTTGAAGTTACTGATAGGACACATATCGAGCGTAACCTCCTGATCAACTAAAAGTTGCATTACGCTCTCATCCTCAATTGCACGCGTACCATGCTGAATTCTTTTTACCTTCAACTCATTTACAGCCTGACTCACATTAGACGCAGGACCAAATTCCCCCGCATGGGCCTTTACCATTTTTCCTTCCCCTCGGGCAGTTTCCCAAAATCGTGGTATCCAAGGTTCAAAAGGTAACGATTCTAGACCGTGTAAATCTATACCAGATAATAGATCCCAACCAATTGCCTCCTCAAGTAAAGGTCCTAGATAGGGGGTGTAAGCATTTCGACTTATCCCAAGAAAAACTCGAACTTCAAGCCCTTCCGGAACTGCATCTAGAATCGCATTTAAAATTTCTTTTCCTGGCAATTTTAAAAACTCCATCATTCCTGCATGAAAACTTATTTCCACATACTTGACATTTTGCTCAACATGATTTGAAAAAATGACTTTAGCCGCTTCAAGATAACTCTCGGCTGAATCAAACCAGCACATAGCATGCTCGATTAGAATAGATTCAAACTGTTCGAAATTATCATACCTAAAATCAGATTCTCTAAAGAACGGTACTTGTGAAAACCTAGATGGATCTTTTTTCGTTAAAAGCTCCCATGGCAACGCACCTTCTATGTGTAGATGGGTCTCCGTTTTAGGCAAAGATGCAAGAAAGCGATTCAATGCCAAGGGACTCATCTAAATCAGTTTTTTTTAAGAATTCTGTAAAAGGTAATCTGGATTTAATTTATGTAAATCTTCAGGAATAAATTCGCCATCCTTTCGAATTAACTCGCCGTCAAACCAAATTTCACCTCCACCATATTCAGGTCTTTGGATGCTGACCATATCCCAGTGAACTTGAGATTTGTTTCCATTATTTGCTTCTTCATAAGCCTGCCCTGGAGTAAAATGAAATGAGCCAGCAATTTTCTCGTCAAACAAAATATCAAGCATCGGTTCTCGAATCATAGGATTAAACGCGATTGCAAATTCACCGATGAACCGAGCCCCTTCATCTGAGTCTAATATTTCAATTAATTTATCTGAGTTTGCGGATGAGGTTGACTCGACAATCTTACCTTTTTCAAAACGAAGAACTACATTAGAAAAGGAAGTTCCTTGATAAATCGTGTCTGCATTAAACGTAATTGTTCCCTCAACACTGTCGCGTACCGGGCAAGAAAAAACTTCTCCATCCGGTATATTGTGAGTTCCTCCACAAGCGATGGCATCAATCCCTTTAATAGAAAATTCTAAATCAGTACCCGGTCCAACAATCTTTACTTGATCGGCAACTCGCATACGATTTGCCAATGCAACCATCCCCTCACTCATTCGCCCATAATCCATGCAACATGCATCAAAATAAAAATTCTCAAATGCCTCGCTGCTCATTTTTGCTTGTTGTGCCATTGAGGGTGAAGGCCAACGCAATACACACCATTTTGTCTTCTGTACTCTCCAATCAAGAACTGGCTTAAGAATTTTCATGGCCTTTCTCAAATCTTCCTGAGGAAGGTCTGAATTCTCAAAAACGTTCAAAGATCCACGAATTGCAATGTAAGCATCCATGCTTTTCATTCTCTCCATTTCCCAGTTTAAGGAAGTTTCAAACTGAATATCCTCTCCACCCAAAATACATTCGCGATCAATTCGACCATTTTGTACCTGCACAAAGGGAATTGCTTTACAATCCCGTGCTGCACGAACTAAAGCGAGTGTCATGTCCTGAGGAATATCAATTGCGTGTATAAGTACTTTTTCGCCGGCGTTTAACTTGGTTGAATGATAAACTAAGGTATCAGCCAATTTTTCGTATCTATGATCCATAATTAAAGTAAAAGAAAAGGGAAAATGTAACTTACAAACCTCTGCGGATTTTAGAACCTGGGAAATTAATTCTCACTCGATAGACTTTCTTCACGCGGTTGATTATTTCGTAAGTTTTGGGATCAATTCGTGTGGGAACTTCCATTCTTCGTATATCAACAACGGCAGTAAATCCTCTCTCAGTAAAGATATCAATCAACATTGCAACTGCTAGCGGATCATCAAAAACAGAGGCTTCTGAGTTAATATAAGCTAACCCAGAAATCGAATGTTTCTCAACTATCGGGATGAATTTACTTTTGATTAATCCAACTACTTGCTCAAAAAGCTCTGGGTGAAACTTTTGATAAGAATCTAGCCTTTGAACTAATAGTTGCCTTGCATGCAATGAAAGTTTTTCCGCCAAAGGAATGGATGAAATTTGGTCATGAGTTAATTCATCAAGTTCGAGAGAACTCTGATATTTCAGCTCCTGAATAATCCGTTGTTGAACTTCAATAACGGAACCATGTGCATTAATGAAATGATAATGAAAAACATCACGCAATGTAGTAAGCGAATCATAAGTTGATTCCTTAAATGTCTTATAACGACTATGAGCAGCCGCCTCATCTAAATCAGTTTTACGAACTTCTCTTCGTTTTCCAACGCCGGAAGCTTCAACTTCTGCATTGTGATCTAGAGTTCTCTTCCCCCTTAAAAATTGCCTCCGGACACTTTCCTCTTCATCAATAAATAACATGATAATATGAAAGCGTGGCTTAGGAAATTGTGCTTCCTGAAAAGTACCAAGGTATTTGTGCCTTAGCTCAGTCAATCGTCGATGGAAAAGCTTTAAGCATTCAACTTGAGTTTTAGTCCTAGGGTAACCATCTACAATCGCACCACTCTGATAGTTGGGCTCAAGCAAATTTCTCAATACTAATTTGGTCACTTCTCGATCACCAGCCAACAATCCAGCATCAATTTTTTTTCGAGCTTCAGGTGAGTTCAATAATTCGCTTACAATAATTGGTTTTTCAGTTAAATCCCGAAACTCCATTATAAATGCGGTTTGGGTACCCTTACCTGCTCCAGGTGATCCATTGAGCCAGAAAATTTCAGCAGGAAAGTGAAGATTTTCGACCCCGACTTCTTGCTCGAGTTC
>Ga0115004_10003346_pt1 | contig 13083 bp, 9 predicted proteins | sample ArcticOcean_MG_C_10_FD_88737 | JGI IMG/M metagenome (GOLD analysis project Ga0115004, IMG submission 88737) | Marine microbial communities from western Arctic Ocean - ArcticOcean_MG_CB11_90 | ecosystem: Environmental > Aquatic > Marine > Oceanic | place: Arctic Ocean: Canada Basin | collected...
AGAAGAGGATGCGGGGACTGCGACGACTGCGGCAGCCGAAGCTGCCGCTGTGGAAATAGCGGCTAGGGAGGCTGTCACTGTTGCCATAGCCGTTGCTCTCGAAAAGAATACAGCCTATGGGACTGCAAAAGAAGCGGTTGTTGTTGCACAAGCGGCTGCAACAACAACCGCACAAGAAACAGTGGCACGCCAAGCCGCAGCACAACAGGCACAGGAGGCTGCTGAGGCGACAAAGGCTTTACATGCGGCACAACTCGCACAGGCTGCTGCAGCCGCTGCGGCAGACGCTGCGGCAGCCGCTGTGGCACAAGCAGCGGCACAAGCAGCGGCACAAACAGCCGCACAAACAGCGCAAGCAGAGGCGGAAGCGCGAGCACTAGCAGCACAAGCAGCGCAGGCACAGGCAGAGGCAGAATCACTAGCAGCACGAGCAGAACAAGCAGCACAAGCAGCGGCACAAGCGAGAGCACTAGCAGAGGCGGAAGCGCGAGCTGCGGCACAAGCGCGAGCACTAGCAGAGGCGGAAGCGCGAGCACTAGCAGCACAAGCAGCGCAGGCACAGGCACAGGCGGAAGCACTAGCAGTACGAGCAGAACAAGCAGCACAAGCAGCGCAGGTGCAGGTGGCGGCACAAGCGGTACAGGCGGCAGCACAGGCGGTACAGGTTGCGGCAGACGCGGCGGCACAGGCTGCAGCAGAGGCTGCAGCAGAGGCTGCGGCACAGGCTGCAGCACAGGCTGCGGCAGAGGCTGCGGCAGAGGCTGCGGCACAGGCTGCGGCACAGGCTGCGGCACAGGCCGCGGCACAGGCTGCGGCACAGGCTGCGCCACAAGGGCTTCCGAATAATATTGGGCATTTGCGAACTACTTTTTCACGGACGCCGATTAGTGTTGGGAGAGGGCAACGGCAATATCGTAATGATGAGCCAGCAAATAACAAAATTGCTAGGTTACAATTAAGGGACGCTGTTTATGAAGCTGCTGATGCAGTCATCAACCAGGCAGCTGTCAACCAAATTTTCACTCAAATCTCTAATACATTAAATGTGGGGGGTTTCAACCGGTGGGCAAGAAGGTTGAAGAGGATGAATGTTTTTGACCCGCATCTTCTTTACAACAGGGTTTTGCCAAACGGGTTAATACAAGCGGTCAATTCTGGCCTTCGAATGACTCCTCAATTGATGAATGAAGAACCGGGTGTTGGTACTTTCCAAGCCAACCCCGAACCTACTCTACGGCAACTCGTCATACGTGCGATTCATAGGCACGTTAACGACTTGGCTTTCAAAACTATTGATCTCGTTGGGAATGGAGCAAACAACCCGAACGCTTTTTCAATTGGAAACAACACCCTATCCAAAAAAGAGATGAGTGAACAATTCATTCACAACTCCCAAAGAGCTTTTTGGGATCATAGGGTGAGCCAATGGGCGATGGCGGTCGGCGTTCCAGCGGCCCGAAACGCGGTACAACTGACTCTCATTGCGCCGCCTCAGCTTATATAAAAAGATAGCAACAGCGGTTGCTATTCCTGTCCCGGCGCTGCGCTGCTTTACCTATTTTTTTTCCAGACGGAAAGTACGGAAAGTAGCATAATGAAAAAAAGAGGATAAAAAATATCAATATTAGCAAAAAGAATGCATAGTTTTCTGGTCTTTGTGCTCGGCTATGATGCCAGTCATTTGGAACTTCGGGCGAATGTCTTTCGTAGATCCTCAGAATCTGAACCTTCCCTTCATCGTGCGTTTCATTTGGGATGTCTTGTAACAACCGGCGACTTGAGAAGGTGTTTTGCACCCTAATCTGTTCTTCCGTAGCTACAGACGCCACAGATATGTGGTGCACCAAAAGAGTCGCGTTGGTTCGCGATGAAGGTGTTAGTAGTCCAGATACCACTTTGAAACACACTAGGTTGCACGCACCCCTGAGATTTCCACCCTCCTCTACGCACCCCGCGGAGAGTTCTGTGGTTGGAAACTGCGCGGTGATACTATCCACTTCCATCTGTTCTGAAATTTCAGAATTTTCTTTTCCGGCGTTTGAGTCGTAGTAAAAGATGCCCGTACCAAACAAATCAGACATCTTGTTATCGTGAGCTGAAGACCCCAGCTGCTCATGGTTTAGAATTGCACTTTTGACAAACCAAAACCTGGATTCATGCGTGTTTTCCAGTCTTTGGATTGTCTCAAAATAGTAAACGCCTTCGGGTGAGGCTACCTTGGTCGTGATATCCAACCAGTCATTTGTGCAGCCGAAAACATACGTAGCGAACGTCTCCATTCCGTTGGCTCGGTACATGATCTCGCGTCCGGCTAGGCGTATGCCCGAGCCATCCTTTTGCTCTTCCCCCTCCGCCGTGAGCACGCACGCGCCTACAGCATTGGGGCTCAACAGCACTGACTGCGCGGAGGTGGTAGCCATCTGGTGCTTTGAACAAACCTGATCGCCCTCATACACAACCGTATCTCCCTCTGCAATAATGCCCTCGATTAGGCCGGGAAGTGTGTCTGATTTTGCGGCTTCATAACTGTTGTATAATCTATGAATAGACGCCACTCCTTGACTCTGCGTCAATAAAACAGTGTTCTGCAAGACGAAGGTTTGTGAGGTTGCTATGATTATAATGTTGAGAGTGTTTCTCAAGTCAAATTGAGAATTCTTTTTCCGGAGCACAAACTCCACTTCAACGTACACTTTGTCATTCGCATCCTTTACCGCGTCTGCGAAGGTTGTGGGTGTGGATCTTGTTTTTTCTTTCGTATCCAAGCCGGTGTAGTAACACTTGCTTATTATGATTATTTTTTGGTAGTACGACTGCACCGCGTCTTCTGTTGTGACCACCCGTTGCATCTTATAAATTCCTTCCTCCTCTGGATGGGATTGTAAGAAATCAAACACCGAGGTGTGAGTGATGTTAAAAAAATTGACGTCCATGTGACTTTTTTCAAAAATGCCTTCAGGCTTGATCACGTCGTGTACCTTTTCATCGTAAAGTTCATAATCCGTTTCAAAAACTACGAGACTGAGAGTGATTGCAATTCTCTCGTGACCGGTTGTGCAATTGCTACTGAAAGCATCAACCGATTGTAAAAAAGTTTTTGACACCATTTTTGATGAAGACGGCGTCGTGGAGACGTGCGAAACCTGCTGCGGCGCGATGGAAAAAGAAGCCGGTACGACCGCGCAGGTTTTCGCGTACATCTGAGAAAGACTGGGGTCGTCGCATGAACGCCCAAAATAACCCACTTGGCAGATATGAATGTTCCAATCGTACGTCTCAACGTTGTAGGGCACGCCGTTAATGTAAGTCATTTCTTGCTCTACCGTCTTTGTGACTAGTCGTTCAGATGTTGCATAATTCTTGCATTTGTAAAAAGTTTTCACAAGATCATAAAAGCTCGAGTCAGCAGCCTCAGTTGTGTAATTCACTCGGCCGTCGGCCGGGGAGCTCATTTTCCAGAAGGTGTCTCCGGGGCTAGGTACGCCGCTTGATCCCTGCGACAGGGGCCACGAGATTTCATCCACCTTAGGAACGCGCCCGTACGTGAGACGAGAGGAACTATTGCTAGTGTCCGGAAACTTGAAATTAGCACGAAAACTCGCTTCACTGCTGTACGTAAAATCATAATTCCCGCACGCTGTTCGCGGTCTTCCTACTAAATCTGACACTGAAGAGTATTGCAGCGGCATCCACGGCCCACCAAGTTCTGTTCTCTTGAAATACCCAGCTTCTGCTCTTGGAAGCGCTTCTATTGGATCCGCAAAATCTATCATGTACGTTGTAGGACACATACTGTACTCCCGGTTCACCCCGTTCTCCACGAACACCACTTTCCTGTCGCTCGTCACGTACGGCACGTCCACAGTAATCTTCAGTAAGGCGGGGGGGGTCACCTCATAGTGTATTCTAAAACTCAAGTCCGTGATATGACTTACGTCCCTCAAGTAATCTACGCTACTCGGCGAGACCAACAAAGAGCCGGCAAAAAAATCATTGTCCTCTTCGGCATCGCTCGAGCAGCAATATTTTCCGGTAGATGAAGGGCAGAAATCGCCAAAACTTCCGCTGAAAACTTCCTCGCTAGTAATCTGACAGAGGGCACTCGGGAAACAGGTTTTTGTAAACCCCGGCACCAGTCTTGTGCTGCAATCTTGTGCCGCGAGCGTGAGGTTCTGTAGTGGGCAGGTTTCTCCGCAATGTAAAAAAGTGTTCTCCGTGCTCACCGGCACCCCTTCAACGTCGCAGAGAAGTGCGCCGACGTCGCCCGCGCTCACTTCAAAACAAGAGGTTGTAGGCGATACTAATTCTTTCAAGCACCTGATCTGTAAACTTTTATTTTTAGAAGACAGCGGTCCCCCGACGCACGCTTCTAATGTCGCTGAAAACTCCGCTAAGGAGAAATTTTCTTCGTCCTCAAATCTACTTGTTACGGTGACGTTTGTCCGCTCCGCTGAGGCGGACACCGCAAACGCGAAGACGATGAGAAATAAATAGTGTAAAGTCATTGTTCAAATTAAAAAAATAAGCATAAATATATACCAGCTCTACTCTTTAAGTTCACTTGCCGTACCTGATCAGAACATCCATAGCTTCGTTTGGCCCGGCGTCAGACAGCGCGGTGCCCACAATCCTGGAGTCAACTTCCCTCGTCATCTGGCCCATGCGGTTTGCAAAGTTCGCCAAGGCACCGCGGTCCTCATTCGTGTACGAGGTTTTGCACAATTTGTTGAAATCGTTGGCACACGTCCCAACGCACGAGTCATCCCCTTCAGGGACACCATCAATAACCAATTTCGCCCACTCTGTCCCCATAGTGTTTTTCCCGTACACATCGTCGAAGGCTTTGGAGTGGGGCATCGTGATGAAACACGCGCGCTTGTTTTTCCCATCAGTGGGAGGAAAATCCCAAACAATTTTTTCCCCGGCACGAATGGTGTACGGGCCGGTATTCTTGATAGTTATGAGGCCAGCGATGGTAACGCTCGTGTGTTTTGAGGGGCCCGGGACAAGGTCTCCGTTGCTCACGCCAATAAAACTGACAGACTTTCTGTACGCTTCAAAATTTTTGGCTGTAGGAAAGCCGTTGACCGTACTAAACACCTTCAAATCTGGTTCGTTATACGCAGCTCTTTTCCGCTTGCTTCCGTTCAAATATCGAAATACAAGCTCCCCCTTGGAAACAATAAGGTCGGAAGGGCTCCTGGAAGGCCAAGGAGATTTGTTGCTAGGGTTGCTCTTGGTCGCGTAAAGGTTCGCATCAAAGGCGACGTTTACCACCACGCTTCCGTGCGGCGTGATCGGTCCGAGATTGCGTCCGTTCATTTTGAGTTTTAAGAGATTTATTCATATCTAATTTATACTAGGCATCAGAAATCGGCATCTAATGAGAAGTTATTCATCTGTCCGATCACGCCCGCCTTCTGATATTCCCCCACCCTTTTTTCAAAAAAATTCGTTTTTCCTTGAAGAGAAATTTGTTCCATCCAATCGAAAGGGTTTTGGGTTCCAAATCTGTGCTCACTATCCAGGCCAATCTGACCCAGAAGATGGTCCGCGACGAACTCGACGTACTCCTCCATCATCTCCGCGTTCATGCCAATAACGGCGACGGGAAGAGAGTCGCGGACAAATTGTTTTTCAATCTTAACGGCTTCTTTCACGATGTCAAAAACAACTCGCGGCTCGAGTTTGTGGTCCAAGTGGTTGTACAAGGCGCACGCGAAATCCCTGTGCAGTCCCTCATCTCGACTGATGAGTTCGTTCGAAAAAGTGAGACCTGGCATGAGGCCTCTCTTTTTAAGCCAAAAAATTGCGCAGAAAGAAGCCGAAAAGAAAATGCCCTCCACGCACGCAAAGGCAATAATCCTCTCGGCGAAACTTTCATTGCTGCCTATCCAGCGCATGGCCCACTGCGCCTTGTTTTTGACACACTCGACTTCCTCGATGGACTCTAACAGAGTTTTTTTCCGCTCAGGACTCTTCACGTACGTTTCTATCAGCAAAGAATACATTTCAGAATGGATATTCTCGATGGCGATTTGGAACCCGTAAAAAGCTCTCGCTTCAGAAATCTTAACGTCGTTCATAAAATGGGCGGCAAGATTTTCCATCACGATCCCATCAGACGCGGCGAAGAAGGCGAGAATGGTTTCAATGAAAAATCGCTCGTTGGCGTTGAGCGAGTGTTCCCAGTCTTTGACATCTGCGGTCAGGTCGACCTCTTCCACAGTCCAAAAACTGGCGACAGATTTCTTATACATCTCCCAAAGATCGGTATATTTCACGGGGAACATAGTGAATCTCGCGTTGCGCGGGTCGGTTAGGATGGTGTTTTCCTCAACTTTCTGCGCGACGTTTTCCTCAATTTTCTGCGCGTCGTCTTCCTCAGAAAACATGTTAGAGTTATGCGAATGTGAACAAAAAAACGACCTAGAAAATAAAATATTTGAAGTGACTGTGAGTAGCCTGTCAACCGAGAATTTTTGGGTATTTATTTTTTTCAGCTTTTTGCATATTTTGGCGTCAAAGGTATTTATAGCGATAAAAATGGGGTTTGACGAAAGTGCTACTTTTCGATTTCGCTGACGCCAAAATCTTCTTGCCCATTCCATCTATCTCTGACTCGCAGGGGACTAAGGGAACAGGCGGCAACGTGTTAATCCTGGAGGAAGCCGCAAGGTGAAAAGACAGGATTTGTTTAAATATAAAATGAAAATATAATTTACATACCCCGCACACGCAGAATCCCCCCCGAGCTCTTCAAGGAAACCATCGCGCCGCTTTTGTTGGTCGAGCACACGGCCCTCATCGGCATCACAACCCCCATGGACGAGGGATGTGATTATTCAGCTATGATGGACCTCAAGCATGAGAACGGTGCGCCCCTTTTTCACTTTTTTTGTCGACGCACGACTGATTGTTTTTTCAGGCGATCCTATGTTCAACGCCATCTCTGTTACGCTCATGTGTGACGCTTGTCGGCAAAAAGGTTTGCTAGAGTGCCCCCACAATGAGCATGAAATACCGCATTGGAAAAGAGATAAAAAAAGAAGTAAACTCGTACAGTCCATTATGTCAAAGGATAAGGCTATGTACCTCCGGGAAAACGCGGGCTTGGTTGGCAAGCAGGAGAACAACGCTTTTTCTCTGGACGCGGTGGATCTACTATCAATCTCCACCTACAAAATCTTATCCGCTACGGACATCCGCGCGCCAATATTTGTATGTATCGACACCGCGGGCGGCGGCTCGAGTTGTACCGCAGTGTGTGCCGGTATTTTTACACCAAGTCACTCTCTCGTGGTGAGTGCGCCCCCCCGTTCTAAAGATTCACGTAGATGGACGTCATATCCGCAACAAAAGAGATCAAGTTGGGGTATCTGCAATCAGAGAGGGTTTTACATTTCTCGTCGCCCCATTTGTGCGCCCCGAAAAAAAACTTGTGCAGATTTTCTTTTAATTTCACCAACCAAGGATCAAAAATTTCTGGAGGACTCCTTTGCCTGTAAAAGTCTTGGGTCGCCTGGAGCTTGCATATGCACACCAACAAAGCGAATTTCTTAACTCCCAGTTCATTCGTATCCCGACATTTTTTCATCTGTGAGGCACAAAACAGATGCATCTCTGTGAGGTTATCTAAGTTTGAGTGCTCTTCTCGACGCGTCTCTGAGTTTATCTCTACGTATTCAGAAAGTTTCGACAATTCTGGATGAGATGACAATCCCGTAGAAAAAGCCGCCCACACGTGTTGGTCGACCTTAGTAAAATCACGCGACAACAAAACTCCTGGGGAGTATCCTTCTCGCATCTCGCCTAACTCATCGTATCCTTCCTCTCTGATTTCCATCAACAGGTGATTGCCGCCGATTCAGCGATCGTAAATACAGACCTGGAACTGGAGGACTTTCTTAAATTGCACTTTGAACTAATCAGGAAAAATTCACTTTTTGCGGATCTAGAAATCGTCACAATCATAGAGCAGAATTACGGTGAGGAATGTTTTGAGTTTTCATTTATGTTTTTTCTCACGTTTGTATCGTGTTATCAGGCGGTTGGGTCGGCGCTTCAAGAGTGGCCGCCATATGTTCGCAGTTCAGCCCGGTCAAATATTTTTCCGGCGACAACACTGGTAAAAACAGGGTGGGCGTGGTAACGTCGCAGGACAGTAAAGAGGGGATGAGGTTCTCCTTGCAGCAGTTACTTCGTTCAGAGAAAATTAAATTTTTCAATTCATTCCTATCTTTGAATGTAGACACAAAGGCAAGCATTTGTTCTCAACTCAAAGCCTACAGGTATGTTAACAAGGGGTCAGACGATGACGTGATGCCTAAGAGGAGGGCTCTGACTGGCAAAGCGTCGGGAAAAAATGATGACCTATCGATCGCGCTTCAGCTGCTCGCTTTTTGGCCGAGCTTTTACTTTGACAACCCAAATAGGGCCAGAGACTCACCTTTCCCAGCATGCAAATGAGTTTAAGTTCAACCCATGTGAAAAAAAATACTATTCGTTAAACAGCAAATAAGCACAATCTATAAAGCATAAAAAATGGGATTGCACGGAGATGTTAAAAAATATTTACTCGAGAGGTTTCCGGGGTGCGTAGACAACGCACCCCCCCCCATCGATTGTCAAGTTCTGGTGTGTGACTACATGTGGTTACTTTTCAAGTTCACTCCCGACGAGGGTACGGCGGGCGAGGAGTTGATTGATTTCATATGGGGACCTATCTCGCGTTTTTTTGAAGCCGGAGGCGAGACGTACGTCATGTGTTTTGACCGCCCCGAACGCGTCCCGAGAGCAAAAGCAGAAGAGCACGCGCGAAGGTACGGAGGAGGAGTCCCCGTACCGTTGACATCTACCGAGTGCGACTATGAAAATCTGCCTTTTCCGTGGTACGCGGCGTTGGCGAACCGCGAGGTTAGGAAGCGGGTGTGTGTTTTTATTGCCGACTCAGTTCTCCGGCGGTTTTCGTCGAGCAACTTCTCGCGATCTGCAACTTTATTCGTTCACGGCATTGGAGATTCAGTGCGGAAAGCTACCGTCGGCTGCGTCAGCGACGCTCACGAACACTCCATCGCGAGAGATATTGGGGAGGGTGACTTGGCAGTTGCTTACTGGGCCGCGCAGTACGCCGACAAGACGGTGGTGGCGAGGGTTTTAGACAGCGATCAAATTCCCATTCTGATGCTTTGCGCGCGCACCGCGAGAAGAACGAGGGGATTGTACGTGTGGCTCGTCAGTCCAGGGAGAGACGAATCTTCGCCGGAGAATTACAGATTTCTTCCAGTGGAGAAAAGGACCGTCATCGACGTTCTGGGAATGAATCGCGCTTTGAAAAACGAGGGAGTGAGCGTGTTTGAATTCGTGTTCATGATCATCTGTCAGAAAACAGATTTTGTGAACAAAATTATTAAAAACCTAGGGGTCGCGCCGAGCATGCGCTCGCTAGAGATACACTTTAAAGGCGCCATCCGGGTGAGCGCGTCCGCGGCACGCTGCGACTCGGATGAGATTAAAAAGTGTTTCAGAAGGACCGTGTCCCACTCTGGAAGGAAAAGAGCAGAAGTGAGCGAGTGCTTTGATGTGGAATTGAGAAGGGCGTGGTGGAATCTACTGTACTGGACTTTTGGAACCGCTGGGGCGTTGCCCCAGGCGCTCGCCCCATCGAGAGCTTTTGGCTTCGATGACGCTGGCTTCCGTCCCGCAGAAAAATCATTAGATCTAGATTATCCTTTTTACAGTCCGTGAGAATGTGACAATATATCGCTTCCTTTCGTAAAAAGCATTTATATGGATCATCTCAGCTTTTTAAAACTCTTCTCACATCTCGCGCTCAATACGAAGACGGGGGCTGGCCTTTGACTCCACACGTACAAACTCAATAAAAAACTGAAAAAAACCCACACAAAAATTACGTTTACGAACGTAAAGTTTGTTAAATCTATAGAAGCGGTATTCTTCTCAGAATAATCAGTCGCGTTCAGAAGCTCAACCCTCATAGATCGTTCTGCAATATAAGCAGTTACGACCTACTTTAAACATCCATTCTTAATTTATAAGCGCGCATCAATCTATAGCAATAAAAGATGGTTCGCGTTAAAGCGCAACCTTCAAAAAAAATGCCATCCGACGCATTTCTCGCCAAAGCAAAAGAAAAGCAGAAAAAAGATGACAAGTCTGTTGAAACTGCCGTCAAGAAACGCCACTGGAAACCGGGTACTGTCGTCAACCGGGACATTAAAAAACAACAAAGAGGAGACGGGAAGGGATTCGATAAAAGCACCTTCTTCAGAGTCTGTAAGGGCATCGCCCAAACGATGGTCGACGACTTGACGGCCAAGGCGAAAGAAAGGAACCAAGACGGGGGCGAATTAATCAACATGCTGGAAATCTCATCCGAACGTCCTTTTGAGGCGGTTACTCAGGGGACCCATTACTCAGAGATTACCCGATGGTCCTCTGACGCGAAGAAGGCGCTCATGCAAGCGACGGAGGAGTACGTGACTGAAATGTTTGTCAGAACCAAGAAGGCGCTGAACCATCGCGGTATCGAAAAAATGGAGATTCGTCCAAAAGATCTTATGTTCGCGATCGAGATGATGAACCCTAACACCGCCAGGACTGTCTCATACGATCAAGAAGATATTAATCGTGCAAAGAAGAGCGAAGAAAGGAAGAAAAAGAGAGAAGGAAAGAAGAAGAACAACGCAGATCCGGAGGATCAGCCCACTACCACCCCCCCCGATCTTCCGCCCCAAGATGATGATGAGGATTATTTGTCCGCCTAACGTACGTGTGGTATCATTCAGAGGAGGTGGTGTGAATCTTATTTGTTTATTTGTCTAATTACACCATTTAATAACTACCAAGGTGAAAAAAAAACAACATCCCTTCTTCGCCCAGAACTCATCGTAGGTCAGTATGCCCTCGAACCCGATTGTCTTTGGTGGCGTGCTTTTTCAACTTCAAGAAATTATGCAATGGATTTGCCCAACCTTTTTAGATTCATATTTCTTCTTTAAGAGTTCCACAGTATCGTCATAGTTAGGAGCAGGAAAACTTTGCACGCCGGCCGGCCTTTCTCTCTTGTTATGAATCGCGCTTCTAATGGCGTGGTCACCACCAGCGGTTATGTCTACTCTCTCATCTTTCAGTAGTAATTTTACGATATCATATAACCCTCTTTCTGCGGCCATTTGAATGCAAGCGTTCTCTTTTACGCTCGGGTCTACTCTTTTATCTTTCAAAAGCATCTGTACAATACCCGTCTGACCATGTTGCACGGCAACTCTGATGCAATAGTTATCTTGTGCGCTCGGGTCTACTCTTTTATCTGCCAAAAGCATTCGTACGATATTTTCATATTTTTGAATTTCATCTGGTGAATCACAATCAGAGGCTTCTACTGCTTTTCTGATGGCAAGGTTGTCCATACAACCAGGATTCACTCTCTCGTTTGCCATCAGGATTCGTACAACATCTGGTTGACACATGAATGCGGCTATTCCTATGGCCCAGTTACAGTTTTTACATTCAGGATCGCTCGGGTTTATTACTCTGTTATCGCGCAAAAGCAATTCCATAATATCCGGCTGACCGAATTCCGCGGCCCAAAAAAGACATGGCTCTGGGTCTATTCTTTGATCTGCTAACATGATCCGGAAGAACTCTAATTTACCTTGAATCACGGCATGGCAAATGCCATTGTTCGCATCTATTTGGGTTTCTGGCGTGAACGGGGCGGACAACAACGTTCTGAAACTTCCAACGTCGTCATCACTGTCCATTGCCGCAATAAAGGGATTTACGTGTTCGGGTTCGGTTTTGGGTTCAGCGTTCCACTCGTCAGTTGGATAGGGTGGTCCAAACGCCCGACGAGAAAGAGGACACGTGCCGTTGCTTTCCACCACCCAAATGCGTAATCCATGATCATCTGGATCGTCGTTGTAGCAGTGTGTGTGTGTTGGATCGCCGTCTTTGGTCTGAACAACAGTTTCCCCAAGTTTGGTACGCGAAAGTGGATCTTGATACTCTATGTCAGACTCATTGTATTCATTTCCACATTCATTTTCATGACATTTAAGTATGTTTTCATAATTTTCACAATCGAGTTTTTCGATGGTTAAGCTCATATTCTTTGACAATTACTTTTTTTTTTCTAGTATTTCGTGGCGGTGGACAAGCGCACGGGATTCAGCTCCTTTTATATAGCACGGCCTCATTTTTTAACGGCGAAGTAGGTTGGTAATGCCTTGTTTGACGTTCGATACGTTTTCAAAGAACTCCGAATCGTTTACGTTGTGGGAATATCTTACGCTTGTTTTGGGCCCAAAGTTACTCGGGACAAATTCGAGCGCCGCGTTCGAATCGACTAAGCGAACAAACTGCACGTAAAGTGTCCCGTCGTTGTTCCTCTTCAGCCTGACGTCGAATTTAACGGATGCTTCCGCAAAGGCTCCTGACTGGCGCACAGCGTCCCGGGAGTTCGCCGTTGAAGAGCGAACTTCGTCTAAGTTGACTGTCGCGATACAAATGCCTTCGCCCGGTGTTCTACTCGCGACGATGACGTCGTACAAGACAGCCTTCAACCTTCCATCGACGCCGAAAACCTCTCTCTTTTTCAAACCGACGCGTGTCACGTACGCGTCAGTGTGTTCGAGTTTGAATTTGACCATGCCTGTGTTCCTCATATCCATGACTGGGTCGCTAAACTTGTATTTGGCATTCCATTTTTTCAAAACAAAACCTTCGCAAGGAAAATTTTTTTCCACGAATCCTTTTAACTCGTCTATGAATGGTTTGTTTTTGGCGACCACGATGGTGTGATTCCAATAGTTCCAATAAATCGGAAACTCCTCTTCGAAACTTAGAATATTACCTTCGTTTTGGTCCGCCCCTTCAGAAATCTCCTGTAAAAGTAATGAACGCTTTTGGTAAGTGTTACTCCAGTGATCCAAAACTTTGCTTTCGCGCACGCACACGTCAAATGCGTAAAGTTTGATTTTATTTTCAGTCAACCCTCGCGACACATGGTGGTGACCCTCTTCTTCTGCGTGGCAAAGCTCACAGTCCATGATCGTCACT
>Ga0115004_10003350_pt1 | contig 13080 bp, 9 predicted proteins | sample ArcticOcean_MG_C_10_FD_88737 | JGI IMG/M metagenome (GOLD analysis project Ga0115004, IMG submission 88737) | Marine microbial communities from western Arctic Ocean - ArcticOcean_MG_CB11_90 | ecosystem: Environmental > Aquatic > Marine > Oceanic | place: Arctic Ocean: Canada Basin | collected...
TTTATAAGTTGGAAGATCAATAAATTTAAAATAAAAATATATCGAAATTACATAAAAACTTAAAAAAATAATATCTTTATTGTTCCAAAATGCGTCACCAAATATTCTAGGAGTTAAGATTAGCAGTATAAATCCTAAAAGACTTATTAATTTGTTGTTAAATCTATTAAATAGAATTTTGTAGAAATAAATTGATCCTGAAAAAAAAATAGAAAAAACTAAAAAATGTCTTAATTTGAAATATTTAACAGGCTCGTTGAGATTAAAAAAAATTTCAAGATATGCAGCAGGCAAATCAAAAATAATGCCATATTGATTCCATTTTTTTATTTCAGATAAAGTAAAACCCTGTATCTGATCTAGCTTAACTTTTGATATTTCCTTTAGATTTTCAAATCCCAGAAAGTCAGAGATAAAATTTAACCAATAAAATCCATTAGATCTATGAAATTTTTCATCTATATAAAACCCATAATCTGCATAAATTTGAGTTCCAATAAAAAAATATAATATGAATATAAGAATGATAAAAAAATTTTCAAAATTCTTCATTTTATTTGTTTTTTTATACATAAACGTCAATGTTTATAATGTATATGAAGTTAAATAAATATATAAAATAATTTTTCTATGAATATACATGAACATCAAGCCAAAAAAATATTAAAAGATTATGGTGCTCCAGTTTCAAATGGAGTTGTAATTTTTTCTGTAAAAGAATTGAACGACAAAGTTAAACTTTTAAAATCAAAAGAGTTTGTCGTAAAAGCACAAATTCACGCTGGTGGAAGAGGAAAAGCTGGTGGCGTTAAACTTGTTAAAAACCTAGAAGAATTAAATAGAGAAGCTGTAGAGATGTTTGGTAAGATTTTAAAAACACACCAAACGGGCCCCGAAGGAAAAGTGGTAAAAAGACTTTATGTTGAGGAAGCCTCAGATATTTCTAAAGAATTTTACCTTTCATGTTTAATTGATAGAGATAGTTCTAAAATCGCATTTATAAGTAGCACAGAAGGAGGCATGGATATCGAGAAAGTAGCATCTGACACACCACAAAAAATAATTACCACCAAGGTTAATATGAAAAAAGAAGTTGAAATAGAGGATATTGATAAAATAATAAAAATATTTAATTTTAGTGATACTCAGAAATTAGTAGCTTCAAAATTGGTTCAATCTTTATATAAAATATTAATAGAAAAAGACGCAAGTTTAATTGAAATCAATCCACTAATTATTACTAAAGATGAAAAATTAGTTTGTCTAGATGCAAAGATGAGCTTTGACGACAATGCAATATTTAGAAGGCCAGACATCTTAGAGCTAAGAGATTTAAACGAGGAAGAGCCAGCAGAGATAGAGGCAAGTAAACATGATTTAGCATACATTAAATTAAACGGATCAATCGGTTGCATGGTTAATGGTGCTGGTCTTGCTATGGCTACTATGGATATAATTAAACTATACGGCTCAGAACCGGCTAATTTTTTAGATGTTGGTGGTGGGGCTTCTAAAGAAAAAGTTTCAGCTGCTTTTAAATTAATTTTATCTGATAAAAATGTTAAAGGAATTTTGATAAATATATTTGGAGGAATTATGCGTTGTGACGTCATAGCACAAGGAGTACTTGATGCAGCTAAAGAAACGAATTTAAGTGTCCCATTAGTAGTGCGCTTAGCTGGAACAAATTTTAAAGAAGGTAAAGACCTATTGGATAAGTCAGGACTAAAAATATTATCTGCTTCTGATCTTAATGATGCAGCAAAAAAAATTGTTGAGGCAATAAAATAAATGTCTGTACTAATTAATAAAAATACAAAAGTTATATGTCAGGGTTTTACAGGGACTCATGGAACTTTTCATTCCGAACAAGCGTTAAAATACGGAACTAAGTTGGTAGGTGGAGTAACACCAAAAAAGGGTGGTCAAGTACATTTGGGTTTACCTGTTTACGAAACAGTAGAAGAAGCAAAAAAAATTACAGGTGCGAATGCTACAATGATCTATGTGCCACCAAAATTTGCAGCCGCTGCAATCATAGAGGCTATCGAGTCAAAAATTGAATTAATTGTCTGTATAACCGAAGGCATACCAGTGATCGACATGATTAGAGTAAAACAAGTTTTAAAAACAAGTAAGTGTCGTCTGATTGGACCTAACTGTCCAGGAATCATAACTCCAGATGAGTGTAAAATTGGAATTATGCCTGGTAATATTCATAAAAAAGGATCTGTAGGCATTGTATCAAGATCAGGTACTTTAACTTATGAGGCTGTTGCTCAAACAACAGTAAGTGGTATGGGACAATCTACATGCATAGGAATAGGAGGAGACCCTATAAACGGAACTAATTTTATTGATTGCATCGAATTATTTTTAAAAGACGACGAAACCCAATCTATTGTTATGATTGGAGAAATTGGTGGATCAGCAGAAGAAGAAGCTGCTGAATTTATTAAAAAATCAAAGATTAAAAAACCAATGGTAGGTTTTATTGCTGGCTTAACAGCCCCACCCGGAAGAAGAATGGGACATGCCGGTGCGATTATATCTGGGGGTAAAGGTGGAGCTGAGGATAAGATTGAAATAATGAAGTCTGCAGGTATGACTATCTCGAAATCACCAGCAGATATTGGAAAAACATTGCTTACAAAACTAAATAGTTAATTCAAATAATTATATGTTAATATGAGAAATTAAAATGTCATCATCACAAGATAATAACATATTTAAAAAAACTTCATTTTTAGCAGGAAATAATTACACATTTATAGAAGAGTATTATTCTGACTATTTAAAAAATCCAGAAAAATTGCCTGATGGCTGGAAAGAGTTTTTTGATGGACTGAAAGAAAATAAAGAAACTATTTCTAAAACATTAAACGGACCTAGTTGGGCACCTAAAAAAAAAAAAAGATAGATAATCTAGATCATGAACAATTTCAAACAGAAGATTTAACAGAAGAAAATAAAATCACAGATCTACCTTTAAAAGAAGAGCCAGCAAAAAACTCTATAAGGGCTATAATGTTAATTAGAGCTTTTAGAATCAGAGGCCATCTAATAGCTAATCTTGACCCATTAGGGTTGATGACTAGAGAAGAACACCCCGAACTAAAACCTGAAACGTACGGTTTTACTAAAAATGATTTTAATAAAAAAATTTTTTTAGATGGAGTCTTAGGGCTGCAAGAAGCAACTCTTTCAGAAATAATAAATATTTTAAAAAAAACTTACTCCGGAAACATAGGTTATGAATTTATGCACATGGGAGATCCAGATGAAAAAAATTGGATTAGAGATAAAATAGAAGGACCAAAAAAAGAGATCATTTTTACAGAAAATGGAAAAAAAGCAATTTTAAATAAAATTATTGAAGCAGAAGGTTTTGAAAAATATCTACATGTCAAATTTGTAGGAACAAAAAGATTTGGAATTGATGGCGGGGAGTCTCTAGTTCCTGCACTAGAACAAATAATAAAAAGAGGTGGTAATTTAGGAGTAAAAGAAATTAAAATTGGAATGTCTCATCGAGGTAGATTAAATGTTTTAGCGAATGTTATGGGAAAACCATTCAAAGCAATTTTTAACGAATTTTTTGGTAGTGCCGTTGAAGCTAAAAGAGACTTCGAGGGAGATGTTAAATATCATCTGGGTGCATCATCAAATCGGGAGTTCGATGGTAATGTTGTGCACATTAGTTTAACAGATAACCCATCACATTTAGAAGCTGTCAATCCTGTAGTGTTAGGACAGGTAAGAGCAAAACAGTTTTTTCATAAAGATCCAGAAAGAAAAAAAGTTATACCAGTATTAATTCACGGTGACGCTGCTTTTGCAGGCCAAGGTATAGTTGCAGAATGTTTTGCAATGTCGGGATTGCCAGGACATAATATAGGTGGAACAATTCATATTATTGTGAATAATCAGATAGGTTTTACAACCTCTCCAAGATTCGCACGATCTTCACCATATCCAAGTGAGGTAGCAAAAATTGCCCAAGCACCTATTTTACATGTTAATGGGGACGATCCAGAAGCAGTTGTTCATTGTGCTAAAATTGCAACTGAGTTTAGACAGCAATTTAATAGAGACATCGTAATTGATATGTTTTGCTATCGAAGATTTGGGCATAATGAGGGTGATGAACCTTCTTTTACCCAACCTTTAATGTATAAAAAAATAAAATCTCATCCTACAACCTTAAAAACTTATTCCGAAAAATTAGTAAAAGAAAAACTTTCTTCTAAGGAAACAGTAGACCAACAGATAAGTAATTTTAAACTGTACTTAGAAAAAGAGTTTGTTGAATCAAAAAATTACAAACCCGAGTTAAAATGGTTTGACGGGGTTTGGTCAAGATTTACACCCACACCCGGTAAAGATAAAAGAGGCGCTAGCGGAGTTGACAAAGAAAAAATTAATTTAATAGGAAAAAAAATTACAACTATTCCAAATAATTTTAATATACATAAAACATTGAAAAAAATATTTGAAAATAAACAAAAAATGTTCAATAATAATCTTCCGATAGACTGGACAACTGCTGAAGCTTTAGCTTTTGGCACTCTTTTAGAAGAAGGTTTTTCTGTAAGATTGTCAGGTCAAGACTCTGGTAGAGGAACTTTTAGTCAGAGACACTCCGTGCTTAGAAATCAGGATAGTCATGAAAGGTATGTACCTTTAAATAATATTTCAAAAGACCAAAAAAAATTTGAAGTAATAGACACACTCTTGTCCGAATTAGCTGTTTTGGGATTTGAATTTGGTTATTCTATATCAGAACCTGAAACATTAGTATTGTGGGAAGCTCAGTTTGGTGATTTTGCTAATGGAGCACAAATAATAATTGATCAATTTATAACTTCTGGTGAATCTAAATGGGGAAGAGCTAGTGGTTTAGTAATGTTATTGCCCCACGGTTATGAAGGTCAAGGACCCGAACACTCTTCAGCGAGATTAGAGAGATTTTTACAGTTGTGTGCACAAGATAATATTCAAGTGGTAAATTGCACAACACCAGCTAATTATTTTCACGCTCTAAGAAGACAAATGCAAAGAGAGTTTAGAAAACCATTAGTAATTATGACTCCAAAATCTTTGCTAAGACACAAACAATGTGTCTCGACTATAGATGACTTTACTAAAGACACCTCTTTTCATAGAGTTTTGCCAGATCGGGCTTACACAAGTGAGTATGGTTTAATCAAACTTAAAAATGACAATCAAATTAAAAAAGTAGTTATTTGTTCGGGTAAAATTTATTTTGATCTAGTTGACTCCAGAGAAAAAACAAAAAATGATGAAGTTGTTTTTATACGTTTAGAACAAATTTACCCATTTCCAGTAAAAAGACTTGGAAAAGAATTAAAAAGATATGCTAAAAATGCAGATATTATTTGGTGCCAAGAAGAACCAAAAAATATGGGCGCCTGGAATACAGTTAACCATTTCATTAATAGAACACTAGAAATCATTAATTTTAGCAATAAAAACGTTGAATATATAGGAAGAAGACCTTCTGCTTCTGCTGCGACTGGAAATCTTAACAAACACCTTGCACAACAAAAAGAAATATTAGAAAAGGTGGTTGGAAAAATTAACTAATGTCTGAACCTATACTAGTCCCAGTGCTTGGAGAATCTGTAACAGAAGCTACAGTCGCGAAGTGGTTAAAAAATGAAGGTGACATGGTTAATGCTGACGAAGCAATAGTAGAATTAGAGACCGACAAAGTTAATGTTGAAGTACCCGCACCCACCAAAGGAAGAATAGAAAAAATTTCTGTTAAAGAAGGACAAACTGTAAATGTTGGAGCTTTATTAGGGACTATTGGACAATCAAAAATCTCTGAAGCAAGTGATAACTCAAAAGAAAAAAAATACTCACCTCCATCAAAAAACCTACAGGTAGCTGAAGAAGAAAAAAAAACTGAAGTTATTAAAAAGAAAGAAAAAAACATCAAGGAAATAAATTTATCTGAAAAAGAGGTAAATGAAGAAGCACCCCTTGTACTGACAGAAATACATAATGAACAAATAGCTTTAAAAAATTCAAATACAAATATTGTATCACCTGCCGCAAGAAAACTAGCTGCAGAGTCCAATATTAATCTTAATGAGATTGAAGGTTCAGGAAAAAATGGAATTATTTTAAAAGAAGATCTTCTGAACTTAATGGGTACAGCACCAAAACCTTCGGAACGAAAAACTACTCACGGACCCGAAGAAAGAATTAAAATGACAAGATTAAGAATGACCATAGCTAAAAGGCTTAAAGAAGCCCAGGAAAACGCAGCAATGCTAACTACCTTTAATGAAGTTGACATGAGCGCAGTTATTTCAATGAGAAGTGAACACAAAGAAGAGTTCCATAAAAAATATGCAGTTAAATTAGGTTTCATGTCTTTTTTTGTAAAAGCATGTGTTGTTGGGCTTAAAAACTATCCTATTATAAACTCAGAAATTCAAGGAGATGAAATTGTTTATAAAAATTATTATAATATCAGTATAGCCGTTGGTACGGATAGAGGATTGGTTGTTCCTGTTCTAAGAAATACAGATGAAATGTCTTTTTCAGAAATAGAAAAAAATATTAACTTACTTGGACAGAAAGCAAGAGATGGTAAAATTGTTATTGATGACTTACAAGGAGGAACTTTTACAATTACAAACGGAGGTATCTACGGATCAATGCTTTCAACACCTATCTTAAATCCACCTCAGTCAGCTGTTTTAGGGATGCACAATATTATAGAACGGCCTATAGCTATTAACAAAAGTGTTTCTATCAGACCAATTATGTATCTAGCTTTGTCATATGACCATAGAATTGTGGATGGAAAAGAAGCAGTTTCCTTCTTAAAAACAATAAAAGAGTGTCTTGAAGATCCCAGAAGATTATTCCTAAATTTATAGTTATGGAAAATAATTTTGATGTAATTATTATTGGTGGTGGGCCTGGTGGGTATGTCTGTGCAATAAGAGCAGCACAATTAGGCTTAAAAACCGCTTGTATAGAATCAAGAGGAACATTGGGAGGGACGTGTCTTAACGTTGGATGCATACCATCTAAAAGTCTTTTAAATTTATCTGAGTCTTATCACAAAGCTCAAAAAGATTTTAACGCACAGGGAATAGAATTCTCAGGCTTAAAACTTAATTTAGATAAAATGATGGCTAATAAGAATAAATCAGTTCAAGTTTTAACTAAAGGAATTGAGTTTTTATTTAAAAAAAATAAAGTTACATATATTAAGGGAAAAGGTGTTTTATTTTCTAAAAATGATGTTGTTGTTTATGAGGGAGAACAAAAAACATCATATACATCTAAAAATATTGTTATCGCTACAGGATCAAGCCCTTCTTCGTTGCCTGGTATAGAAACTGATGAAGAAAATATTGTATCTTCAACAGGTGCACTTGCCTTAAAAGAAGTACCTAAAAACTTTATAGTAATTGGTGGTGGATATATAGGATTAGAAATGGCCTCTGTGTGGTCACGTCTTGGATCAAATGTAACTATTTTAGAATATTTAGATCATATCACTCCTGGTATGGATAAAGAAATTTCATCAGAATTTATGAAAATTTTAAAAAAACAGGGATTTAAATTTAAATTAAATTCAAAAGTAACATCAGTAACTAACAAGGACAGTCAAGTAGAAGTTACGTTTGTAAATAACGAAACGTCAAAAGAAGAAAAAATTTTAGGTGATAAAGTTTTAGTTTCGGTCGGAAGAAAACCTTACACAGAGGGATTAAATTTAACAAAAATAGGTATCAAAAAAGATAAACAAGGTAAAGTTGAAGTAAATGAGAAACTACAAACTTCAATAAATAATATTTATGCAATTGGAGATGTAATTAAAGGTCCTATGCTCGCTCACAAGGCTGAAGAAGAAGGAATTGCTGTAGCTGAAATTATTGCGGGTCAAGCAGGTCATGTTAATTACAATGTTATACCTGGTGTTATTTACACATCGCCGGAGGTTGCGGTTGTAGGGAAAACAGAAGAACAACTAAAAAAAGAAAATACAGACTATAAAGTTGGCAAATTCCCATTTCTTGCAAACTCGCGGGCTAAAGTTAACAATGAAACAGACGGTTTTGTAAAAATATTAGCCGACGGCAAAACAGACAAAGTTTTAGGTGTTCACATGATCGGTCCACATACTGGTGATATGATAGCCGAAATGGCCTTGGCAATGGAATTTGGAGCAAGTGCTGAAGATATTGCACGCACATGCCACGCACACCCGACTCATACAGAAGCAGTAAAAGAAGCTGCCTTAGCTGTTGATAAGAGAGCAATTCATTTTTAATTGATATAACATCAACTAGATTCATCAAAAATGAAAGTTCCTGTTTTAGTACCTAAAGTATTCAATTTTCCATTTACTTATAATTCTGGTCATTTAAAGAATTTAAAGCCTGGTGATATAGTCATTGTGCCTTTTGGAAAATCTAAAGAAATAGGGGTTGTTTGGGACAAAATTCAACCATCAAAAAAAGAATTTAAATTAAGAAGTATCGAAAAAAAAATAGATAATTTTAAAATTAATAAAAATCTAGTAAGCTATATCAACTGGTTTTCTTCATATAACCTTGTATCAAAAGGTATGGTTCTGAAGATGTGCCTAGGAGATGTGAAGAACACAACTAAAATTGAAGTGTATGAAAAAGAAAAATTAAATAAAAAAAAATATAATTTTTCGTTAAACAAAGAACAAAAAAAAAGTCTTGAAGATATAAAAAAATTTGGTAGTTCTTTTAATGTAACATTGCTGCAGGGGGTTACAGGTTCAGGAAAAACAATAGTTTACTTTGAGAGAATAAAAGAAATTTTAAAAAAAAATCGGCAAGTATTAATACTGTTACCTGAAATATTTTTAACTAATCAATTTAAAGATAGATTTGAGGAATTTTTTGGTTTTACGCCATCAATATGGCATTCAAAAATAGGAATTAAAAGTAAAAGAAAAATTTGGCAAGGCATCATTGATAGTAATTTAAAACTAGTGATCGGTGCTCGCTCTTCTTTGTTGTTGCCATTTAAAAATTTAGGATTAATAGTTTTAGATGAAGAGCATGATCCGTCGTACAAACAGGATGAAGGTATTATTTATCATGCTCGTGATATGGCTATAGCAAGAGCTTCTACCGAAAATATACCAATATGTTTAGTTTCTGCGGTACCATCACTAGAAACTTTCAATAATATAAAAAATAAAAAATATAATCACACTAGGTTAATTAACCGTTACAGTGAATCTCCTTTACCAGAAGCTAAGGTGATAAATTTACAAGAAGCTGAACTTAAAAAAGATCATTTCATTGCAGAAGAAACTATTAGCATAATTAATGAATATTTAAAAAAAAAAGAACAGGTGCTATTCTTTTTAAATAGAAGAGGTTATGCACCATTTTTAATTTGTAAAAAATGTGGCTACAAACACTTGTGTCCAAACTGTTCTGTCTATTTAACTTATCATAAATCTATTAATAAACTTATTTGTCACCATTGTGGAAATAAAGTTAAAAAAGATAATCCATGTAAGATTGAAAATCTTTTTTGTGACTTTCGTATGTATGGACCAGGAGTTGAAAAAATTTATGAAGAGTTGAATATTATTTATCCAGAAAAGAATATTAAAATATTTTCAAGTGATTTTTTATCTAAAAAAGGTGAAACAGAATCTATTCTAAAAAAAATAGAAAACAATGAAGTTAATATTTTAGTAGGAACTCAATTAATCTCAAAAGGATTTAACTTTCCAAAACTAAATTGTATTGTTGTTGTAGATGCTGATTTTTCCGGGATGGGCTATGATTTAAGAACAACTGAAAAAAACATACAACTTTATAATCAATTGAGTGGAAGAGCAGGAAGATTTTCAAAAAAATCTACAATTATTTATCAAACTATCACACCTTTAAATGAAACATTAAAAGATGTATTAGAAAATAATCCTGAAAAATTCTTAAATAATGAATTGATAATTAGGAAAAACAAAAATTTACCTCCGTTCTCAAGACTAATTGCCTTGATTATTTCAGCGAGCTCTAGCCAAGACAGCTTTAGAGCAGCACAAGAAATTAAAAAGAAATTAAGTGTTCTAGTTGGGCTCGATATTTTAGGTCCAGTAGATTCTCCTGTATTTAGAGTTAAAAAAAAGTTTAGAACTAGACTTCTATTAAGATCCAAAAACAGTAATTTAATTCAGAAAAAAGTGGGGCAAATTATAGAAAATTTAACTATTTCTAAAAAAATAAAACTTACAGTTGATGTCGATCCTATTAATTTTGCCTAAGATAACCTAACCTCCTTGAACGATACTTAACCTTATGGTAGGAAACCACATTCTTAAATAAATTTCCAATTTAGAGGTATTAAGCTGAGTACAAATAAGTCATTTTCTTCAGAAACATCTAATAGATACGCCTTAGCATTATATGAGCTTGCTAACGAAAACTCAGAATTAGATGTTGTTGAAAAAAATATTAATGAGTTTATAAACGTCTATAGCAATAGTAACGATTTAAAAAATTTTATAAAAAACCCGACTCAGTCCCAGTCAAATCAATTAGAAATATTAGATAAAATATCAACACTAATGAATTTTTCGAAAATAACTAAAAATTTCTTAAGCGTGTTAGTAGTCAAGAGAAGAATTTTTTTTATTAATAAAATATTTTTAAACTTTCTTTCTTTAGCTTCAAGACAAAGAGGAGAATTAAAGGCATCGTTGATTTCTTCTAAAAATTTGACAAGTGATGAACTTGAAGGTTTAAATAAAGAACTTTCCCAAACAATGGGAACGTCTATAGCTTTTGATTATAAAGTTGATGAAGATTTAATTGGAGGTTTGAAGATGCAAATAGGAAGCCTTATGATAGATACTTCAATTAAAAATAAATTAAAAAAATATGAACAAACAATGTTAGAAACATAATATGCAAATTAATCCTTCAGAAATTACTAAAATACTAAAAGAACAAATAAAAAATTTTGGAGAAAAAGCCGAAGTAACTGAAGTAGGAAAAGTTTTATCCGTTGGTGATGGAATAGCAAGAATCTTTGGCCTTGATAACGTACAGGCAGGAGAGATGGTTGAATTTGAAGATGGCTCCAAAGGTATGGCTCTCAATTTAGAAAGTGATAATGTTGGGGTAGTTATTTTTGGAGATGACAGAAAAATAAAAGAAGGCAGCACAGTAAAAAGAACTGGTTCAATTGTAGACGCACCTGTTGGAAAAGAACTTTTAGGAAGAGTTTTAGACGGATTAGGAAATCCAATAGATGGAAAAGGAAATTTAAGTGAAAAAATTGAAAGAAAAAGAGTGGAAGTTAAAGCACCAGGAATAATTCCCAGACAATCTGTTAGTGAACCAATGCAAACAGGATTAAAAGCAATTGATACTTTAATCCCAGTTGGAAGAGGTCAAAGAGAATTAATTATTGGAGATCGTCAAACAGGAAAAACAGCAGTAGCTATTGATGCAATTATTAATCAAAAATTAGTGAATGAGTCTGACGATGAAAAAAAAAAATTATATTGTATTTATGTGGCTATTGGTCAAAAGCGTTCAACAGTAGCTCAGATTGTAAAAACTTTAGAAGATGCAGGTGCAATGAAGTATACTACAGTTGTTGCAGCGACAGCTTCTGATGCAGCGCCATTACAATTTTTAGCCCCATACACTGGATGTACAATTGGAGAATATTATAGAGACAATGGAATGCATGCGCTAATTATTTATGACGATCTATCAAAGCAAGCTGTAGCTTACAGACAGATGTCATTATTATTAAGAAGACCACCTGGCCGAGAAGCTTACCCTGGTGATGTATTTTATTTACATAGTCGACTTTTGGAAAGAGCCGCAAAATTAAGTGATGCAAACGGTGGAGGTTCTTTAACAGCTTTACCTATTATCGAAACACAAGCAGGAGATGTCTCAGCATACATTCCTACAAATGTAATTTCAATTACTGATGGACAAATATTTTTAGAAACACAGTTATTTAACCAAGGTATTAGACCAGCCGTCAACGTTGGACTTTCAGTTTCGAGAGTTGGGTCAGCCGCACAAACTAAAGCAATGAAGAAAGTTGCTGGATCGATTAAATTAGAACTTGCACAATACAGAGAAATGGCAGCTTTTGCTCAGTTTGGTTCAGATCTAGATGCAGCTACACAAAAACTTTTAAATCGAGGATCAAAATTAACTGAACTTTTAAAGCAAAATCAGTATTCACCACTAACAGTAGCGGAACAGGTTATTACGGTTTTCACTGGTGTAAGAGGATATTTAGACGATGTAGAACTTAATCAAATTAAGAATTTTGAAAAAGATATTTTAGAAAAAATTAAAAATGAAAAAAATGAGATTATAAGTACCATTCAAGCTTCTGGAAAATTAGAAAAAGAAACAGAAGATGCACTAATACAAATAATACAAGAATATAAAAAAAGTAAAAAATAATGGCTAGTTTAGACGACTTAAGAAAAAGAATTGTTAGTGTAAAATCAACACAAAAAATTACTAAAGCCATGAAGATGGTTGCGGCAGCAAAACTTAGAAAAGCACAAGAGAGTGCTGAGAGAGGCAGACCCTATAGTGAAAAAATGCAAAATATTATTCTCAATTTAACCGAATCAATTAGCGATCCCTTAAATGCACCAAAACTATTGGTAGGAACTGGGAGAGAACAAACTCATTTATGTGTAATAATGACATCAGACAGAGGATTGTGCGGTGGATTTAATACTAATATTTGCAGATTAGCTAAAAATTATTTTTTAAAAGTTTTAAAAGAAGGAAAAACTTTAAAAATAATTACCATAGGTTCAAAAGGACACGATCAATTAAAAAGAGAATATGGCAAATATATAGTTCAGAAACTTAGTTTTAAAGACAAAAAAAAAATTTCATTTAATGAAGCTGACGATGTTGGAAAAATAATTATAGATTTATTTGATAAAAATGAATTTGATAAATGTGTTTTATTTTTTAATAATTTTAAAAATGTTATGACTCAAATACCTCAAGCTCAGCAGATTATTCCTGCTGAAAA
>Ga0115004_10003352_pt1 | contig 13078 bp, 9 predicted proteins | sample ArcticOcean_MG_C_10_FD_88737 | JGI IMG/M metagenome (GOLD analysis project Ga0115004, IMG submission 88737) | Marine microbial communities from western Arctic Ocean - ArcticOcean_MG_CB11_90 | ecosystem: Environmental > Aquatic > Marine > Oceanic | place: Arctic Ocean: Canada Basin | collected...
AAAAATGTTTTCGATTCAGGAAAAGAACGGACGAAGATGAAGGGCAATAAAACGCACGCACGTACCGCTTGCGGTGTTCTCTGACCACGAGTGTTCGATTGGGATCTCGCGATGCTCTGCTCTTTTTTGTTCTTCGGTGTCGATAAGTGCATTTTTTTTATTAGTAAGTAGTTCTCTAGAGCGTTTTTATGAGGAAAAATGACAGCGAAGAAAATGTGACTCGTTTATTAGTACGCGTGCATCCAGCGTGCAACGGTGCAAGGGCCGCACGGGAGAAATCTTTTAAACAACAACAACAAAAAGGAAATAATGAGATCAAAATTCATCTTCCTCGGAACAAGAACCGAACAGATCAGCATCTTTACTGTTCTGGAAATTTTGCAATAGGTCGCGAATACCGGACGCGAGCTCTAAGTACTCGTCGCAGTTGAACGCTTTGAATAAGAAGGAAGATTTTTCTAGCGCGTATTGCTCGAGGACGTTTTTGCCACACGCAACGCAGTTATCGAATGGAGGTGCGTCGAAGATTTGTTGCGTGAATGCGCGTAAGTTGCCTCGGATTTGATGAGGCACTCGCGCCGCGTTTGATTCAGGAGAAGAATCTTCGTCGTCGTTTCCGAATATGGAAGAGGATGATTTCGCGGTCAAGCAACGCTCTTCTTCGCTTAAGGTTATGAAGAGTTCGACCGCGAGTGCGCCAGCGATTTGGGCTAAACCAGGTCTAGTCACAGTACACTGTTGATCGAGACTTCTATCCGTGGTTGAATCTTTTGGCGCAACGACGTCGTTGCAGAAATAACAGCCCTTTCTAGCGTTCGTTTCATCGTCCATCGGTATTCCGTGTCGCATTGCGAGATACGTATCAAAACCTAACGCGCAATTATAGCATCTCACGTTATTTGCGTTGCATAAAAGAGTCGGTAACCAACGCGATTCACGAGTATCTGTCAAAATAAACACGGCGTCCGCGTTTTTAATCTCTCGTTCCAGCGTTTCAATACATTCAAGCACGTCTTCCGTTTCACTCTCTGGGACTTTATGACCGGGCATTGGTACGCGCATTTGTACGTAATTCGTGTTTAGATCTGGTACGATTGCCTTTAATCTTTCAGCAGCCGCGCGAGCTTTCGGTTTACCTCCGTCTAAACAATCTTCAAAAGTGAACAAACTCTGCCTCGCAGGATTCGAGAACGAAACGTTACCGTCATCGATGAACGTCATGTTTCGAACGCCCCATCCCAAAAGTGTTCGCGCGACTGAGCAACCTAACGTTCCCGCACCAATTAACAAAACTTTTTTTTTAGAAATTGCGTCAATATCCAAAGTCGGCGCTTGTCGCCATCGCATGAGTTTCAAGTTCAAATCGACCGCATCTCGGGCTAATTTTTCTGGATCCATCGAAGAAGATAAATCGGCTTTCCGAGGCTTCAACTTATTTGCATCGTCGCGCTCCCATCCAATTATTTGTGGCGGTGTTTGTTTATGACCTTCATCATCGTTTACTAATAAGTTTTCGAGAATCTCGGGAGATAACGGTTGTATGCCTTTGATGAACAGACAATTTTCTAAAGCAAAAATACCTTTCTTGTTACACCTAACGCAAACGACATCGATTGGAATAGTTCGCTTAAATCGAACATCAATCAAACCAAGAACGTTCAATAACGAAATCGATGGACAATCGACGTTACTAGCGTTATCGATGAAACAAATTTCGATCTTAACAATACCTTTGTCATCTTTTTCTTCTCGTAAGCGCCCGCATACTTCTGAAAATTTACCTAGTTTATGATTGCGCGAAACAACTATTTTTCCTGGATCAACAGTAGTTTCCATGATCCAAGCAAAATCAATCGTTAAAGGATCGTCGAGCCATTCTTTGATCGCTTCTTCTCTCACTCTATTAATCACTGAATCTTCCTCTCGAAGATCCAAAATCTTCTCTCTGAACTCGTACGGCAACGATATGCTCGGAAACAAAAACCAATAATAAAACTTCCACGCCTTCAAATCAGCGTGCATGAACACCGTAAACTGATTCAACGCACTCAAAGAACTCTCCTCTAAATCTATACCCCCTGTTTTAAACATCTCTAACATCGATTCGCCTAACCTTTTCGCCTCCGCGTTCGGCGAAAACTGAAAGAAGCGCTCTCTCGTGTTATAGTTCCTCGCGCTTCCTTTCGCCATCCACTTCTCTTTCCTACGCCTACGAGACGTAGTACTGTCATCGCTACTGCTACTTTCATTACTACCATGAATCACGTTCTCTGCAGTTACGAACATCGGTTGCTCTTGCCTCTCCCTCGAAGCGTTAAATTCTCCGACGACTGCTATTTCTTCCTCAGAGAGTTTCAACGCGTTCAATTTCAGTTCTGCTATTTTCATCCAAAACGACGGATCTACTCTCGACTCCCATTTCACGAACTTCAAACTCGTAAGCTTTGCACTGTCGAGATCATCATCGCGATCGGTATCCATTTCTTTATCGCTCTATCGCGCTGTACCTCTCTTCAAAACTTAACTCTTTAAAAAGGCGTCATATACTCACTGATCTTAACGAGTCAAAGATCTCATCAATCGAAACGAATAAAAAAGAATATTCGTATCTAGATGTTATTCAATCATCTCACGCTGTCAATCGAGGACCATGTATACTATCGAGCCTACGATGACCCCTACACATACAAAGATCGTTATTTTCACTCGCTCTTTTTGTTCCTGAGCAGCATGAGCAGTTGCAGCAGTGGTCGAATGGATCAATAAGTGTTGCGCGCCCGTATTCGCTCTAACGATTGGCATTTATTATTTTACGTCGTTGCCTGTGTGGCCGAAAAACAGAAAAACAGAAAAAGTGCAAAACGAAGGTAAAAACTGCAAAAACGAAGGTAAAAACTGAGCCTTCGTCACTTTTTGTATGCAAACAGAAACACGCGCGAAAGAATAAGAAGTAACCCTGCATAGAATGTTTCGCACGTTATCGATCGGGGTTCGAGGAACACAGAAATTAATGAAAGAAGAGCATTCATCGAAGCAGCGTTTAAGAAGACGAACGACGCAGACGCAGATGACTCGTGCTAACGCCTCTTCCGTGCAACAACTGCGACGACGACAACGAGAACAAAAAGACGAGGTGTACAGAGTGATGTCAAAGAATCAAGAGATTTCGATAATCGCAGTGACGGCGACGAAGTTAGTATCAGAGGCGCAGAGAAGACATAGGAGCGCGCCGACGGCGACGGCGGCGTTAGGCAGAGCGCTTTGCGCGAGTTTATTGTTAGGCGCGTTTAAGGGCGACGAGGAGTCAGTGCAAATAACGTTTAGGGGGGATGGGCCGTTAGGGCAGTTGATCGCGGTGAGCGCGAACGATGGAGTGTGTAAGTGCTTGGCCGGGAACGTTAACGCGGATCCGCCTTTGAGGAAAGACGGGAAGTTGAACGTAGGCGAGGCGGTTGGGAAAGGGATTTTGTCGGTTACGCGTAGTCATCCGTCTTGGGTGCAACCGTACGTCGGGCAAGTCGATATATTGACTGGCGAGATCGCTGAGGATATAGCGGTATATATGAGAGACTCGGAACAAACGAATTCGGCGATTAGCGTAGGCGTACAGTTAGATAAGAGTTTGACGGTCATTGGAGCTGGGGGGTACATGGTGCAAGTGCTGCCGTTCGCGAGCGACGAGACGTTGGACTTTTTAGAGAAACATATACCGACGTTGGATTCGCCGTCAACTATGGTCGAACAAGGGCTATCGGCGGAAGATATTGCGATTAAGATTTTAGGCGAATTAGGTGTGTTTAAGGAAGTCGAGACGAGGTTGACGCCGACGTACGGGCCTTGTAATCGAGATCAGTTAGAACAAAGGATGTTGAAAGCGATAGCTTCTCTTGGAAGAGAAGAGGCGATGAAAATCGTTCAAGAAGATGGCAAGATTGAAATATCGTGTGAGTTTTGCAAAGAAGATTTGGTATTCAACGAAGCCGAGATCTATAAAGCGTTGGTTGACGTTTAAATAATAGAAGTACATCCTGTAGGTATGCGTTTTATGTAAATAATTTATTGTGCTCCTACTTACGGTAGTAGTACTAAAAAAAATATTTGATCGAGAAAAAGTATATGCGTACCGCCTTCCCACTCGTTCAGACAAAAACGGCCGAGTTCGAGAACGGCTTTGGAAATCTATCTTGCTCTTGCGGCGTTATTAATATTGTTATTATTGCTGTTGTTTTTGTTTGCTGTGTTAATTTTCTTTAAAGAAACGTTGTTCGAATCTCCTTTTGTCTCACGATACGTCGTATACAAGTCGTCAAACATATTATTTAAATCAACTTTTTGTGGTCCAACGTCCATGATAGACTTGAGTTCGTCGCGATATCTCACCATTCTGTGGCATTCGAGTCGACGCACGCGTTCTTTTTGGTCAAACTTTTGTAAATCCCTCAAGCGTTCGAAGATGGTTGGTCCCACAGTCATTTTTGTTAACTTGCTTTTGCTTATTTGGACGATATCTAACTTCCCAGACTCTTCCTTTAACAATAACTTTGAGTCTTCTTCGTCATCAAAAGATCCAGCGTTCGCATCGCTCAATTCTTTAATTTCTTCTCTATCCAACGCGGATGCTAACGCCGCATCTTCTTTTGCCAACGAGAAAAGCGTTTGTCGCGCTTTTAGAAACCTCTGTGTGCGAATACGCTTAACCCAGGCTGATATTTTTTCATTCTGAGACTCGTTCACTGGTGCTTGCTGCTGCAAAGCATCTACTAAGTTTAATGAAGGAGGAGTAATAGTAGTAGCGTTGCTATCCATCGACTGTAAAATTTCGTTGCGTTTTTTCAAAGAGCTTTTATACGCAGCGGTAACGATTGCTTTTTGTCTCCAAAGAATTCCAGAGCCTCCGTACCATCGAGGAAGTTCGGCAAACTTCCCGGGCTGATCCGAGTCGAGATATATACCGTCGCCACAATGCACGTACGGTTTCGTAACACCAGGTCTGGACATTGGTAAAAATGGGAAAATGTCATCTTTTTGAACGACGCGCAAGATTTGCAACCCGGCTCGTTCAGCCGCATCTTGTGTGTCTTTCGGACCGAGTTTAGGACTCCCAAAAGTGACCACGCGTCTAACTTTTGTTTTCCCTTCGTGATGATACACCAAAGCCAAAGCCAAAGCGCATGCACCACCGAGTGAATGTCCTTGTAAGTCAACCTCGTACCCATCTTTTAAGAACTCGCTCACCTCTCGTTTCACGACGAGCGCGATTGTCCTATATCCCCTATGCATTTTCACGTTGAAATCTGGAAAATCATCATCAAGTTTCTTTCGAAACGCATCGGGAATCTTCGGAAACGAAATTTTTGGGAATCTTCTCATATTATTCTGTTGTTGTTTTTGTTGCGTTCCGTCCTCTGTTGTCGTCGTTGTCATGGTCGATGTCGAAGACCAGTCGGTACTAACGCGTAAATTCTGCGCCGCGTTCACTAAAGTCTTCGTCCCTCTCAAACAAATCGTAATCCTCTTCTCCTTATCATTCACTGCAACTATAACCCTCTGATCAATCGCAGGTATCTCCAAAACTCTCACTGTCTCTCCGTATTTCCTAAACCACTTTTCGATCACCGCGACCTCTGTATCGCTCATAGAGCAAATCTCCGCGTGTCTATACAACTCCGAAAACGTCTTCACTACGGGTATATCTATCCTATCAATCTTTCTATTTTTCCACTTATCTCTTATTATCGATAATCTCGGGATCGTCTGAAACAATATATTATTATTAACATTATTAACACTCTCGATTTCATTTTTCTTCTTCTTCTCCTCTTTCGCGGCAGCAGTAGTCGCAGTAACACTGGCACCCTTCGATACATCTGCATCATCGCCTGCGTTGAACAAAAACGTCATCTTCGGCTTCCTCTTCTTCTGCTTCACATCCTCTTCTTCCCTCGTCTGCGTCCTATTCCGAGCATCGATCGAGATCTTCTTCTTCTCCTTCTTCTTCTTCGCTTCTTCTTCTTCCTTTTCTTCTTCGTTCCAATCCGAACGAAGGAAACGAAAAAAGTCCAACGCGTTAGTCTGCGTTAAAGTACGCACGCGATCGTTCGTCGTTTTCCTGCGATCGAGGAGTTCTTTATCGCGATCAGTGCGAGGCCTTCGTTTGTTCAGAGCTCGCGGCCTCGGCGAAGTGTTCTGACCATGGAACGCGGAAGACGCTTGGTACATTTCCGACTCTGTTCTTTTTATTCCGTTTTCCCTGCTAATGAATGAAGAAGAAGTTTCTTCGTTTTGTTCTTTTTCGTTTTAGACTGTTTTAGGGTTTAGGGTTTTAGGCTGTTTTCTTAAAAAGATGCGGTACAGAGTATGGCAGAAAAGAAGGCGGAAAAAAAGTGATAAACCAGTACCGGTAACGACGAAGAGAGAGTAGTGAGAGAGAGAGAGAGAGAGAGAGAGAGAGAGAGATTTAAAATAAGAATAACACGTAGAGTCGTATGTGCGAAGATGTATGCACACGTATAGTATATATGTTTACTTAGCGCCGGCGTTTTTGGCAGCTAATTTCCGTTGCTTCATCTCGGACAATTTTTGCGCCATCATGAACGATAACTCGATCGCTTGCGAGGCGTTTAAGCGCGGATCGCAATGGGTTAAATAACGCAACTCTAGATCGGATGTTGAGACCGAGGATGCGCCTGAACCGCCAGTGCATTCGGTGACGTTTTGACCGGTCATTTCTAAGTGAACGCCGCCAGGGTGAGTGCCCATTTTTTCGTGAACTTCAAAGAACGCCATGACTTCTTCGAGGATGTATTCAAACGGGCGAGTTTTGAAACCGTTATCGGTTTTGATCGTGTTCCCGTGCATTGGGTCGGATACCCATAAGACGTTTAAGCCAGCTTGTTCGATTGCGGTGATCAAACGCGGTAAGTGTTCTCTTAAAGCTTTCGCGCCCATTCTAGAGACCAACGTGATGCGCCCTGGGACGTTGTCTGGATTTAAGTGCTTCACCAATGCGACGACGCTTTCGCCGTCTGATTTGTCTGAAATCTTAATCCCGATTGGGTTTGAGATGCCGCGGAAATATTCCATGTGCGCGCCTTCCGGTTGTCTCGTACGTTCGCCGCACCATAAGAAGTGCGCCGAGCATCCGTAGAAATCGTTCGTGGTCGAATCCAATCTCGTTAAAGATTCTTCGTAGCCCAAGTGCAAGGCTTCGTGCGCGGTGTAAAAATCCGTCGAGTTCATGACCGAGTGATTCTCATCGATACCACATGCGTGCATGAATTCAATAGCACGGTCGACATCGGCGGCTAACTTTACGTATTTTTCTGCTCTCGGCGACCCTTGCATGAATTCGAGGTTCCACTTGGAGACGCGTTGCATAGCGGCATAGCCACCGTTCGAAAACGCTCTCAATAAATTCAAAGTCGATACGGATTGATCGTACGCTCTAATCAACCTTTTTGGATCAGGTCGTCTAGCTTCTGGGGTGAACTCGCAAGAGTTAATGTTATCTCCTCTGTAACTCGGTAAAGACACGCCGTCGATCGTTTCCAAATCCTCCGATCTCGGTTTTGCGAATTGACCAGCCATTCTCCCAAGCTTCACGACTGGCATACCAGCGCCGTACATTAAAACAACAGCCATCTGCAAAAGAACTCTGTACGTATCTCTAACGTTATCCGCCCTAAACTCTTTAAACGATTCGGCGCAATCTCCTCCGAATAGAACAAACGCGTTCCCCGCCGCGGCGTTTGCCAATTGCGTCTGTAACTTTCTCGACTCACCGGCGAAAACCAAAGGCGGTAAATCTTCCATCGCACGTAACACGGCATCGATCTCTTGTTTGTCCTCATAGTTCGGTTGCTGTAAAGCTTCTCGGTTCCTGTACGACTGAGGCGTCCAGTCCTTCAAGTTTGCCCCGGTCGCCGAGATCTTCCTCGTTCTTCGTTCCGCGATTTCGGATAAGTCTTTAATGTCGAATTTTACATTTTGTGCCGGTGCGTCCGATATCGCTCGTGCCCTGTTCAGTCATGAAATTAATGTAAAAATGATATCACTGGTCAGTAAACTCTTTTCGCTTGCGAATATCGTTTTTTGCCCCAGCGAAAAGACAGAGAGATTTCTCTTCCCTCTGTGAATAATAATTCAATACACGTAATCAGGACAGAGAGGGAGATCGATCGATCGATCGCAACGCGAGAATCGCGGCAATAAACACCCCTCTCTCTCTCTCTCTCTCGCTAGAAAAAAACAATCGCGCGATTCGGCGATGATCATCAAAAATGTTTCGCGCGATTTAACGTAACTTTGACGGCTCTCGATCCCTCGAGAGGGTTATTATAATCCTCAAAAAACGATAAAGTAAAAAGTGTTTATGATCAACGCGTACCTGGTTCCACCGCGCGCTCTTCTCGCATTCTTCGCTAACCGTTTACTAGTATCACTCTTCGCCTGCGTGGTTTGATTCAGGTTAAGCCGTAAGGCGTTCATCGTTTACTTATTATTATCGTTCAACAAAAGCTGCCGCGATGAATTGGGGAAACAGAAAAAGCGGAAATGCTGGGGGAGATATTTTGTGTGCTTGTGTTTAGGGTTTTGTATTTTTTAGACATATCAATTTTTAATTATTTTCAGCCTCGCATTTTCAGCCTTTTCAGATATCTCTTCCCTCAAAAACAGAAATCGAATATTAAATAAACATTCGAGGGAACTGGAAATATCTCTGTTACACGATAGAGAGAGAGAGAGAGAGAGAGAGAGATTCATTGAATCGAGGAGGGATCATATTTTCATTCGTTCATTTATTTCCATACGCTCGAGTAAGAAAAACGAGTGAAGACTTTGGATGATGATGATATCTTCAACAGCAACGACGACCGTTAGAATTTTTTCGAATTCGGTTCTCGCGAGTAAGAGCGCGATGAATGGGAAGAAAATGTTTCGTTTTAAAACGAGCGCGATTACGAATCAAAAAGGTTCGTTTTTCATTTTTCGTTTTCGTTTTCGTTTTTGATCAGTTCAGTGCGCGTTCGATTGATGGGAGAGATTTATATGTTTTTGAATTTGATTCCGACTTGGAACGAGAGAGAGAGAGAGAGATTTATTCCTTTTGGATTTGAGAAAATTCGCGCGAGCGCGTTCATCGACCGACGATCATCGATGCATGCATTCCTTTTTAATAACGGTGACTAACAAAACAAGTATATATAGATTCAACGAACGTTGTATTAATGTCCGAGAGCATCAAGTTACCAAAAACGACGCCGACGACGACGACGACGACGACAGCTCCTAATAATAGCGACGACGTGGTTATTCAAGACGATTTGACTGAGATGTTGCGTATTATACCGGAAGACGTGAGAGCACGCGTATCGATGCATAAAGATCGATCAAAATTGTTAGAGATTGTTTTAGATCTTGGGAGAGCGCCCGAAGCGAGATTTACTACTCAATATTCGGAGATTTTAAGAACCGAGGTTGTTACGCAAGAAGAGTTGGATCACGCGGAGCGCGAAGTTGGAGAGTTTGGAGGCGATAACCGCGCTGGAATTACTGGCACGTTACATCGAATTTCATGCATAAGGAACAGAACCGGGAGAGTCATTGGATTAACTTGTCGCGTTGGAAGAGCCGTGACCGGTCATATTGATATGATTCACGATATTTTAAAACGAGATACTCGCGAATCTATTTTATTCTTAGGCAGACCCGGTGTTGGGAAAACGACGGTCATTCGAGAAATCGCGAGAGTTTTATCGAACGATTTACAAAAAAGAGTGGTCATCATCGATACGTCGAATGAAATCGGAGGCGATGGCGATATTCCGCATCCAGCGATTGGGTCCGCGAGAAGAATGCAAGTACCAAACCCAGCGGAGCAGCATAAAGTAATGATCGAAGCCGTTGAGAATCATACGCCTGAAATAATCATCGTCGACGAAATCGGCACCGAGCAAGAAGCTTTAGCGTGTCGCACGATTGCCGAACGAGGCGTGCAACTAATTGGAACCGCGCACGGTAGATTGCTTGAGAATTTGATTAAGAATCCAACTTTGTCGGATTTAATTGGTGGTGTTACGAGCGTCACTTTAGGCGATGATGAAGCAAGATCGCGCGGGTGTCAAAAAACAATCTCCGAAAGAGCCGCACCAGCTACGTTTCCAATCGTCATCGAAATGCACGAGCGCTCGCTATGGGTCGAACACGACGTCGAAGTCTCCGTTGATGAAATTTTAACAAATAAACGACCAATCGTTAATTTAAGATGCCGAGATCAAGAAGACCGAAGCGTTCAAGTCATTCCATGCGTATATGATATGGATTTAGTATCAAACTCATCATCGACCGATGACGATAAAGAAAATAATAATAATAATAATGTGAGCGCCAATTTTCGAGAAAATCCACGCACCGCGAACGTGACGAAAACTACGAGCGGTAGAGACGTAAGCGAACTCATTCGAGAAAACAACAATGCTTCGAGCAGAAATAATACTAATAATAATAAAAATCGTTCTACAGTAGTCGATGACCCGTATATGTGGGCACAAACACTAGGATTGTCTGCTCGTGCGCCAGACAAAGACGCTTTGGCCATGCTATTGGCTGACGACTATAATAAGAAATCGACGACAAAAAAGATGGCTAAACAAAAGAAAAACTTGGGAGCGAGATGAAAAACATTTAAAAAAAGAAAGATGTGCGTGTGTGTGTATTTGTGTGTGTGTGTAATAAAATAAAAATATGGTTACGTACCGGTAGTAGGGTATGTGTTTTATAGTTTTTGTTGAATTATAAAATGCGTGCTTAAATAAAATTAAGTCTTTGCCAGTTCTTTCGCGATCCCCGCTCGCTCTCGAACGAACAACCTTTTCGGCCGTCCGTTCGGATATAACAAATATTATTTGGGTCATATTATTCTTAGTGTGTTTTCGCTCGGTTAATAAATAAATAAATAAGTTGTTCAAGTGAAGGTGATTAACCGCGTCCGTATGCGCGTCTGAAATCTTCACCAGACGGACCTGGTTGCACTCCGACTTGATGCGGTCTTAGAACCACGGTCTTCTTTACGATGTTGTTTGGCGTTCTTTGGTATACTAACGTCGGCGTCAATGTTGGAACTTCATCGATTACGCCGGGCATTAAATTCTTCGATACTGACTTCCACGTTTTTCCTAAAAACATGGCGAAACCAACGGTGACTTTCTTCAAGCGATTGGCAGCTCTTTGGAGGTCACGTATATCTCGCGCGCCAGTGGCGTACGAACCAATAGCGGAGACTACGACGAAAGATGCTCCAATAGTCGATGCAGCTTTGGCAACACGCATCACACCTGGGTGCACGTCAATCGGTAAAAACGTTCCCTTGTTATTGTTCTTTTTCTTTCTTGTTGTTCCGGTCGTCGTCGTCGTCGTCGTCTTTTGTTGATCTTTCTGTGGAACCGCCGCTCTTTCGATTGGTTTTCTGATGTAAACCATTTGCCCGGGGGAAACCATCTTGGCAATCAAAACTTCATCTTCGTATCTTTCAACGTTCTTCTCAGCAGAGGCAGCAGAAGCAGCAGCAGCAGCTTCGACTTTCTCTTCATCTTCAACTGGTGTTAAAATCGTCGCACGTTTCATCATCGTCGATTCTCGCACTGGCGTCTTGTAACTGACTTGCTGAATTTCGTTTTCATCGGGCTCATCCGTGGCGATGATTGAACGACGAACTTTCGGCTTTTGTTTCGGGTTCTCGCGACTTAAAAGAGCATTCTTGGCCCCTTTCGCAACGTTCGTGATTGATTTGAACGGATTAAAAAACGAAGAAGAACTTTTCTTTTTGTTTTGTTGAACGACGTCTACGTTTTCTTTTCCCGCCGAGGGCGACTCGTATTGCGGAACCACTCGAGTCGCCGCTTGTTGCAGCTGCTGCTGCTGCTTCATATCGCCTTGACTCTTATTCACGTGACTCCCACGTCTCTTATTCTCCGCACTCACATAGTTCGTCCTCGCATTTGCATACGCTTGTCTCTCCATATCAACTCTCATCCTTTGCTTATCGATTTCGATATCAGTTCTCTCTCTCACTCGTCTTACTGACTCTTCCTCGCGTCTTAATATCTCGGCCTCTCTGGCGAGTATGGTCTTCCTATCGACATCATCGAATGTATCGATCGAATAATCATCCCTATCTAACTGTCTCTTCAATTCTAGTTTAGCCGTTTGTTTCATTTCATTCTCTCTCGTGATTTGATCGCGCGCGATTCGCTCGGCCGAATCCTCAAACTGTCTATACATCTTCCCGTCGTCTGCGTCGTTCATCGTTGCACGAGACGAAGACTTTTTGGAAAAGTCAAAATCTTCGAACGTGTTCTTTTTCACAACCCTCTCCGGCGATCGCTCGTTCTCCGCTTTCAGTAACATATCGTTCATCTCCTGTAAACAATCGAGCGTGTCATCTGGGTCGTATCGTTTCGAGAATCGTTGCTCGTTCTTATTCGCTCTGTTAATCGATTGCGTCGTTGGCGACGAATGTGATTTATAGCCGTTCGTGCTATTGTTTGAAAATCTGGATGGGGAAATTTCGTCATCGAAACCGGAGAGGATAGTTGAGAACGCGGCGAATTCGTTCGCGGAGTTATCTAACGTAGTCATTATTCGTTACGCTCTCGTTTTGTTTTCTTGTTTCTTGTTTTTTGTGTTGTTTTAAATTATGAATAGTTTTGAGCGCGCTGAAGAACTGATGGAAGGAGAAGTTCGTTGCTCGTTAGGAATTTATCCGTCTCTTATTCACAATTTTGAATTTTACGACTTTTGAATTCTGGCACGCATGTGATAGAATAAACCGAATTAAAATCAAAAGTTCAAAAGCGAACGAGGAATTGTTCGACAAGGGTACAGAGAAAACGAACGAGACGCTTAAAAGCGAACGAAGGAGGGGTATGATTTGCGTTCATTTTCCGAGACGGATTTTGTCGCGCGCGCGCGTCAACATATTTTCGAATTTGAAATTAAATGGATCTGATATTAAAAATGTTCGTACGAAGTTCGTTTAGCGCGAGCCGTAGAGCGACTAAAAAGAGCGAAAAGATTGAAT
>Ga0115004_10003354_pt1 | contig 13077 bp, 12 predicted proteins | sample ArcticOcean_MG_C_10_FD_88737 | JGI IMG/M metagenome (GOLD analysis project Ga0115004, IMG submission 88737) | Marine microbial communities from western Arctic Ocean - ArcticOcean_MG_CB11_90 | ecosystem: Environmental > Aquatic > Marine > Oceanic | place: Arctic Ocean: Canada Basin | collected...
ATTGTAGGTAGTTCCATATAATCGGGTACATCATACATACTAGATATTCTTATTAATTTATGCATATTTGTTTCACTTATTTTCTCGGTGTTCAGTAGCCAGGTATAAAACCTTACTGTGTGACTTTCTATAGTTTGATCTGCTGATTTAGATTCCATAAACTGATAATACAACTGAAATGCTTGATCAACCGGTATATGTTCTTCTTTACAAATTTCTTGATGATAGTCTGAACCTAATAATATTAAGAGAGCAGTTAAGTACGATGGGCGAATATTAATTTCAGATGTAATAGTATCAGTTTCATATAGGACTCCAAATTTCTTTTCTATTCTCCATTCTCGTAATACGCGATCGCAACCATACACAAACATATCCATATCATCACTCATACAAGCCCATGCTTTGCCACTTTTCACAAAATAAGCACATACTATGTCTGCTTCCATAGGAGCATCGTAATAGTACACTCCCATTGTATCAAACAATTCTTTCAACGCAATAACATCTGTTTCTTTCACTCTTGTTGACTTCTTTCGACATTCTTCCATTTTCTTCATTATTGCATCTTTTTCTGTCTGTTCTATATATAAACTGGTGTTTAATTTGTATTTTAATTCATGAAGTTGTTTTAATGCTTCTTGCTTTTTATAGACACGCTTCCATAACAGCTCCATTTTAGATTCATCTGGTTTTCCATCAAAAATAAACAAAGGTGTTATATTATACGCACGGAATTCTGTAACCATTACAAAGAAGCTCTCTAAAAGTGTATTTTGTTCTAGAAATTTATACAAGTAAATGCTTGTGTCTATCACAATTGTTTTATTTTGTATATCTTTAATTGTAATATTTTTGATACCTGATCTACTATATTTTTTAAAATAACGATTTAAGTTTTTAATTCCCATGTTTTATAGTATCATTTTTCAGAAAGTCCAAATTTCAATTTTTTAATGAATGCCAATGTATATATGTTGAAAATAGTACATTTTGTAATTGGTATTTATATTCATTACGTTTGCATTGACGAGATGTACTGCGTTTCGTTTTAGTTATTGTTGTAAATCGATAAAAAGCCATATGATGAGAGACGTAGAAATAATGCATTTTATTCCATTCGAATGGTGGCATCTAGTCAAATCTGGATTGACTCGACATTTGGCGGTGTCTTATTGGTATAATACATAGTTGAGTCATTTTTAAGATGTAATTATAAAAATCATATGTTAAAATATTTAATGCGGTCCTCTCTTTCTTCGTATTGACTTACGTCTTTTCTTGTTTTTACGTCGTTTAGTTATATGTCGTTTTTTCTTTCCTCCCAAAATCCAGTCTGGATCCAGTTGAGTGTTTTCTGGAGAGTTATGAACATTTTCATCAGCTGTAACGGGGTGAATATATCTATCCGGTATAGAATGTTCTAACCTTATTCCACTTCGTGTCGTCGTTCCTGTTTCATTGTGATATGCGTTGCAAGATGGATCAAATATATATAGTTTTTTACCCAAAATCCATCCTAAATAAAATATGTCACCTAATGTCAACGATTTACGTATCTGTAATGTGGCTACGATTTTATCGACTTGTTTTTTTTGTATAGAATTGGTTATAAATTGACCAAATATTCTTTGAAAAAATGTTGGTTTTATAATTCTGTTGTAAAAATCATTAATGTCTACATCTACTGTATTGAATGATTCGGAAATCGTAGATTTACCATTTGAGAATGCCCCCAATATATGAATTCCATATTCGGCGTTGAGATTTCCTTCTCCTGGATTTGGTTTAAATGAAAAACTCTTATTATTGACATAAGGGTTTGCTTTATAATCGTTCCATATTTTATTTAAATTATGTGTTGCAAACTTGTGTGTATCTCTATAGAACTTCTGTAATGTATACGAAGTTCCTTCTGGAATGTCAACGTCATCCAGAAACAGGTGAAGTGATCGAAACAGTTTTCTTAATCTGTATCGAATAATCAAGAATAAATGAGACAATTCTTCGTTTTTTATTTCACTATTGTTTTTTAATTTCAACATTTTTTTCATGTATAGATCAATAACAAAGATGTCCCATTCTCGCGTTGACTTTCCTCCGTAAGCAGGACATCTCTCACCCACTGCTCCATAATTATCAGACGGTACACTGGACGTGAACTTTATATTATTACGAATGTATGTGTTTATACTAATTTGTTCTTTACTATCAAGATTGTATATGCTAGTAATGTAATCAATTACTGTATTTGGTTTAAAATCATCTGTCGTAATAATTTCTTTTTCGAGTCCATGAGAACTCAGATATAATAATAATGAATTCGCATCTATACCTATATCTATTTTATTTTCACCCGAAAGGAAAAATTTATTCATGATTGTATCGCATAATTCGGTCTCCGTAATTGTGTTTAAAACAAAATCTTTATTTACACCTGGGTGATTCATTATCTGAGCTTTTTTATTTGATATTCGGACATCCTGAGAACCCGGATAAGGACTATAACGACGACTACTCTTAGTGCTAGTGCTATAAGCCTTGGACATATATAGAATACATCTATATATTTTTCACTCCAGTTCCCACAAAGACATTCTTAAAGTCTTTTTCACAATTCCGCTAGATTTTAACAATTCTCGTTTCATTAATTGAGTACCTTCAATCATATCATTAGAAGCATGATTATTTTCAATAATGTCTGTGTAATTTTTCAGGGTTTTCATATTTAACCTAAATTGTAAACTATAGGATGAACTCTGAGTAGCACAAAAATGAAGGAATTGAGACACATGAACCATAAAAACGCATTTCAAAACATAATACGCAAAACCCTGTGTTTTCTCTTTGTACTTAGAGGCATGAAACTCATTCATCATATCGCTGTAGGTAAGTTTATTATGGTGCAATACTTTCACGCATTGAAATATGGAAAACATTTTTTCATACAATAACATTTCTTTTAAAGAAAATAAACATCGTTGTACCGAAAACGTGTTGGAACCACATTCAAATAAATAAACAATAAACATACTGTTTAATATTTCCCCCCACATTTCACAATATGTCTCATAAAAACGAAGTTCAGTCATTGTCACTGGAAATATAGACCGTATACGATTTTCTGATATTTGTTGAAATTTTTGATCCATGAGGATAAAATCCAATCCTAAATTATGAAAAGACTCATGAATCAATGTTCGGAACCACTCTTCATCTCTAAAGATATGAACATTAGTATGAGGTTGACATGTAGTGGTAAATGCAGTGTTTACATGAACCTGGTCTATAGGATCTTCTTTTTGTACAGGTAATGATTTTTTAAGATCAATAAAATACATGTATATGTTTACAGTTTTAGAACACGATGGTTTTACGTAACGATTTACTAAGGATAACCATAAATATATTTGTTTAATTCGTCTCTCAATGTTATCATTTGACATCGTTGAATTCATACACAAATATATGGTAAATGTTCTATTTTGAAATGGAATTACACACGATATTCTTTTAACACATTTACGATCGATTTCAGCACGAATCGTTTGTGGCATATAATCAAAATCAGGCGATTTCGGAAGTTCAGTCAATGAAGCGATTTGTATTGTTTTTTGTTCTAATTTCCATTTCTGATGACAAACATGAATATTGCGAAAAAGTTCTTTTACCATATCATTTCCTTCGGTTGTGAATTTTATTGGTTGAAATAATTTTTTGTTTTTTTTGTAAATTTTATCTAAATGAGAGTAAATTGTATTAGTGTCTTGTTTCATATACACTATACTAAGAATAATCATCTTCCTCACGTATATCATAACGACATACTGGACAACAAGTATTACGAGAAAACCATCCTTGTAAAGATGACCATTTAAAAATATGATGACAATGTTTAATTTCACATAACTCTTCACTAATACCAAAGTCTTCTAAACTGATTGGACATCTAGACTCAGTCACACGAATTTGATTTTCTTCATTGTAAATGAAAATATCAACTGCATTCATAATTTGCGATATAGTAGGAAACACATTAGAAGGTGAAGTTGCAGATTGCATTGAAGGTATAGGTATTGAAAATCCTTGAATTTCGATTGAATTTGGTATTGCTTGAAACATATGACCACCACGAGATTGAGGTCCTCTGAGATAGGGGATTGTATGGGATTGTTCAAAATGTTCAAGAGCAATATTTCGTAAAAGACTGCTAGAAATACGATTCATTTGCAACATATTTTTATGGTAATCTCGTACACAACTATGATAATTATTCATCTGCATGAACCATCGTAAAGAAAAATCTTCCAATCGATCAATGACATGAGATCTATCAGTTTGGGTTTCCAGTCGAGTTGTATTTGGCAATGGATTCATTGAAATATCTGTTGTCGATTCAGATGGATCATTGATTGGATCATTGTTGTTATGATTGATACCAATACTTATATTTGAATTCGGTATAGAAACATTGGATATATCTCGAACAGTTTGGGAAATCCTTTCTAATATATTAGGTCCATCATTATGGACAATACTTTGAAAAGTTTCTTCTAATAAACGATTTAGTGCATTATCATCCATTTATAAATTAATGACATTGAAAATAATGACACTGGACGTAAAAACAAAATAAAGATGTCAGTTTATTGTAAATTAAATGGAAAATGCTCCTAAAGGTATTGCTAATTTAGGAAATACATGTTATCTTAATGCATGCATTCAAATATTGGCTAGAATTGAATATTTATCTAATATCTTGATAAATAAGACAATACAAAACCCAACTAAAATCGAAACTCAACTATGGAAACAATGGAAGGATATTCAATTTATTATGCAAAATTCAACAAACCCAAAAGAAATGGTATACCCCAACGGTTTTATTACCGCAATACAAACTGTTTCAAAAAGTCACAACAAATCTTTTCTTCAAGATGGAAGCCAAGAAGATATTTCTGAATTTTTATTATTTTTCATTGAATCGCTTCACAAATGCATAAGTAGAAATATGGAGATTCAGATAAGCGGTCATTCAGAAAATGAGACAGATAACTTAGCGATTGAAACATATAAAACTCTCAAATCATATTACGAGAAAGAGTATTCCGAGATTATTGATATGTTCACCGGGATTGAAGTAACTTTCATTGAATCTGTTTCACATCCAATAATAAGATACAGTAAAAATCCTCATATTTTTCATATACTAAATCTCCATATACCGAGTAAAGAAAATATAACGTTATACGATTGTTTAGACGAATATTGCAGTACAGAAATCTTAGATGGAGACAATCAGTGGTTTAATGATAAAACAAATAAAAAAGAAGATGTTCGTAAATACGTAAAGTTTTGGAATTTTCCTACAATATTTGTAGTATGTTTACAAAGAATGACGTGGGACGGTAAAAAAATCAATACACTTGTGAATTACACTCATGAATTAGAGTTGAAAAAATATATGTGTGGCTATAAAAAAAAGGAATATATGTACGAATTGTTCGGTGTATGCAACCATTCTGGTTCTCCGACAAATGGGCATTACACCGCTTTTGTCAAAAAAGAAGATAATTGGTTTTTTTGCGATGATGAACAAATTCAGTTGGTGAATGATAAAAAACATATTATTACACCATATGCGTATTGTCTGTTTTACATGAAAAAAAATAATAAGATATAGTATAAATGTCTAGGTTAATGTTTGAAAAATTTAGTTCAGCAGATATTTCAGGAAACGATACAATAGATGATACACAAGTAGTAAGTTTTGTTTCTCAAATCTTTCGTAATTCCGGATTGCAATTGTTAGCCACTTTTCTAATCATTTATTTAGTCGTTTTTGTATTATTTGGGATGTACGTTCGTCGCAATGAACAAGAAACAGCAGACCTAAAAATAAGTAAAACATTTGACTTTTCAGTATTCGGTTGTTTGTTCGTATTTGCAATCTATAAATATTTCAGAGCAGATGACGATACAAAAAGTGATTTATTGAAAGCATTTACACAAGAGTTAGTTGAATATTTTGATGATCCTCTTTCATTGTTTTCTACAATGATGTTTGTGGTGTGTTTTTACCTTATTGTTTTTATATTGGGAATCCCAACGAAAGACAATAAACCTTTTTCAGTATCGTTAATGCAGGTTTTTGGATGGCTACTATTGGGTGCCTTAGTGATTCATAATATCTTAAAATACTTTTTTGAAATAGACTTGTTAGACGAATTGAGAGATGTTAAATGGAAAAAATATATCGACCCAGACGCGAATGAAGATGCAAGTGGAAATGTTGTTGAAGAAGAAAAACCAAAAGTACCGGAAGTCTTCAATATTTCAAACAATAAATACACGTATAATGACGCTCAAGCAATTTGTAAAGCATTTGATTCTCGTTTAGCAAATTACGATGAAATAGAAACTGCTTATCAAAATGGAGCAGAATGGTGTAATTATGGTTGGTCTGCAGATCAAATGGCTTTCTTTCCGACCCAAAAGAAGACATGGCAAGAACTACAAAATAGCGAAAAACACAAAAATAGTTGTGGACGTCCAGGAGTTAATGGTGGATTTTTTGCAAATCCATATATAAAATTTGGTGTAAATTGCTTTGGAACAAAACCAGACCCAAAACAAAACGAATTGGCTGTAATGGAAACTCGGAAATTGAGACCATATCCTCGTACAGAAGAAGAAAAACAATTAGACGAAACAGTTGCATATTGGAAAGAACAACTACAAGGTAATGTGGCATTGAGTGGATTCAATAGAGATCAATGGTCTCGCTACTAATTGTTTTCATACTATATGGTTAAAAATTGAAATTTATGTTTATCATTCACATAAACATAAAATAATATAACTCAGTATACAATATGTTGCATCGTATTCTTAAGAGTATTCCAATTATAAAGAACATTATTCGAAATAACCAACCTATGGCGTTAGGTAGATGGAAACTGGACGAATGTCCTACTAAAACTGAAACGAAAGCTCATTGGGCAAACGAAGATCATTGTGGTCCATGTGGTTACTCACAAATGCAAAATCATGTAAATAATAAAACCAAAGAAAAATATAAAAAAACTGATTAATTTTTAACTAAAGTCCCACCTTTTTTTCTATAAGTAGGTGTTGTTAGTAATCACTAAAAAATGAAAAAACAATATAAAGATACACTAAATATAATTATAACAGCAAAGAAAATGTCTGTAGTCAAATCGCTTTATATTCCAGCCGTATCAGTCGAATATAATCGTGTTGATATTGCAACTCGATTTGATGAATATGGACAAATACATAGAATAGATTATTCAGAAGATTACCAAACCGAATTTGGAGATACTGTAGGAGATGTTTTTATTCATTTTTATACTTACAATCCAGACGCAGAAGATGGTTATCTGGAACATCAACATAAACTAAACCAACCAATGTATACTTATCTGGGTTACGATACAATACTAGTAAAACCGTATATTTCAAGATATCAAGACTGTACCAATCACAAAAATAAAACAATTCTAGAATTAAAAAGAGACATTGAAAAAATGCAATATGAAAAAAAATACGATTTGTGGAAACATAACCGAGACTGGAAACAAGCTATAAATAAATCATGGAATTATGTAACTGGCTTATGGAATGACATTGACTATGGTGTTAGACGATATGATTCAACAATGAAAACTCCAAATGACTTTTATGTAGAATATCCACACGATTCTAACTTTAATTGGAATTAATTAATAACTTTAAAAAATCAAAAGGGGGGTATCGATCCTTTTTTATTTAGGCATTTCAAAAAATCCCTAAATAATAATAATGAAAGCAATTGTTTGCATGACTCCTCATGGAGGTATAGGCGATAGGAACAAGATTCCTTGGAAATCTAAAATGGACTTGAAATACTTTCGCGAAATAACAGAGGGTAATGGAAATAACGCTGTAGTCATGGGTAGGAAAACATTTCAGAGTTTGAATAATCGTCCTCTGCCTAGACGTCGTAATTACATTATGACGAAAGACGCGTCTATATCTAAGAATTTCAGTCATGATGTTGTAGTAGAATCTAGTGTCGAAAAAATATTTTTATTGAATTTTTTATTTGAAGATGTATTTATTATCGGAGGTGCTGAAATTTATAAAATGTTTGAAAACTATATCACAACAATTTACGTAACGTACATTGAAACCATTTTTCCATGTGATAGATTTTTTACAATTAATTTAAGAAATTTCACAAAAAAAATAATCAACGAAACAGTTGACGAAAACAATGAAAAACTGGTGTTTTGTATCTATGAAAGAATCCCGGTTGATAGTATGGTTTAACTCATATAAAATTAAAAGAAAATATTACAAAGGTAATTAGTGAAATACCTAAAGAAAAATATAAAAACATTTTCAAAGGTGCTTATGAAAGACCAGAAAAATATGTAGCGAAAAATAAAACAAGAAAAGTTAAGAAGAATTACTTATAAAATCGGCGTTTGAAATGTAAAAAGGTGTAAAACCAATGAAGGGACCTGTGAGAGTTATTTAGATTCCAATCAATTTACATATGAAAACGCAGGAATTTATAATTTTATTGTACACAAAGAAACTGATATCAATTTCTTGGACATTTCGGATACTATTCAAATAGAAATTGTAAAAGCAGAACAAGACCCAATTGTTTTTCAAAATTCGAATTTGTATACATTTGATGCACCACCAAATGACGAAATAAATATAGTAATAAATGGGACAGGTATTACATCGTATGCTACATCATTAGGTACCATTGTAGATATAGATAAACTTCGATATGTAACAACAGGAGTATACACAATTACAGCAACAAATAATGGAGATCAAAATTATTATACAACCGCATCTAGCTTTACATTTGAAATTGTACCAAGTTTACAATCTGTAATTGACTTTGAAGTGGGAGATCTCTCGTATACACCGGTTTATTTAGATTTAGATTACCGGAATGAAATTATACTTACTGGATCAGGAGGAAGTGTAGATGCACCAATTGTATACAGTACACAAAACACAAATGGTTCAATAAAAAATAGTGATCGTTTTTCATACACAAAACCAAATACGTCATTTACAATAAATGCATTTCTTAAAGGAAATATTAATTATGAAGATGTTTCAGGGTCAAGTTCATTTTCTATTATAAAAGCAACTGTGAGAGAACTCCGACAATTGGGATTCCCAGTAAGTATAGTAAAAGCAGACCCATATTACGATATTTATGAAATTGCAGAAGTGTACACATTAATGGAAATCATTGATGGAGGTTATACATTAACAGAAATTTATATGGTATGGAAACGCTTACAGCTACCAAAGCATAATGCATGTTCAGTGTATAAAACAAAACTATATACCTTACAAAAAATATTAGACGTGGGTTACCGTATGAAGTTTTGTATTCGATAAAAAATATAAACATATGATACATTGTATAATATGTTTGAAATCGTTCAATATATAGTGGTTTAGGATCTATGGTTTTATTGGAGCCATATTTTACTGCACAAATACTTGTATGGTAAAATTCATTCTATACACCATAATGCAGATTCATATTCAATGACATATATGGATACTTTAACAGGTCATTGGATTGAGAATTGTATTCAACCAATGTGTATTTTCATTCCATTAACATGGACGAAAACATATCATTATTTATTATTTGCATGGATGATTGTGATGATAAGAGGATTTTTGAGACACGATATAAGAGCAATTCCCTATATTGGAAATCATCACTTGTTGCACCATAAATATCCACAGTGGAATTACGGCGAATATTGGTTGGATTATACGTTTGGTACATTATGTCCAAAGAAAAATGAGGCGATTCATGGATGGTTGTATGTTTAATTTACAGTTGGACCAATTCATTTTGTGCTTCCATTTGTTTGCCGGAAGTTAGTTGCGGTAGTTGTTTAGATTGTAGTAGTTCTCTCAATTTCGAGACACAAAGTGTCCACGACATAGATCCATTTTTGTACAATACATCTACAAGTGCCCATGTGAGTGCTCCATTGTATTGATTGTTCAAATACGCATCCATACTTACTTGGTCATCACGGCAACCGCTCAAACAAATGACTTGTCCAGGTGTATCACTGTATTTGTCGTGTACAGTAAGCTCGGTGTTCTGATTTTTGTATTGATACCGTAAGTCTAAAATAGTGCCACTGTGACAATTATCAAACAAAGCAAACATTTTGACTCCTTCTTTCAAATGTTTTTTCAAGATGGATTTGAATTCATCATCCATTATACCGTAAAAATCAGCAGTAACAATGAATTCGTCCATGCCATCTTTTTCGTCTTGATTATGATCTTTTGCATTAACACCATGTCCACTAAAAGAAAAACAAATGGTATCTCCACTTATAGCGTTTTCGACCAAACGTGTAAATTCTCTCAATAATGTAGTGCGTGTTGCATGTTGATTAATAATTAAACGAACATCTTTCGGATCATAATTATATTTATGAATAAGCAAGTGCCTAAATTTATAAACATCATTTACACACCCATTTAGTGCGTATTGGGTGCCAGTATAATTAATACCAACTAAACAAGCTTGCTTCCGTCGTGTTGGTGGTTTGTGGTATTTATTTTTTATAGTTGTCTGTTTGGCACGAAAGAGAGTTTCTAAACGTTCTTTTCGTGAACGCATCCATCTCATGATTTGTCGATAGTAATACTTTCGATAAAAGAAAGAAATACGCCACGAATTGACTCTTTGCATTAAATTTCTTGCATGTTATTCGACTTCTTTTATTTGTGTTTCATACAACTGTTGAAGTTCTTGAAGTTCTGCTTCCATATAAATTAGAAATATATTTAGTTAAAAAAGGTGAATAATGCAATCATTATATTTTAAACCAATGTATTCCAATCTTTCTTGTATTATTAGAAGGATTATTAGTCAGAGTCCAAGAATAACCATCAAATGCAACTGTTGCATCACGCAATCCATCAGTACCACGCGAGCCATCCACTGCAGCATTGATGGTTACGTAATTCTCATTCCAAGTGCAAGGTACTCTTGCTTTGTAGTAAGCATCTAAGTCGTCATAAGATGTGCCGTTATGTTCCGCTGGTATGGTCCCAAACCCATCTAAAGGCTTTGATTGAGCTTGATCTTTATCAGTAGGGTTATTGGTTGTTGAAGATGCAATTGCATTACCCCCATCAGTTCCATTGCTTATTTTTAATTGTCCTATAGTGTTCGCACCCCTTTTAATAATAACTTCTACATATTCAGTCTTCAATATACATTTAATAGTATCTGTACTATCGAAGGGAAACGATTTTGCAGTTGAATATATTTTACTACTACCTCCAATTCCTCCAGTTGATCCGGCTGCTGCTGCATAATCAGCATGCCAATTTTGTCTCGTGTTAATATTAATCCATCTATTTCTATCATTATGTTTCCGATTCCCATTTCTGGTGTTATGATTATTTCTATTATTATTGTGATTCTTATTATGATTAAATCTGGGCCATGTTTCACCTGTTACAGCACTATGTCCATCTGCATTATTGCCATCTGTACCTTTTCTTCCTTGAACATAAATTTTACATGCATTTGCCCAAGAAGGTTTAAATACAGTTTCTGTAGAATTAACAGTAGTAGCGTTAGAAGTGTACTCAGTACAATGAACTTTTATATTTCTAAATATTGTAGTACCGTTATCATAAAACGGAGGATCAGTATCATCACTTGTATATTTTTCATAATCAGCTAACAATGTGTTTTTTACACCAGGAAAGGAAGCAAAAATAGTTTTATTCGAACTGTTTTTATAATCGGTTGCATTGCTATAACCGGTTAGACTCGATATATCAACGCTATCCCAAAAATATTTATTGGCCATTTATATATTCAAGATATTTTTTTTTTAACACATTTAAACAAAATATGTATTATTTTATCATCTGTAAAACGTTCATATTGAAATCTTTTATGTATTAAGTTTCCTGGATAAGATATACATTGATTGTTTTGAAGGATGTAGTTTTGCAACACTGGTTCATTTGGTAGTGCAAATTGTAAATACGCATAGCCTGAAGAAGAATTTAATCGTTCGACCATAGCATCGCCCACAAATAAATGTAGCATTCTCATTTCTGGGGAAATATCATGTGTAAATAAGTAATTATCTATATCTTTATAGTAATCACAATTTGTTTGAATAAATGAGATAGCTTTCATAGCTGAGCTAAAGCATATCTTTAATGTTGCTGTCACTAATTTAAAATCTTGTAAATCATACGGAATTTTTAAAAAGTCTAGTAATGACAATAAAAATACTTCCACATTATATGCATTTTCTTTGAATTCATAATTTTGAACAAAACTACGAGCTTTGTCTTCGTCAATTCTATTGTTCATCATTTCATTACGTTTAAATGTGTTCATAATGCATGTTTTTAAAATTACATTTGAATAATCTTTTTCGTATGTTGAAGTATTCCCAATTAATGGTCTTCGTACTCCATGTTTAATTATTTGTAGGTCAAAAATAATACCATCATCAGAAAACTCTTTTTCATAATCAAATGTGTCTTCTCTATTTTTTTGTAAAAAAAAAACTTGAATATCTTTTAATTCGAATTCTTTACTTTCAGTTATTTGTGAAAATGCTTCAGTGAATATAGTATTATCATCAACGACTATATTTATTTTCGTGCTATTATCAATGTACTCACCCTGACAATTAAATATATATTCCTTAATACTTTCTAAAGTACTTTCATTCAAAACATTTTTTTGAACATTTATAGTAGTCATATAAATATAAAATAATTATCGTTTTTATATTTATATGATTAAAAATGTATTTGGTGAAAGTATATACTTTGGAAAGGTTAATGCAGAAACGCACGAAGCCATAAAAACAATTGTGTTAGCCGATAAAATGAATAAAAGTAATGAATCATATGGTTCATGGAAATTTTGTGAACTAAATAGTTCATTTTTTGAAAAATCTATACTTTACAATGAACGTCTAGTAGGTTATGAAACAATCTTAGAAAATGAAA
>Ga0115004_10003358_pt1 | contig 13073 bp, 13 predicted proteins | sample ArcticOcean_MG_C_10_FD_88737 | JGI IMG/M metagenome (GOLD analysis project Ga0115004, IMG submission 88737) | Marine microbial communities from western Arctic Ocean - ArcticOcean_MG_CB11_90 | ecosystem: Environmental > Aquatic > Marine > Oceanic | place: Arctic Ocean: Canada Basin | collected...
ATCTATTTCATCAATAGATTTACTTATTAACAATTTGTATGGAAGAGAAGAATCATCCACCCTGCTAGCTGCATTAAGTTGTGGTCCAATTAAATATCCAATATCCCCAGCATTTGGAGTTTTATTAATATTTGAATTATCTAAAATTTTAAATATTCCATTAAAAGAAACAGTAGAAAATTTAAGAATTTTAAAAATCAAAAATTTAATAATATAGATGAAGATTGCATTACTTACTGTTTTTTTTCCAAAAATAAGTGAATTCATAAATGACTATTTAGATTCAGTAGCACAACAAGATTTTAAAAATTTTAGTTTAGTTATTGTAACTGATGAATTTAAAATAGACTTAAGTGCAATAAAAGAAAAAATTAAAATTCCTTGTTACGTTCTAAACTCTAGTTCGAGGCCAATTAATAATAGAATTAAAGGTTTAAATTTTTGTAAAAAACAAAACTTTGATTTAGTAATTTGTAATGATGCAGATGATATCTTGTATAAAAATACAGTTTTAAATATTTATAAATTTTTTAAAAAAAACGTAAAAGAAAATTTAGCGTACTGTAGCTTATTTTATAAAGAAAATAAAAAAATAAGAAAATTTTTTAAAAATAAAAAAAACATATTTCTAGATGATGTAATTAATCACAACTATCTTGGATATGGAGCTTTAGTTTTAAAAAAAAAATTAATTCCTTTTTTTACTGAATGTGAAAAGAATAAGCCACTTATTTTTGACTGGTTTTTTTTATTAAAATATTTGTTATTTTACAAAAGAGTAAAGCTTATAAAAGATGCTAAGATTTTTTACAGACAACATCGAAAAAATAATTTAGGGCCCAAAAGAGCTTTCAATAAGGTGATTGTAAAAAAATCTATAAAATATAAAGAAAACACCTACAGTAATTTAATAAATATTTGTATAAAAAATAATTTCAAAAATATAACAGTATTCAAAAAAAAAATAGCAGAGCAAAATAAATTATATGATATTATTAATGACAAACTAATAGGAAAAAAGTATTTATCATTAATAAAAAAAAAATTTTCAAAAAACAAAAAAGTATTCTGGTTTGAAGAAGCTTTATACAGTAGAAATCTAATAAACAAAATTTATGAAATTAAAAAAACACCCTATAAAAAATTTTAACAAACCTTTTTTTATTGCTGAAATAGGAATTAACCACAATGGCAGCTTATCAATAGCAAAAAAACTTATTGATCACGCTAAAAGTGCTGGAGCTGACGCAGTGAAATTCCAATCATTCAAAAAAAAAAGTTTAATGATTGAAAAACTATACAAAAATAAGAAACCTGATTTTAAATTTGATAATAGAATAAAATCCCTAGAGGATATATTCGACAGAATTATACTCTCTTACAAAGACCAAGAAGAACTTTCCAACTATTGTAAAAAGAAAAAAATAATTTTTGCCTCAACGCCACTTGATTTAGAGTCAGTTGACTTTTTGCACAGTTTAAAAGTACCATTTTTTAAAGTTGCTTCAATGGATTTAAATCACCATCTTCTTCTTAAAAAAATTTCTTCAAAAGGAAAACCAATTGTTCTATCAACTGGATTTTCAAGTATTTCAGAAATAAGGGACGCTATAAAAGTTATAAAAAAAGAAAACACAAAAACAAAAGTTTCTTTACTACACTGTATTTCAGCTTACCCCCCAGAGGATAAAAATATTAATTTACATAATATAACTTCTCTACATAATAAATTTAAAATTCCAATTGGATTTTCTGATCATACTATTGGCGTGAGTGCTAGCTTAGGTGCAATTTCAAATGGAGCTGCAATTATTGAAAAACATTTTACCTTAAATAAAAACCTTTTAGGTTGGGATCATAAAATATCTGCTAATCCAGAGGAATTAGAAATTATTATTAAAGAAGGATTAAGAATTAATATCATGTTGGGAAAAAAAGAACGGGTAATTAGCAAAAGAGAAAATAAGTTTAAAATCAATATGAGGAGAAGCATAATTGTAAATAAGTTTATTAAGAAAGATAGATTAATTAAGATAGACGATATTAATTTTAAAAGACCAGGTACTGGTATTAGCCCGTCTGAATACAATAAACTAGTTAACAAAAAAAGAGCTACTAAAAACTTGTTTACTGACAGTATTTTAAAAAAAACTGACTACAGGTAAATGAAAAAAAAAATTAAAATCTTAGCTATAATTTTAGCAAGATCAGGATCAAAACAATTACCTAACAAAAATACAAAACTTTTTTTTAGAAAACCGTTAATTTGCCATACATTTGAAGTTTTGAAAAAATCTAAAATCTTTCACAGAATAATTCTTAGTACAAATTCAAAGAAATATATCAAATTAGCAAAAAAAAATAAGATAGAAGCACCGTTTGTGCGGCCAAAAAAATTATCAACCAGCAAGTCAAATGCAATCGATTCTCTTAAACATGCAATGGAATACGTAAAAAAAACTGATAGGGAATATGATTACGTGCAGTACGTAATGCCAACCACTCCTTTAAAAGAAGTTAAAGATTTTAAGAAAGCCCTTCAATTAATAATTAAAAAATCTGCAGATATGATCGTCTCTGTAAGTAAATCATCCAAACCTAAAGAATGGTTTAATTCTATTGGAAAAAATAGGTCACTCAAAACCTGGGCAAAATATTCGATCTCAAAAAAAAATAGGCAGGAATTTAAAGACGCCTATAGCATTAATGGGTGTATATATCTGGCTAAATGGAATGTTTTTTTCAAAAAAAAGAACTGGTTCAAACAAAAAACCTTTGCCTATGTAATGCCCAAAAATAGATCAATAGATATTGATGATATAAATGATTTTAGAGAAGCTGAATATTATTATAAAAAAAAATGATAGTTGATATAAAAAAATACATCGTTCGACCAGAAACAACAATAAAAAAAGCCTATATCAAAATGTTAAAAAATAAAAAAAAAATTATTTTTATTTGCAATAAAAAAAACCTTTTCTTTGGTCTTGTAACAGACGGAGATTTTCGACGCGCATTTTGGGCAAATATTGATCAGGAAAAAAAAGTTTCAACGATAGGGAAGAAAAAAAAAATTTTCTCAATTAATTCTGAAAAGAAAATTCTTCAGATAAAAAAAATAAAACAAAACATTCAACATGTTCCAATTATTAAAAAAGGTAAATTAACAAATATAATTTTTGAAATTAAAAAAAATATCAATAAATCAAAATTAAATGACAAAGAAGGTTTGATAAAATTTTCGGTTTTTGTATTAGCAGGAGGATATGGAAAAAGATTACGCCCAATAACTAATAAGATACCTAAGGCATTAGTCCCAATTAACAACGAGCCTATTATTTCCTTAATATTAAATAACTTTGTTAAATTTAATTTAAATAAAATTTATCTAGCGTTATTTCATAAAAAAAAATTGATCAAGACATTTTTTCGAAAACAAGGAAAAGAATTAAGAAATAAAATTAAATTTATAGAAGAGAATAAGCCGTATGGAACTGCGGGACCAATATCAAAAATAGATGATAACCTTGATTTACCTGTAATTGTAACTAACTGTGATGCAATTTTGAATTACAATTATAATGATATTTTAAAATACCATTTAGAAAAAAAACTCGATCTTACAATTGTTGGTTTTGCATTTGAAAATAATTTAAATTATGGAATTTGTAACGTAAACAATAAGGGTAATCTTTTGTCCATAGAAGAAAAACCAAAAATAAAACATTTAGCGAATTGCGGATTTTATATATTTAATCCCAATATACTTAAATTAATAAAAAAAAATAAATATTTAGATATGAATATTTTCTTAAAAAAATTAATAAAAAATAAAAAAAAAGTTGGTGTTTTCCCCGTTTCGCCTGACAACTGGATCGACATAGGAACTCTTGAAAAATATAATAGAAATAAAAATATTATGAGTAAAAATATTTATTGATATGTCTCAAAGATTTATTGTAGATAGGTTAAAAAAAAAAATAATAGAAATAATAAATATCTGCAAAGAAGAAAAAACAGCCGAATTTATTAGTAAAAGTGCTCTCATCTTAAACTTGCCAAGAAGTGTTTTAGAAAATTATGTCAAAAATATTTTAGCTAAAGACACAAACCACAGAAAACAAAATTTTAATCATTTTAGCTATAATTTCAAATTTAAAGATTTATTAAAAGCATCTCTTTTATGTTTGTGGTTCTTCATTTCATATTTTTTACTTTATTTGTTTCCACAAAAAAAAAAAAATTATGATTTGGTTGTTGACGGTATTATTTCTGATATAGAAGCAAGTAGGTGGCAGGAAATATCAAAATATTTTAAAAAAGTTTGTCTAGTATCTAAACAAAAACTAAATGGAGATTTTAGACGCAATATTAAAATTTTTACTTATCCGAAATTTTTCTTTTTTGTCGGACATAATCACACTCTTCTTTCAAGAATAAAAATCATATTTTTCTTTTTTAAAGTTTTTAAAATAAGCATTAAATACAAAAAAAATTACTTTTTTCTTTTTAATTTAATTCTTTATAATTTTTTAAAATATAATTATATTTTTAAAAATGTTTCTTCTAATTTACTAATTGAAGAAAAATTTTATACCACCTCGGCATTGAAAAATTACATTTTCAAAAAAAATGGCGGTAAATTAACATCCTGCATACAGAAAAATATTTTAGAAATCAAATTATCTTCTTTTATTTATACAGATATTTTTTTCTCACTTGGAAAGTCAACAGCCCAAGCAATTAATCGTTTTGGTGGAAAAGTTAAAAAAATAATTCCTGTAGGCTCTTTGTATATGGAAAGAGATTGGTTTAATCAAAAACCGGATATAGATAAAATTAAAGAAATAGATATATTAATATTAGGTGGCAATCAGATTAAATTGGTGTTGAGTAGTAAAGATCAAGTAAATGCATACTACGAATCTATCAAATGGTTTACAAAATTTTCAAACAAATATAAAAATATTAAAGTTTGTTTGAAGCATCACGATAGTTATTTTAACGTATCTCCAGATAAAAAAGAATTAAAAATGTTAAAAAACTCTAATGTAGATTTCCTTCCAAGTTATGACAATAAGCATAAGTCATATGGATATGGGTTTAAAAGTAAAATTTGCTGTTCATTTGCGTCGACAATGATTGTTGAATTTCTAGGGCATGGAAAACCAAGTTTTTTTTTAGATCCTAATTTTTATAATCAACAATTTTTTGAGCATTTTTCTGAACTAAACAAATATAGATTTAAAACGTACAAAAATTTTGAAAAAAAAATGATTTATTTATTGAAGAATAAAAGATACAAAAATTATAAGGCAAATAATGATTTTTGCACTAATAGTAAATATGTTTCAAAAAAAATTGCGACTTATTTAAAAAAAGTATCATAGTTTAGTAAAAAATCTAAAAATTAAATTCAACTAAATTTAAAACAGAATTGTTGTATTTGATAAAATAATTTTAACTTGCAAATAATTAATTTGTAACTATATTGTTCAATAAGTGAACAAATTATGGAAAGAAATAATTCAGATAGATTTAACGTATTAAGAAAAATTGCCAATGAGCCAAAGGCCACGCAAAGAGATCTAGCAAAAAGCCTTAATATAAGTGTTGGAAAAGTAAATTATTGCTTAAAGGCCCTTAGAGATAAAGGTTTAATAAAAATTAATAATTTTAAAAAAAATCCTGATAAAGTTAGATATTTATACATCCTAACGCCAAAAGGCATATCCGAAAAAACAAAACTTACTATCAATTTTATGAAAAGAAAAATAGATGAGTATGAAGAACTTAAAATAGAATTAAATTAAATTTATATTATTTGTTTGTTTTCAAAAAAGACGACCATATTTCAAGGGGATTTTCAGATTGAGACATATATTCACTTATAAATATATTCCTTGTTTTAACTACTTCTTTAGATTGCCACCAATCATCTAAATTGTTCCAAATTTTATTTATATGAATATAAGCTTCTTTAGAATTATCAAAAAAAATCTTAGATTTCTTCAAATTATTTAAAAAAAATTTATTCCTTTTTGTTTCATTATAAAATTTTTTATCGAAAATTAGTATAGTAGGGCCAGAAATAATAGATTGTAAAAAAGCAGTTTTAGGATATGCGCAAACAGTTAGTTTAGATTTCTTTATTAAATTGAAATATTCAGAATTATTTATAATTATTTTTTTTTTTCCAAATAAATTAATCAATCTTTTTTTCAGCCACCAGTCATTGTTTAAAAATAAATAAGGTCTTAAAAAAAAAGCATTTTGAATATTTTTATTCAATCCTAGGTAAAATTTTTTTATCATATTGTACTGATCAATCCATTGTTCTGATAGTGGCCCAGTATTAAATAGTTTTGGGTATTTTGGACCGTCATGAGAAATAAATAGAATTTTTTCTCTATTTTGAATTAGATTTCGTTTATTAAAAAAATTTCTAAAATGTAAAACTGGTAACTGCACTTGATTTGACTTAGTTGGTTTATGCCATTTAATTACAGTATCTGATATTTGTTCTTCATAATGTAAAGATCTTTTGCCATTGCCATATAACCCACCATGATCAACGGGAATAAACTTAGATTCATTTTTTAATTTACTAGCTAGCCAAAATTTGAAAATTGAACTGCCAATATAAAAATTATCATTGACTATAATTTTAGGATTTAAAGGTATAGATTTTACATGAAGCATTATTTCTTTAAATTTTTCAATTAAAATTTGAGGAATATCATCGTTAAAATGCTTTAGTAAAAACTTTTCAAAATCATTCTTTAATTTATAATCAATTTTAATTTGATTTCTTAAATTATTATCATTTTTAATTTTTTTTTTATAAAATTTAAAAAAAGCTTGATTTCTAAACCAAAAAATTCCCTTTAAAGGAAAAGTCTTGATTTTAAAACAAAGTTTCAAATAATCAATTTTATCGATGTTTAGACTTATAAAATATTTTTGTTTACCAAAAATAAAAGCAGAAAAAAAATCAATAATTTGAGTAAAACGTAATTTATTTTTTTTTTTAAAATTTAAATAATCATAATTATTGCGCAAGTATTCATTTTTATAAAAAAAATTTATTTTTTTTTTGTGTTTATACTTAAAAAACTTCCAGACTCTTTGTAATATAAACTGATTATAGTAATCTGAATAAAAGAAATTATCTTTGGATTCTCTCAAATCAATAATTGGTAAAATATTTAAATTATTAAAATATATTAAATTTATTATCTCATTTTTTTTTATAATATTTTCAACTAGTTTCCATCTAAAATATGTTGACTCTAAATAAGAATTTAACCAAGGGTTTATTATGATATTCCAAGTTTTTTGTGAAAAATTAATACCATGCAAATGATTTAAGTTTTTACATAAAGATGGAAAAATTTTATTACCTAAATTTTTAATGTATGTTGAAAACTCTTCTGTGGTTTTTAATTTATTCCAAAAAAAGCTATTTAATTTTGTGTCATTATTTGAGTTATGTGAAAAGTACGAAGAACTGTCTACAGCAATTTTTTTTTTATTTTTAAGATATTTTTTTTCTAAACCTGAATTTACTATAAAAACCATGAAATTTGCAATTGTTCAATTATTGAACAATATGATATTTTTTGTTATAAGTCAAAATAAAACAAATTTTTAACATCTAAAAATGACTGAAAATAATATTTTAGATCAAAATTTTAAAGAGATAATAAAAATCTTAAACGACAATAGTATTTATTACTGGTTATGCCATGGAACTTTGCTTGGAATAATTAGAGATGGAAATTTAATAGATTGGGACCATGATATAGACATAGCTTTATGGAAAGGTCAGATAAGCAGAAAGATTGTTGTTAATATTATGGAAAAAAATAATTTTAAATTAAGAGAAGGTTTTCAAGTAGACAATAGTATTATTTCTTTTGAAAAAGCAGGTGGAAGAATAGTTGACATAAATTTTTACGAAATAATAAAATCAAAAAAAAATAAAGAAGATATTGCTTATGTAAAGTGGTTTATACCAAAAAACAATTTCATGAAGTTAATAGATGCTTTATCAGAGTCTAAACAATATAACGGAAAATTTAAAAAAATAATTAGACTAACTTTGCCATTTCAAAAAATTTTTATCAAAATTAAATCCTTTTTAATTAAATTAAATTTTTTTTATAAAGAAATAGGTTATTCCGAACCAGCTAATTTATTAAAAAAAATAAAAAAGTTGCATATATATGGCATCGATGTAAATGTACCTGTTGAATCTGAAAAATACCTAAAATACTTATATGGTGAAGATTGGAAAAAACCAAAAAAAAATTATGTTTGGTATAAAGATAGTAATTCACTTTTTTCGAGAAATGATTAAAAACAGATTAAAAATACATAAAGAAATCTTAGTAATTGGTGGGACTGGCTTCGTCGGTTCGCATCTTATAAAGTTTTTAATAAAAAAAAAATTTCATGTTTATAGTATTTCAAGATTCAAGCCAAAGAAAAATAGACAAATTAAAAAAGTAAAATACTTAATTTCTGATATTGCAAAAAAAAATCCTTTAAGAAAAAAATTAAGAAAATTACTTAATTTAGATTACGTAATTAATCTAGGTGGTGAGGTTGACCATAAGAGTTATAAAAAAACTTTTTTAAGTCACTATATAGGTGTAAAAAATTTAGCAGAATTTTTTTTAAACAAAAAAATAAAAAAATTTGTTCAAATTGGAAGCTCAATGGAGTACGGACACAATAGTTCACCACAGGCAGAAAGTAAAATCTGTAGACCCAAGTCTAGGTACGGAAAAGCAAAATATTTAGCCACAAGACATCTTATCAAACTTTATTTGAAGCACGAATTTCCTGCTGTTATTTTAAGGCCATACCAAATTTATGGCCCTCAGCAAGATTCTAATAGATTGATACCTTTTGTAATTAAGAACTGCATGAAGAATAATAAATTTCCATGTTCTAGCGGTAAACAATCGAGAGATTTTTTATTTATTTCTGATTTTATTAAAGCTTTATATAAAACTTTAAAAAGTGAGAATAATACTAATGGACAGGTTATTAATATTGGATATGGCAAACCATATAATCTAAAAAAACTAATCAATTTAATAAGAAGTAAGCTAAAGTTTGGAAATCCAGATTTTGATAAAATTAAGCTACGTAAAGAAGAGAATTTAGTGACTTATCCAAGTATATATAAAGCTAAAAAAATATTAAAATGGATACCAAATACTAAACTAGAAAACGGAATCACAAAAACAATTAAAAGTTATAAAAAATTAAAATTATGAAAGCAGTTATATTAGCAGGTGGTCTTGGCACCAGATTGTTTGAGATTACAAAAACAATACCTAAACCAATGGTTAGAATAGGTAAGTATCCAATACTTGTTCATATTATTAATCACTATGCAAATTTTGGAGTTAAAAATTTTTTTATAGCAGCAGGTTATAAAAGTAATATTATTAAAAACTATTTTAAAAATTATAAAAAAAATGGCACACCTTTTAAAGCTAGTATAGCAGGTAAAAGTTGTAATATTACTATAGTAGATACAGGAAAAAAATCACTTACAGGAGGTAGATTAAAAAGAATAGCAAAATATCTAAAAAATGAAAAACATTTTATGTTTACATATGGAGATGGAATTTGTGATGTAAATATAGATAAATTAAAAAAATTTCATTTAAAAAACAACAAACTTATAACTGTAACATCAGTCAGACCACCTGCAAGATTTGGTGAAATAATTTTAAAAAATAATATTGTTAAATCGTTTAAAGAAAAACCTCAGGTAACTAATGGGTGGATAAATGGAGGTTTTTTTGTAGCAAAAACTGCATTTTTTAAATTAATAAAAAATGATTTAGAAATTTTAGAAAAAAATCCATTAGAAAAAGCTTGTAAAAAAAAACAATTGATAGCTTTTAAACATAAGGGTTTTTGGAAATGCATGGATGTAAAAAGAGATAAAGATGAGCTAGAAAAAATTTATAAATCTAATAACTTCAATTGGAAATACTGAAATATGAAAAATAATTTTTTAAATAAAAAAGTTTTGATAACAGGAAACACAGGATTCAAGGGTACATGGCTGTCTCTATGGATGTACCATCTTGGAGCAAAGGTTATGGGTTTATCTAACGGCATTACTTCAACTCCATCAAATTTTAAAATATTAAAGTTAGAAAATAGAATTATTCATAAAAAAGTAGATATAAGAAATTTTAATAATACCAGTAAAGTTATTTTAAAATTCCAACCAGATTATATATTTCATCTAGCGGCAGAAGCTATAGTAAAAAAAGCTTATGTTAATCCTAAGTATGCATGGGAAACAAATACTTTTGGTACAATTAATATACTTGAAGCTCTAAAAAAAATTAAAAAAAATGTTATTGCAATAATTGTAACAAGCGACAAAGTTTATAAAAATTTAGAAATTTCTCGAGGATATAATGAAAATGATATACTTGGTGGAACCGATCCATATAGTGCTTCTAAAGCTGCAGCAGATATTGCAACACAATCTTATATAGACTGTGATTTAAAATATAAAAAAAATATAAAAATATGTATTGCTAGAGCTGGCAATGTAATAGGTGGAGGTGATTGGTCTGAAGGAAGAATAATACCTGACTGTATTAAACGTTGGTCTAAAGATAAAAAAGTAAAAATAAGAAATCCTAATTCAACTAGACCTTGGCAACATGTGCTTGATGTTTTAAATGGCTACATGAAACTAGCAACTACACTTAAAAAAAACAGAAAAATTAATGGTGAAGCATTTAATTTCGGACCAAAAATTGAAAAAAGAAGTGAAGTAATCAACATCGTAAAAAAAATGCAAAGTTTTTGGCCAGAAGGAAAATGGAATATCGAAAAAAATAAAAATTTAAAAGAATTTAAGTTATTAAAATTAAACTCGAAAAAATCTAAAATTTTTTTAAAATGGAGTTGTAAATTAAACCTATCAAAATCCATATTCTTGACAGTAGATTGGTATAAAAAATATTATGAGAAAAAAAGTGATATGTTAAAAGTTTCTATAGATCAAATTAAAAATTTTGAAAGTTTAAAGAATTAGTAATTTTATTTATATATTATGAATAAACTTCCGCTTATAAGCGTCATTATGAATTGCCATAATGGAAAAAAATTTTTGTCTAGTTCCATTGAAAGTGTTTTAAATCAATCATACAAGAATTGGGAAATAATTTTTTTTGACAACAATTCTAGCGACAATAGTAAAGAAATATTTAAAAGCTATAAAGATAAAAGATTAAAATATTTTAAATCTTCAAAACTAATCAATTTATATGCAGCAAGAAATTTAGCCTTAAAAAAAACAAAAGGTAAATTTATAACTTTTTTAGATACTGATGATTTGTGGAATAAAGAAAAATTAAAAAAACAAATTAAAAAAATAACTAACGATAAAAATTTATTCCTTTTTTCGAATTATTATATTCTTCATAATAATAAAAAAAGATTGCACTCAAAAAATATTTTGCCATCAGGTTATATAACCTCAAATTTAATTAAATATTATTTTATTGGAATTTTAACAGTCATGATTGATAAAAATTTGATTAAAAAAACTAAATTAAGTTTTAACAAAAATTATAATATTATTGGCGATTTTGATTTCTTTATTAAACTTAGCACCAAAACAAAATTTTCTTATCTACATGACTCTGTAGCAACGTATAGAAAGCACAGTTATAATTATTCTAGAAAAAATGTAGATTTATATATTAAAGAACTTAAATATTGGTGCAAAAAAAATAAAAAAACTTATAGTAAATATGATCTCAAAAGTTTATTAATAGAAATTAAATATTTAGAGGTTAAATATGACATCTTTAATTTTAGGTACATAGATGCAATAAAAAAAATTATAAAATTTCCTCTTTCAATCAAAAAATTCAAACTATTTTTTTTATTATTTTTAAAAAAAAAAAACTTTAGTTTTTAAAAATTTTATGTAAAATTTCTTAAAAAACAATAATAAATTAAAGATAGCATAGTATAAACAACCCATCAGAGTGTTATCAAAATTCTTAAGAAAAAATGACGGGACGTTAGCTCAATAGTAGAGTACCTGCTTGACATGCAGGGGGCAGTAGGAGCGTAACCTACACGTCCCACCACATTTTTAAATTAAACCGTCAAATCAGTCTATTTACATTCTTATTTAAAAATACTATAACTTCCTGCCTGGTAATTATTGCGAAGGGGCCACACCCGATCCCATACCGAACTCGGAAGTAAAGTCCTTCAGCGCCAATGGTACTTTGTCTTAAGACATGGAAGAGTAGGACATTGCCAGGCTAAAATTAAAAAATTATGAAAATTGCCAGTTCACTAAAATCATTAAGAAAAAGAGATCTTAACTCTAAAATCGTAAAACGTAGAGGAAAAATCTACGTAATAAATAAAAAAAATCCAAGATACAAAGCTCGTCAAGGTTAATTAAAATGAGCGAACAAGAATACAAAAATACTTGGAATGGTTTTACCAAGTTTGTTTTATTTGGAACAATAGCAGTAATTTCATTGTTGGTAATTTTAGCCTTAATATTACTTTAAACTTACAGTACTAAAAATGATAGTTGGATCTATAAAAGAAAATATTAATTTAGAAAAAAGAGTTTCAGTCACACCTGAAACAGCAAAAAATATTACAGCTTTAGGTTTAGATGTTAATTTAGAAAAAGGTTATGCCATTCATTTAGGCATCGAAGATAAAGAGTATGAGAAAACTGGTGTAAAATTCTATAATAGCGCAAAAGAAGTAATCAATAATTCTAATTTGATACTAAAAGTCAATTGCCCAGCAGATGAGGAAATTAAAGTTCTAAAAGAAAAAACTATTCTTATTGGAATTTTTAATCCGGCAAAAAATCAGACTAAATTAAAAGAAGTATTAAAAAAAGATATTAATATTTTTTCGCTTGAACTTTTACCACGTATCTCAAGAGCTCAATCAATGGATGTACTTTCTTCCCAGTCGAACTTAGCTGGATATCGAGCTGTAATAGAATCTATTTATGAATTTGAAAAAGCAATCCC
>Ga0115004_10003359_pt1 | contig 13072 bp, 13 predicted proteins | sample ArcticOcean_MG_C_10_FD_88737 | JGI IMG/M metagenome (GOLD analysis project Ga0115004, IMG submission 88737) | Marine microbial communities from western Arctic Ocean - ArcticOcean_MG_CB11_90 | ecosystem: Environmental > Aquatic > Marine > Oceanic | place: Arctic Ocean: Canada Basin | collected...
CCACCACTAAAAAAGAAGGTGACGTGGGCATACTTTTCAGTTTCGGCAATACGTAATTGCGTCTTGCCATGGTTGGCCATTACTTCGCCAATGTCATTTTTTAGGTAATATGGCGGAAAAGCGCAGGAGGTATTTATGTCAGCGCTGTATTGCGTCATCATCACAAAATCAGCTAGATCAAGAGGTTCTCCACGATCAAAATTATCAAACTTGGCATCCACAAATGCACGTGTAATTTGGCGTGAACGGTCCGGCCTAAAGTTAACACAGATTATTGCGTCACCATCTTTAATGGTGGCAGGCTGGCCGTGGTGGTCTAGAATAACTGTAGCAGGCATAAATTCATCGGTGTTGTTGTTTAAATAGGCCTCTTGTAATGCATTAAGAGCAGATAAGCATTCATACTCTGCTTCGCCGTAACGCATGGCGCGGTATGCACTTTCAATACGATCCCAGCGTTGGTCTCTATCCATAGCAAAATAACGCCCACATAAGCTACCAATACGGCCATTTATTGGCTCTAATGCATCTGTAAGCGCTTGTATGTAGCCTTGGGCAGAACTGGGTGCGGTATCTCGACCATCTAGCCATGCGTGCACTACTATAGCTCTAGCACCACGGTCGTGAGCTAAGCGACAGGTTGCAAATAGATGATCTTGGTGGCTGTGTACGCCGCCATCGGATAGTAGGCCACAAATATGTACAGTGCCTTTGTTGGCTACTGCTTTATCTATAGCTGCAAGGATCACTGGGTTGGTATGAAATTCGCCGTCTTCAATGGCTTTGCCAATGCGAGTGTAGTTTTGATACACCACTCGACCTGCGCCAATGTTCATATGGCCTACTTCTGAGTTACCCATTTGACCCTCTGGTAGGCCTACATCAGCACCAGAGGTCCCTACTAAAGTGTGGCGATGATTTGCCAGCAGAGCATCCCAAGTTGGGGTAATAGCTGCTTTAATGGCATTGGAAGTAGATGATTCGCTTTGTCCCCATCCATCAAGAATGATGAGGGCTTTTGGGCTAGAAGTGGTCATGGTGTCTATTATCGGCAAATGGCACTTGATATTTTAGCAGTCCGCCCCCAATTTATCCATGCTATGGCGTATAATGCCGCCGAACTTGTCGCACTTATGGCGGCCTAGAACCTATTTAATCGTTGGGAATAATAAAACTTATGGAACGTTACCTTGAATTTGCAATCAATCACTGGGAAATGGTACTGGCCTTACTGATGACATTGGCAGTGTTATTGATCACAGAACGCCGCAAAGCTGCCCCGTCTGTTTCTCCACAACAAGCGACAGTTTTGGCAAATGGTGAAGATGCCTTGTTGCTAGATATTCGAACTCCTGCAGATTTTAAAGCTGGACGTGTAATGGGTGCTAAGAATATTCCTTTTGCCGATCTAACAAAGCGCATGTCAGAGCTTGAAAAACACAAAAATAAACCCATTGTTATAATATGTAAGACAGGTCAAACATCCTCGGGTGCAGCGAATATTTTAAAAAAGGCCGAGTACACCAACGTTCAGCGCATGACTGGCGGTATGGCCGAATGGACAGGGCAGAACTTGCCACTTGTTCGTAAATAATAGTCTAATAACGAGGCCCTGGCATGACAACACAAGTGACAGCACAGGTAGTAATGTATAGCTCTAGTTTATGTGGTTTTTGTTTTAGAGCTAAACGTTTGCTCGACAGCAAAGGCATAGCCTATAAAGAAATTAGTGTTGATGGACGTGGTGATATACGCCAACAAATGATGCAGCTCACGGGTGGCCGTACCGTGCCGCAAATCATTATTAATGGCAATGCCATTGGTGGCTGTGATGAATTGCATCTGTTGGATCGTCAGCAACAATTAGATACCTTATTAGCTGCTTCATAAACGAAGCACTTCCTTATAAAATATACAATAAAGAGAGTTAAGCATGAGCGAAGAAGAAAAAGGCGCAGCAGCAGCCCCAGAAGCCAGCACACAGCCACAAATTATGATTCAGCGTGTGTATTTGAAAGATTTGTCTTTTGAATCGCCAAATGCACCACAATCTTTCACTGCAGAGTGGAAGCCAGAAATAGGTGTAGATCTAAATAGCCAAGCTCGCCAGCTTAACGAAAATAGTTTCGAGGTAGTGTTGCGTATAACCATTACGGCTATGTCGGAAGAAAAGACAGTTTACTTAACGGAAGTTCAGCAAGCAGGTTTGTTCCACATTGCCAACGTACCTCAAGAGTCCATGGGCCAAGTATTAGGTGCCTTCTGCCCTAACATCCTGTTCCCATACGCCCGCGAAGCCATTGATAACTTAGTGCAAAAAGGCAGCTTCCCAGCCTTGATGCTTGCTCCGGTTAACTTTGATGCTTTGTATGCACAGAGCATGGCTCAGCAAACCACTCAAGCAGTTGAAGCGGCTAAAGTTGCAGCTGAATCTGTTGAAGCTGCTCCAGAGCAAACGCACTAACTTACTCTCCTAGCTAGCGCCTTCGTAGTTGAGTTGGCGCCATGCTTCGTAGACCACAATAGCCGCACAATTCGATAAGTTCAAACTGCGGCTTTCTGCTGTCATGGGTAAGCGAATTCTACCATCGCATCTGGCTCTAATCTCTTCGGGCAGGCCTCGGCTTTCAGGGCCAAATAACAACGCGTCATCTTTTTCAAACTTGGCTTTACTAAAACAATCACTGCCCTTTGTAGTCATAGCATAGATGGTTTTTGGCTGTACGCTAGCAAGAAATTCGTCGTAGTTTTTGTGTACCTGCATGCGCGCCCACTCGTGATAATCCAACCCAGCTCGCCTTAGTGCTTTGTCTTCTAGCATAAACCCTAGTGGCTCAATTAAATGTAATTGAAATCCTGTGTTGGCACACAGTCGAATAATATTGCCTGTGTTAGGTGGAATTTCTGGTTCAAAAAGGACAACGTGTAACATGGTATTTATCTGTTCCTACAAGTATTTTAATATTAAGCTGGTTCTGTCTAAAGCCCTAATTCGTTAATTTTACGGGTAAGGGTGTTTCTGCCCCATCCTAATAGTTCTGCAGCTTCTCTACGACGGCCGTGGGTGTGCTTTAGGGCAGCTTCTATCATTACTTTTTCGAACGCAGGCAGGGCGGTGTTGAGTAATTGTTCTTGACTGAACTGCAGCTCTTTCTTAGCCCACTTTGATAATGAATCTTGCCAGCTTTGTTCAGTGTTAGTTTTGGCACTTTTTTCTTGTAATTCTGGTGGTAGGTCGCTCACCAATATTTGGCTGCCGCTGCCCATAACGCTTAACCAGCGGCAAACGTTTTCTAATTGACGCACGTTGCCAGGCCAGTCTAACTGTTGCAAATGTTCTGCGGCGGCGTTGGAAAGTTGCTTGGTTTCTACTGCAAGCTCTTTGGCGCTGGTCACTAGGAAATGTCTTGCTAGTGCAGGGATGTCTTCACTGCGCTGATTAAGGTTTGGTAGTGCTATACGAATAACATTAAGTCTGTGAAACAGGTCTTCGCGGAATAATCCTTGCTCTACTCGTTTAGTTAAGTCTTGGTGTGTGGCGGCAATAATACGCACATCTACTTTAACTAGGTTGTGGCCACCCACTCTATAAAACTCTCCATCTGCTAGCACTCTTAATAATCGAGTTTGGGCTTCAGGGGGCATGTCGCCTATTTCATCCAGTAGTAATGTACCGCCGTGAGCTTGTTCAAAGTGCCCTTTGCGTTGGTTAGCTGCGCCTGTAAAGGCACCTTTTTCATGACCAAACAGCTCAGATTCAATAATGTCTTTCTGAATAGCCGCCATGTTTAAGGGAATAAAAGGTTGTTTGGCCCGTGGGCTATGCTGATGCAGTGCATGGGCAATCAGTTCTTTACCGGTGCCAGAAGCACCGTTAATCATCACTGTCATGTTAGATTGTGACAGGCGGCCAATAGCCCTAAATACCTCCTGCATAGCAGGCGCTTCGCCAATGATCTTAGCCCTGGCTGGTGCAGGTTCTGGGGTGCTAGTGCCTGTTTCTTGTTGGGCGTGCTGCAAGCCTCGTTGCACTAACACTACGGCTTCATCAATATCGAACGGTTTGGGTAGATAATCAAACGCGCCGCCTTGATAGGAGGCTACGGCACTGTCTAAGTCTGAGTGTGCGGTCATAATAATAACGGGCACATGGGCAATTTGTTGCTGTAGTCGTTGTAATAACCTAAGGCCGTCGATCCCTGGCATGCGAATATCACTAACAATTAGGCTTGGTGAATCAGACTCAAGTGCATCCAACAACTGCTGGCCGTCTTCAAAGCAGCGGCTGCTAATTTGTGCTTGTTGTAATGCGCGCTCTAGTACCCAGCGAATAGCGTGGTCGTCGTCTACTATCCATACATCTTGGCTCATGAGAGGTTCTCCATGGGTAGGTAAATATTAAAGCAAGTGTGGCCTTTTTGGCTGTCACATTCGATCAGGCCTTGATGCTGTTGTATAAGGCTTTGGGCAATGCTTAAGCCCAGTCCGGTGCCTTGGGCACGATGAGTGACCAATGGGAAGAATATGCCTTCTTTTAGGTCTGCGGCAATGCCTGGGCCGTTGTCACTTATGCTGATACAGCACGCTAGGCGATGGCAGGTGTTGCCTATAGTGAAGTGTCTTACGGCCCTGGTTTTTAGGCTTATGTGGCCGCCAATAATATTATGTTCCAGTAATGCTTGCAGTGCATTACGCCCTACATTGAGGAGCACCTGTGTCATTTGGTTGGCGTCTATTAATAGTTCTGGCAAGCTGGGGTCATAATCCCGTATAAGCTGCACTTGGTCACCGGCCTCGGCACGTAATAGCTGGTCTATCTTGTCTAGTATTTGATGAATGTTGCAAATTTGTTTTTGGGTTTGGCGCTGGGGGCCAAGTAATCGATCCACTAGATCTCTTAGGCGATCTGCCTCGGAAATAATGATGTCGGTGAATTCGTGTAAAGAAGGATCAAGCTCTCTTTGTAATAACTGTGCCGCGCCACGAATGCCGCCTAGTGGATTTTTAATTTCGTGAGCAAGGTTGCGTATAAGGTTAGAGGAGGCCTGCTGTTGCGTTGTCATGCGCGCTTCTTGTGTAAGGCGTTTCATACGTTCTAAAGGTTGGATCTCTAAGGCTAAGCTGCCTTGTTCATCTACCGTGGTTACAGTTAAGTCTACCCATAGTTTATGACCATTGGCTTGCTGAATTTGGGTGTCGTGACTGGTAAAAGATTGCTGATGGCTTGAGCTATGTTGTAATTGCTGTTTAAGAAGCGGATCTAACAATAGCAAAGTGCTGATGGGTTCCAGTTGCATTTGATGCTGGCTGACTCGAAATAAATTCTCTGCAGCTAAATTGAGAGCCACAATTTCCATGCGAGGGTTAACCAAAACGATTGCGGTGGTTAAATGGTTAACCAAGCTAGCAAGAGCTTGGCTGGCTTGCAGTGGATTAGGCATTGCACTCCGTATGGGTGGTTTATGGGAATAGGTCGATGCACCAAATTAGTGCGCAGGGTGTGCTAAAAAAGCCCTCCTAAGAGGGCTTTTAGTTATACGCTTAGCAAGAGTAGTAAAGGGCAAACTCAACAGGGTGAGTTACGCTGTTTACTGCTTCTACTTCAGTGTACTTAAGTGCGATGTAAGCATCGATCATATCGTCGGTAAATACGCCGCCACGAGTTAAGAACTCACGGTCCACTTCTAGTGAATCAAGAGCTTCTTCTAAGCTTCTAGCAACTGTTGGAATTGCTTTGGCTTCTTCAGCTGGTAGGTCATACAAATCTTTGTCGGCTGCATCACCTGGGTGTATTTTGTTCTGAATACCGTCAAGGCCTGCCATCAATAGTGCCGCAAAGCACAAGTATGGGTTAGCTGTGGGATCAGGGAATCGCACTTCTACACGGCGACCACGGGGGTTGCTTACGTACGGAATACGGATAGAAGCAGAACGGTTACGGGCAGAATAAGCCAGCATAACAGGGGCTTCAAAACCTGGCACCAAGCGCTTGTAGGCGTTAGTAGAGGCGTTGGTGAATGCGTTAAGCGCTTTAGCATGCTTAATAATGCCACCAATATAATACAACGCGATGTCAGACAAACCACCGTAGCCGTCGCCAGCAAAAAGGTTAATGCCATCTTTAGCAATAGACTGGTGTACGTGCATACCAGAACCATTATCACCGACAATAGGCTTAGGCATGAAGGTAGCAGTCTTGCCATAAGCGTGCGCCACATTATGCACACAGTATTTAAGGATCTGCACTTCGTCAGCCTTGCGCACTAAGGTGCTGAACTTAGTGCCAATTTCATTCTGGCTAGCGGTTGCTACTTCGTGATGGTGTACTTCTATTTCCACACCCATCGATTCCATAGCGTCACACATTTCACCGCGCATGTCGTGAGCAGAGTCGACTGGGGGTACTGGAAAATAACCACCTTTGACTCCAGGGCGATGGCCCATGTTGCCGCCTTCGACGGTGGCGTTAGACTGCCAAGCGCCTTCTGAAGAATTTATTTCGTACATGGCGCCTTGCATATCGGCTTTCCACTTTACGTCATCAAATACAAAGAATTCTGGCTCTGGGCCAAAGAATGCGGTGTCCCCGATGCCTGTAGACTTAAGGTATTCTTCAGCGCGGGCAGCAACTGAACGTGGGTCACGGTCGTAGCCTTGCATGGTGGTTGGTTCAATTACATCACAACGTACGTTAACAGTAGTTTGGTCTGTGAATGGGTCTAATACAGCAGAGCTGTCGTCAGGCATGATAATCATGTCTGAATCGTTAATGCCTTTCCAGCCAGCAATTGAAGAACCATCGAACATTTGGCCTTCAGAAAAGAAGTCTTCGTCTACTACACGTGCAGGAATCGTTACGTGGTGCTCTTTACCTTTGGTGTCGGTGAACCGTAGGTCTACCCAGCGCGCTTCGCTGTCTTTGATCATTTTAAGTGTATTTGCAGACATGAAGTCTCTCCAATAAAAACTGGCCTCAGAGCCAGTGGGTTAACGTGTATGGGTTGCAGCGTACTGGCTGTCATTGCTAATAGTGCTATTAATAGTTGTAGCAACGCTCATGCCAACTTTACGCAAGGCGTCAAAATTGACTCTCTATGGCGGTTTTGGTCGCATATAGGTGGTTTTCAGTGTGGTGTCATCCCTCTGACAAGGAAAACATTTCAAATAAAAACTAATCCAGTGATATTTTGCACTAAAAAGAGTCGAATTTAAAGTGTGAGCGCACTAATAAGGTGCGAAAAAATAAGCATGTATAAATGTTTCTCTTGTTGCACCTTAAGTGCTGTGTTATTGCGGTACTTTTGATATAATTCGCGCTGCATTTTTTTGGCGGTGCTGTGTAGCACCGCCCATACGTATTTTGGCCACGTTCAATAGAGGCCGTTTGGAGTAGTGAGATGATCGAAAAATTAAGAAATGTGGCGATTGTAGCCCACGTAGACCATGGTAAAACCACCTTGGTAGACAAGTTGCTAGAACAATCCGGCACACTTGATCGTCGTGACCAAGGCGCAGAGCGTGTTATGGACTCTAACGACCAAGAAAAAGAACGTGGAATAACCATTACTGCAAAAAACACTGCTGTAAGCTGGAATGGCTACCATATTAACATCGTAGACACACCAGGACACGCAGACTTTGGTGGTGAGGTAGAACGTGTTCTATCTATGGTAGATTGTGTATTGTTGTTGGTAGACGCTGTAGATGGCCCTATGCCACAAACACGTTTTGTAACTCAAAAAGCTTTCCAGCAAGGGTTGAGCCCAATTGTAGTAATCAACAAGATCGACCGTCCAGGCGCACGCCCAGATTGGGTTATGGATCAAGTATTTGATTTGTTTGACTCTTTAGGTGCTACTGATGAGCAGTTAGACTTCCCAGTAATGTATGCGTCTGCCATTAACGGCATCGCGGGTACATCTGTTGATAATATGGCCGAAGACATGACGCCATTGTTCGAGTCATTGGTTGAGAACGTTAAAGCGCCAGACGTAGACCTTGAGGGCCCTTTGCAGATGCAAATTTCTGCCTTGGATTACTCAAGTTATGTAGGCGTTATCGGTGTAGGCCGTATTAAGCGTGGCAAAATGAAGCTAGGCCAGCAAGTTAAGGTGGTTGGTTCTGATGGCAAGCAGCGTACTGCTAAGCTACAAAACGTAATGAGCTACATGGGTCTTGAGCGTATTGATGTACCAACAGCTCAAGCTGGCGACATTGTATGTGTTACTGGCATTGAAGGCCTGAACATTTCTGACACTATCTGTCATCTAGATACTGTTGAGGCATTACCTCCTCTAAGCATTGATGAGCCAACAGTATCGATGACGTTCCAAGTGAACGATTCACCTTTTGCTGGCCTAGACGGCAAGTACGTTACCAGCCGTAACATCCGTGACCGTTTAGAGCGTGAATTGATCCACAACGTAGCGCTACGTGTTGATCCAGGTGATTCACCAGACCGCTTTGTTGTATCAGGCCGTGGTGAATTGCACTTGTCTGTATTGATCGAAAGTATGCGCCGGGAAGGCTTTGAGATGGGTGTGGGTCGTCCACAGGTTATCGAAAAAGAAGTTGATGGCGTAATGATGGAGCCATACGAAGCAGTATTGATTGACTGTGAAGACCAGCATCAAGGTTCTTTGATGGAAGAAATGGGTCGTCGTAAAGCCGAAATGACTAACATGGAACCAGACGGCAAAGGCCGCACACGTTTAGAATTTATCATTCCTTCACGTGGTTTGATTGGTTTCCGTGGTCAGTTCTTAACGTTGACGTCGGGTAGCGGCGTAATGACATCTTTGTTCGATCACTATGGTGAAGTGAAGAAGGGTGCCTTGGCTGAGCGTCAAAACGGCGTATTGATTTCCATGGTTAAAGGTAAGATCTTAGCGTTTGCTTTGTTTAACCTACAAACCCGTGGCCGTTTAATGGTTGAGCCAAACATTGATGTATACGAAGGTATGCTTATTGGTGTTCACAGCCGTGGTAACGACTTGGCAGTTAACCCAACTAAGGGTAAGCAGCTGACCAACATTCGTGCAGCTGGTACTGATGAAAACATCGTGCTTAGCCCACCAATTCGTTTCACACTAGAGCAAGCGCTTGAGTTTATCGAAGACGATGAGTTGGTAGAAGTAACACCTAACTTCATCCGTTTACGTAAGCGTCTACTTACCGAAACTGCACGTAAGCGTGCACCTAAGTAAGTATTGCTAACGCAAATAAAAAGCCGGCTTATTCGCCGGCTTTTTTGTGGGTGAAATAAACAGGAACTATCTCTAAAGGAACTATAAGGGTGAGAGGCAGTCTGTTAGATTAGAGTATTGTGAGGGTAGTATCATGAACAAACTTATATTATTGCTATTAGCGGGCTTTACTGTGGCCTGTTCTAGTGTGCCAGCTAAGGTTGAGTCAACTGTTGAGGTGCCTAGTTTTACGGCTGCCTATGATGCTTTTAGTTGTGATCAGCTGTATTCTGAGGCTCGGCGTATTGCTAGTCAGATGCAAGAAATCGCTGGTGTGCGAGATGAAGATGCGCAAATGGAGCAGTTAGAGTTTATTGGTGGTGTGTTGTATTGGCCAGTGTTGTTTCTGGTGGATGGCCGTAGTGACTCTAAAGCAGCGCAGGATGAATACGAGCAGCTAAAAAATCGTATGCTAAGCTTGTCTTCGTGGGTGCTCAAAAAACAGTGTGGTGGTTAAGAGGCCACATTAGCTGGCCGTACATTGACTCAGATATATTGGTTTAGCACCTTGGTATAAATTTAAAGCATAAAAAAAGCAGCTCGCATGAGCTGCTTTCTGAGGCTAGTTTATTTTTATTATTAAGCCAAAGGGCGTATTTTTTTCTTATTGCGCTTATTATTTTTTTTTGCGCTGCAGGCATACTACCAACATCCTTCGCAGTGTCTAATACTAAAAAGTTATAGCTTGCTATAAAACTGGAATAAGGTGTGAAGATGTCCATGACCCGCAAGCCGCTATCTTGTTTATAACCTTAGGCAAGATTAATATAGAGCCTGTCTAATCATCTTACATTTAGTGACTAACCATGGCCAGTATAAAAGTTTCTTACCCCCATCAACGATCAATGGAGGAAGCCCGCGAAGCGGTACAAATATTTTCCTCTAAGTTAGAAGCAAAGCTAGGTGTAAAGAGCCATTGGCAGGGTGATGTGTTGATGCTTGAGCGCCAAAGCGTAAAAGGCTCTATGGTGCTATCAGAAGGGGCTGTAGATGTAGAACTGACCCTTGGTATGATGCTAACTCCAATGAAGAGCCAGATTGAAGCAGAGATCCACAAGCAGCTGGTGCGCTGCTTGGGTTAGATTTCGATTGCCACGTTGCTACATTCATTCCTCGTAATGACGTTTGTAGAGAGCAATCTATAATATATAGCGACTGAGGTCTTGGTCTTTCACAAGGTCTTGTAGATTGTGATCTACGTAAGCTTGGTTAATAAGCACTTTAGCACCAGAGGCTTGGCTAGCCGTGAACGATAGGTCTTCTAGCAGGCGCTCCATTAACGTATGTAAGCGTCGCGCGCCGATGTTCTCAGTACTTTCATTCACCTCATAGGCAAGCTCTGCTATGCGTTTAACGCCGTCTTCACTGAACTCAAGATCTACCCCTTCTACACTCAATAGCGCTTGATACTGCTGCGTGAGGGAGTAATCAGGTTCTGTAAGAATGCGAGTAAAGTCTTCTGGGCGCAGGGCATTGAGTTCTACCCGAATAGGCAGCCTGCCTTGTAGCTCTGGAATAAGGTCCGAAGGCTTGGCCACGTGGAATGCGCCAGAAGTGATAAACAGGATATGGTCTGTTTTCACCATGCCATACTTCGTGGTTACTGTGCATCCTTCAATTAAAGGTAGCAAATCACGCTGCACACCTTCACGGGATACGTCGCCACTTCCTCCTTCTTGCCTTTTGGCAATTTTGTCTATTTCATCTAAAAATACAATGCCATTTTGTTCTACGGCTTCTAATGCTTGTTGTTTAAGGTCTTCTTCTTTAACTAGGCCAGCCGCTTCTTCGTCTTGCAATTGCTTTAACGCATCGGCAATAGTCATTTTTTTGGTTTGCTTCTTGTCTTTGCCCATATTGGCAAACAAACCTTGTAATTGATTGGTCATGTCTTCCATGCCAGGGGGGGCCATGATTTCAACACCCATAGGTGCGTTAGACACCTCGATATCAATTTCTTTTTCGTTTAGTAGCCCTTCTCGAAGCTTTTTGCGAAACACCTGGCGGGTGCCTGACTCTTTAGCACTTGAGTCATCTTCTGCGCCACGGGCAGGTGGCAGTAATACATCTAAAATTCGCTCTTCTGCACGGTCTGCTGCTTGGTTAGCCACTTTAGTCATAGCTTCTTCACGTAGCATTTTCATGGCTGTTTCCATGAGGTCTCGAATGATAGACTCTACGTCTCGGCCCACATAACCAACTTCGGTGAACTTAGTGGCTTCGATTTTTATAAATGGCGCATTGGATAGTTTGGCCAAACGTCGAGCAATTTCAGTTTTACCAACCCCCGTAGGGCCTATCATCATAATATTTTTGGGTGCAATTTCGGCCCGCATGTTGGGTTCAAGTTGCATGCGACGCCAGCGGTTACGTAATGCAATAGCCACAGCGCGTTTAGCTGCAGCTTGTCCAATAATGTGTTTGTCGAGTTGGCTGACGATTTCAGCAGGAGTCAGGTGAGACATAGTTCAGCCTTATTTCTTAGTTTGAGAGAGTGTATCAATGGTTTCGATGGTGGTTTGGTGGTTGGTGAAAACACAAATATTTGCAGCAATATTAAGGCTCTTACTAACGATGTCATGAGCTGAAAGATCGGTGTTTTCTAGCAAAGCTAATGCGGCAGCTTGAGCGAAGTTGCCCCCAGAACCTATGGCGATAAGGCCGTGCTCTGGCTCTATTACATCTCCTGTACCGCTGATAATAAGAGATGCTTCTTCGTTGGCAACCACCAACATAGCTTCTAACTTGCGCAGGCCACGATCACTGCGCCATTCTTTGGCAAGCTCTACAGCAGCACGTACCAGCTGGCCATGGTGCTTTTCGAGTTGGCTTTCAAAGCGTTCAAATAGGGTGAGGGCGTCGGCGGTGCCGCCAGCAAACCCGGCAATCACTTTGTCGTGGTATAGGCGGCGCACTTTGCGAGCATTGCCTTTCATTACTGTATTGCCTAAGGAAACTTGGCCGTCGCCACCTAATACAACTTGATTACCGCGGCGTACAGATACTATGGTTGTCATGTTTCAGTCCTAATTAGTTGCCATACTGGGCTATAAACTTAAGCGGTGTCTAAGTGATACTTAAGTGTGGTCCTTCTAGAATGGGGTTCAGGCGCTAGAATTCAAGCGCAAGTACCCTTAACAGGCGATTACTTAGCGCTTTTCTTAATTTGAAGTGACTGAATACCCTGTTGGGCGAGAATATCAACAGCTTTATTGAGGGTGGACCTATTACTAAATGGCCCGATACGAACACGGTACCAGACAGAACCGCTGCTCGAAACTGTTTTTTCGGTCACAACATTGTTCATGTTAAGAAGGATCAGCTTAGCCCTAAGGCGGTTAGCGTCAGCCAAGCTACGAAAAGGTCCAGCCTGTAATACAGTGTCGGTCTTCTTATTAGGGTCTTTAGGTGTGGAGATGTAAGCGTCCACTTTTACGGGAGTTACTTCACTGTCAGGCAATAGGGTGTAGAAGTCAAAACTGTCTTGTTGCTCGCTAGCGCCTTTTGTATCAACCACCTTGTTGATAGTTTTTGGCACTACCTTAATAGCTGTGCTTGGGCTTTTTTTCTCGGCCACAAGGGAGCTGGCCTTAGTATCATCAGGCTGTTGTGAAAGCATTATAAGAATTGCTAAAAAAGCTGTACTCACCATTAATGTGAGTAACATTACCCAGCGCGAAACAGCGGGCTTACGCTGCTTTTTCTTGGGTTTTCTTTTAGCGTAATCGTGGGGGGCCACAGTTACATTTGCTCTGGTGCGTTAACACCTAACAGGCTTAAGCCGTTTGCCATTACTTGTCGTGCGGCCATGCAAAGGCACATACGAG
>Ga0115004_10003367_pt1 | contig 13049 bp, 10 predicted proteins | sample ArcticOcean_MG_C_10_FD_88737 | JGI IMG/M metagenome (GOLD analysis project Ga0115004, IMG submission 88737) | Marine microbial communities from western Arctic Ocean - ArcticOcean_MG_CB11_90 | ecosystem: Environmental > Aquatic > Marine > Oceanic | place: Arctic Ocean: Canada Basin | collected...
CGATACCCCATTCAGGAAGGGCGATCCATTCTCGCCAACCGACTGTGTTCATTGGGTGAGTTTCGCACGTCTGGCCGGGTTCTGGGCAGGCCGGCGGCGCCGACGCCGGCGGCCTCTCGCTGCCAAGCCTGGGATCATTGCTCCTCGTCGGAGTGGTCGCGGTTGCTGCAATCACCACCGCCGCACTGTTCGGACCTGTTCGGAGCTGTTCGGCGAACCGTCATTCGACCCATTATTGACGGTATCGGTACGGCTGCGGGCTACGTGGCCCAGGTGATCCGCAGCCCGCTGCGCGTCGTGGCACTAGTCGGCGGCTCATCGCTGATCACGTTGAGCTATCTGCTCGCGCTGGTGTTTTCGGTCGAGGCGTTTGGTGGCGGTCTGACGGTTGCCCAGATCGGCGCGTCGTATCTCGGGGCGGCGGCCATCGCCAATATTGCACCGACACCCGGTGGCATCGGTCCGCTGGAGGCCGCCATGATCGCGGCCCTGTCGGGATTCGGCCTCGACGCACCGATTGCGATCTCCGCCGTCTTGACGTTCCGACTCGCCACCTTCTGGCTCCCGATCGCGCCGGGGTGGGCAACGTTTGTCTGGATGGAACGACGGGGCGAGATCTGAGCGCACCGAGTTCTGAGCGCACCGAGTTCTGAGCGCACCGAGTTCTGAGCGCACCGAGTTCTGAACGCACCGAGTTCTGAACGAAACAGGCGCTTTCGTTGAGCGGTGACCTGTCAGCTCATTGAGCAGCGATGGCTGACCCTGCGTGGAAGCCGTTTGTCCATGCGTTCTGGAAGTTGTAGCCGCCCGTGACGCCGTCGACGTCGATGACCTCTCCCGCGAAGTAGAGGCCGTTCACGAGCTTGCTTTGCATTGTTTGGAAGTTGATCTCGTTCAGAGAAATTCCGCCGCACGTGACGAATTCGTCCTTGTTCGTGCTTTTGCCGCTGACCGCGAATGTCGAGGTGGTGAGCTGGCTGAGCAGTTGGTTTGCCTGGGTCTTGCTGAGTTGCGACCACGTCATTGTCTCGGGGATTTCTGCGGCGGCAAGGAACCGGAGCCAGAGCCGTTTTGGGATCGGCGCGAACGGGCTGCGGCTGGAAAGTTGGCGCTTCGCCTCGCTCTGCCGCTTCTCGGCGATAACTGCTGCTGGGTCGGTGTCTGGCAGCCAGTTCACCGAGATGTTGAACCGGTAGTCGCGCTCAGCGAGTTCGCGAGCGCCCCATGCAGAGATTTTGAGAATTCCTGGCCCGCTCAGACCCCAATGAGTGATGAGGACGGGGCCGCTGCTTCTGAGTTTGCTCTGCTGGATGCTGACTTCGGCAGGGCTCACCGAAAGGCCGAGCATCTCGTCGAGGCGCGGGTCCTTGATCTTGAAGGTGAAGAGTGAAGGTGTCGGCGGTTGCAGTTTGTGGCCGAGGCTCGCTGCGAGTTTGGCCCCTGCGGTGAGCCGGGTTCCGCCCGTCGCAATGAGCACGCTTGCTGCCGTGTAGGAATCTCCGGTGTCTGTTTCGAGTTCGAAATTGTCCTCGTTTTTGACGATGGAGGTCACGCCTTCGGAGGTGTGGATGGCGACCCCCGCGGCGTCGGCCGCACCGAGCAGGGCGTCGATGATCGTCTGGGAGCTGTCGGTGTCGGGGAACATCCGGCCATCGGCTTCGGTTTTCAGCGTGACTCCGCGGCTGGAGAACCAATCGACGGTGTCAGCTGCACCGAACCGATGGAACGGACCAATCAGCGATTTCTCACCGCGTGGATAATTTCTACTCAACTCACGTGGTTCGAAACAATCGTGCGTGACATTGCAGCGACCGCCGCCAGAGATCTTCACTTTCTGCAGCAGCTGCGCCGTCTTCTCGAGGATCAGCACCGACTTCCCAGAGTTCTCTGCGCAGGTGATCGCCGAGAAGAATCCTGCGGCACCCCCGCCGACAACGATGAGGTCAAAAAACATGCTCACTCACTGTAGGGACGATTTGGGCCAGGGAACGACGGCACCTCCACAGCATGCCGATCCACCCTCCACCGGGCCCAATCGCCCGGCTCGCCCTTTCTGTGAAGGTCGCGTCTTGGGCTCCCAGGGTCGGCGACACCGCCGCCCCAATGCTGCTTGGTGACCTCGCGCATACATGGTCGCTCCTCTCTCCTAGGAAGTCATCATCTCGGGTTCATCGAGCTGCCGGTAGAGGCGAACGTCCCTTCCCGTGTCGTGATGATCATCGGTCATCGTGCTTCTGCTGCGCTGACCACACCTCCGGGATGAGATGGGTCCAGGGCGATGAACGACGAGCAACAATCAGGGGTCGGGTTCGATCTGAGTCCTACTTGTCGGCCGAGATCGAGAAGCCCTTAAGGAACGTTCGCTGGAGGAGGATGAATACGAGGGTCGGCGGGATCGATGCGATGACCGCACCGAGCATGAGCGGGCCGTACGACTGGCCGCCACCGACGTTTCGCAGCGTGCCGAGCCCGATTTGCACGACCTGTTCGGAGCGGTCGTTGATGACCAGGCGGGGCCACAGGTACATGTTCCACGAGTAGAGGAACTGGATTACGGCGAGTGCGCCGATCACGTTCCACGACAGCGGCAGGAGTATCCGGAACAAGAACTGCACGGGGCCGGCCCCGTCGATTCGAGCGGCATCGGACAATTCGGCGGGCAGCGTCGCGAAGTGTTGGCGGAACAGAAACGCACCGGTCGCGGATGCGAGGAACGGCACGGTCAGTCCGAGCATCGAGTTGCTCCAGCCGAGGTCTCCGACGATTTGGAACAGCGCGATGATCGAGATTTCGGTCGGCATCATCAGCGTGACGAGTACGAACCAGAAGACGAACCACTTCGCACGAAAGTCGAAGTGGACGAACGCCAAGCCGGCGAGCATCGCCGTGATGGTCTTTCCGATCGTGATGATCACGGCCTGCACGATCGAGTTGATCATGTACGAGCCAAGGTCGCGTTGGCGCCACACGACATCGAAGTTGTCACCGAGGCTCGACCCGGGTGTGAGCTGGCGAGAGAAGAACTCGGTGTTCGACTGGGTCGCCACGATGATCGCATAGATGAGCGGGAATCCGATCACACACACGGTCGCGATGAGTACGAGGTGGGTGTACCAGCGGTCGACCCTGGACCTCGGTCGGAGGGCGCGCCGCACCCGGAACTCAATTGCCATAGCTGACTCTCCTGCCGGTCGAACGGAACTGCCAGATGGTGAGAGCCACCACGCCTCCGAACAATACGAGTGACTGGGCCGCACCGCGTCCGAGGTCCCGACCAGGGATCGCTGTCTGGATCACTTCGAACATCGCAACGCTGGTCTGACCTGCAGGTCCGCCAGCGGTGAGGTAGTCGATGGTGCCGTAGGTCTCAAAGAAGGCATAGGTGAGGTTCGTGACGACGAGGAAAAACGTGATCGGTGACAGCGCAGGGAGCACCACGTACCGGAAACGCTGGAGCGAGCCCGCCCCGTCGAGCATTGCTGCCTCCATCTGATCCTTCGGAACCGTCTGCAGCCCGGCGATGTAGAAGAGCAGGTTGTAACCGAGCGTCTTCCAGATGCTGGCGAGTACGACGACCAACTGAGCGAGGCGAGCGTTCGTTCGGTAGTCCGGCAGAGCGAGGCCGAAGATGCTGTCGACCCAGTGTTCGATGATGCCGGAGTTCGCGTCGAACATCACGAAGAAGAGGAGTCCTGCGATCGGTGGAGAGATCGCATACGGCCACACCAGCAGGGTCCGGTACAACCCGGCACCACGGATCGGCTGGTAGGCAAGGCAAGCGATGCCGAGTGCGATCACGAGGCCTCCGGCGACGGTCCCGATCGAGATGATCATCGTCACGACGAACACGGCGCGGTAGTCGGCGGTCCAGAGACCCGCGATCGCGAGCAGCACCGCGCCGACCCCGATGGTTGACCCGAACCGGATTGCCGTCTCGACGCGCTGACGAGCGGGGCCAATCGGCCGGCCGGCCATTCTGCGACGAGCGAACCATGTCGCCGTCCACACGGTGATCGCTGTGGAGATGGCCACGACGACGAGCCACGGCATGCCGGGCCCGACCAATTCGGTGAAGTTCGAGACGCACCGGTCGGCGCGTCTCGGGGCACCGAGTCGGGCGAGCTGTGTCGACAGCCGCAGCGTCCGCAATGCAGGCCAGTAGAGGAAGACCACGAGGACGACCAGCGTGGGCGCAAGCAACAGCCAGGGGGCGAGCCGGCTCCCACGGAAGACTCCGTGGGCGACATCGTCGCCGCGTTGTTGGCGACGTTTGGCGGCATCGGGATCGAGAGCGGTTCGTCCGAGCAGTATCGCCACGAATCCGGCGCCGGCGATCAGTGCCAACCCGAACCAGCGATCGAGCGTCGTCGTCTCGTCGTCGAAGGTGCAGAAGCCGAGCGGCACCATCACCGTGAGCGGCCCGGCCAGACCGAGCAGCACACCGGCGAACGCACCAAGAAGGCGTGAGCGACCGAACGTCGCCGCTGCATGCGTGAGCAGTGCAGCGGCGACGGCGGCCACAAGGGTGACCGAGATGACGGCGAGCGGGACGTTCACGAGGTCCCGCCCGACGTTGTCATCACGGTCGCCGACGCGGGGAGGTGCGTCGGGATCTCAGCTGTCCGGCTCAGCCGAACAGCTCGTTGTACTCATTGAGCAACCGCTGGGCATCGACCTGGGCCTCGCCGAGACGCTCTCTCGGATCGAGGTTGTTCACGAGGATGTCTTCGACCCCTTCGGTCAAGACGTCGCGAATCGCCACGAAGTTGCCGAGCAACGCTCCACTGGTCGCCGGCGATTCTTCGGCGGCGGCGAGCTGAGCGTTGGCGACGGCCGAGTTCGGGTTCTCGTCGAACCAACCTTGCGATTCGAGCAGGTCGATCGACGCATTGGTGATCGGGATGTAACCGGTGGTGCGGTGCCAATCAGCGGCATTCTCAGGGTTGTTCAGGAAGTTCATGAACGCAAGCGCCGTGTCCTGATCTCCTTCGCCGAGCCCATCGACGAGCCACAGGGTGGCACCTCCGATGATGTTGCCGCCACCGCTGGTTGCATCGCCGTTGCGAGGCATGAGCGACGACTCGACCTCGAAGCCGCCGTTGACGCCTTCATCGGTGAGCAGCGTGGTGTCCGACGATGAGTACACGAGGAACGGCACCTTCTGGGCAGCGAAGAGGTCGTACGTGCCACCCCAGTCGCGCTGGATTCCAGTGTAGGTATACAGGCCGTCGTCCTGCATGCCCTTCCAGAAGGACACGTAGTCGACCATCGCATCGGAGTCGAGCATTACTTCCGACGCCCGACCGGAACGACCGTTGTCGTTGTTGGCGAGGAGAGCACCCTGCTGGGCGACGCTCTGCTCGAGGAACCACGAGTGGTTCGGCCAGGTGATACACGAATCGGTCGCTGCATCGGAGGCCATGTACGCCTCACACATCGAGCGCAGGTCGTCCCAGGTCTCGGGGGTGCTCTCGACCCCTGCTGCATCGAGCAATGACCGGTTGAGGAACATCGTCGACGACGACGTGTTCCACGGCATCGAGGTGAACGTGCCGTCGATGGTGTAGTAGTTCGCAGCCGCGGTCACGATGTCGTCGAGCACGACGGGTACGCCGTTGATCTCGTCACGTCCGTCGATCGCCGACTCGACGCTCGTGAACAGCGGATTGCCGTTCGCGCCGACGGCGTCACGCGCTTCGGTGGTAGCCGCCTCGAAGTACTGCACGACTGCAGGAGGATTTCCCTGGTCGAACGCGAGAAGCGTCGCATCGAAGAGCGATTCGTAGTCCTCGTACCCCTGCACGACGACGTCGGGCCCATCGCTTTGCTCGTTGAAGTCGGCGGCAACCTGCTCGGTCCAGTCGAGGCGAGCATCGGTGAAGGCGATCCAGACATCGATCTGGTCACCTGACGACGGCGCCGCGTCGCCGGTGTCAGCCGTATTTTCGGCATCAGGTGCTGTGTCGCTCCCGGGTGTATCACCGGAGTCGGCGGTATCGGTGTCGCTACCGCAGGCGGCGATCAGCAATGCACCGCAGACAACGGCTACCGCCGAGCGTCGTGTTCGTCGTGGGATCATCGATTCTCCTCATTCAAGTTGGGGGGTGAGCCGGACCGGTGGAGCCGGCGGAACGTGAAACTACGAACCTCTGATTACCGCCACATGGCCGTCACATGTCGCACGGGTATATCCGAGTGAACGTTGAACGAACTCCTGCGAATCAGGCTGAGGTGAGACCCCGGCGATGGTGGTGCTCACTGTCCGTCGGGGCGAGAAGAAGGAACGCCCCCGACAGAAGCAGCGAGAGACTGCTGCGACCGAGTCGCCGTCCGTACCCACGCGGCGGCACATCCCGGCACCCGCACGCTCGGCCAACGACGCCCAATCCAGCCGCTCGTAGCCGGCAATCTGATCACGACCACCTGTCCCATAACGCGCAGGCAACAGCTCGTGAATCGCGTCCCCGAAGTGCCGTTGAGGGGCACGGGTATCGAGGTGACCATGAGTTTGGCCTCGTAGCGATTCGTGGCTTCTCAGTAGTGATTCACCATCCGTATTCCCACGGAGAAAAACCCTCATGAGCCGCGCCGCAGAACACTCAAACACAATCGGACTGACGAGGGTTCCGACGACGGTCAGCGCGGAATCCTGAATTTCGGACCAGCGCCGCTTCGCTTCGCGCCGCTTTGTCGGGAGCGATCAGCAGCATGTCCGCTGGCCAAAAGTCCCACAAACCGTCGAGTCCGGCTGCCCGCGTCTGCGTTGCTGCTCGTCTGCACGGATGGCGGTGCGAACGCTTCACGCTTCGGACACATTACGGAAATCTGGCACTCGTACCTTCCTGCTCGTTCTCCGTTGAGACGCTCTGCGCGAGCGGTGAACATTCGTGAACACACACCTCAAGGAGCCCCATGCAAAACCGAAAAGTTCTACGAATTGCAGTGCCCCTGCTCGCATCATTCGCCCTCGTGGCGAGTGCCTGCGGCAGCGACGGCGACACGAGTTCCAGTGCGAGTGATGCTGTTGACGACACCGAAACGACCGACGCAACAGAAGCCCCAGCTGAGGCCGAAGCGGCGTCTGGCGACATCTGTCTCGATGGTGACGTCGTCGAACTCGGATTTCTCAACTCGACATCGGGTGGGATGGCGATCAGTGAGCAAACGGTGCGCGACTCTCTGATCCTCGGTGCTGAAGAGATCAACGCTGCCGGCGGGATCTTCGGAAAGCAGATTGAGTTCATCGAAGAAGACGGTCAGAGTGAGCCGACCGTTTTCGCTGAGAAGATCAACAAGCTGCTCACTGAGGACGAAGTCGCTGCCGTGTTCGGCGGTTGGACCTCGGCCTCTCGCAAGGCGATGCTGCCCGTGGTCGAAGGAGCGAAGGGTCTGCTCTTCTACCCCGTGCAGTACGAGGGTCTCGAAGCGTCGGAGAACATCTACTACACGGGTGCGACGACGAACCAGCAAATCATCCCGGCAATGGACTTCTTGGCGTCCGAGGGCGTCGAGACACTGTTCCTGGCGGGGTCCGACTATGTGTTCCCTCGCACGGCGAACAAGATCATCAAGCAGTACGCGGCGGTGCTCGGCATCGAGATCGTCGGTGAGGAATACGTGCCGCTCGACAGCGACGACTGGACGACGCAGGTCGCGAAGATCGCTGAAGCGCAGCCTGACTTCGTGTTCAACACCATCAACGGCTCGTCCAACGTGGGCTTCATCAAGGCGTACGACGAGGCTGGCCTGAGCGCCGACAACTCGCCGATCATCTCGGTATCGATCGCCGAAGAAGAGGCTCCCGCAATGGGCGTCGACCTCACCGGTCAGTACGCCTCCTGGAACTACTTCCAGAGCGTTGACAGCCCGGAGAACACGACGTTCATCGAGGCCTTCCAAGCCAAGTACGGAGACCGGCCGACGTCGGACCCGATGGAAGCCGCGTACACCTCGCTCTACCTCTACAAGAACATGGTTGAGAAGGCGGAATCATTCTGCGTCGATGCGATCAACGAGGCAGCCGATGGAGTGAGCTTCGCTGCACCCGAAGGCTTGGTCACGATCAATGGTGAAAACAACCACATCGCCAAGACCTCCTTGATCGGCCAGATCAACGCCGACAACCAGTTCGACATCGTGTTCAGTTCCGAGGGGCCGATCCAGCCTGATCCATTCCTCGAGGGCTACGACTGGTGGGATCCAACAGCGGGCTGAGGCCCTGGTTCTCGATTGATGTGTTCGTTGGGGACGGCCGTGCACGCGCACGGTCGTCCCCAACGGGATGCCCGCTCCTTGACGACGATGTGAAAGCAGAAACTGTGGATGTATTCACCACCCCCTTCCTGACGGGAACGGCGAACGGCGCGATCTTGTTGATGGCGGCACTCGGACTGACGCTCACCTTCGGGCAGATGGGCGTGATCAACATGGCTCACGGTGAGTTCTTGATGGTGGGCGCGTACGTGGCATACCTCACCCAGCAGGTGACTGGGGCCACCGGTTTTTCCATCGTGGTTGCCCTCCCGATGGCATTTATCTTTGCAGGGCTTCTGGGGCTGCTCCTGGAGATCACCGTGATCCAATGGATGTACGAGCGACCGCTCGACACACTTCTCGCAACCGTTGGTGTCGCCCTGGTGCTCCAACAGCTGGCTCAAGATGTGTTCGGCGCGCAGGGCGACCCGGTCGTCGCTCCGAGTTGGCTCGGTGGACGCATCTCGGTGTTCGGTTACGAGTGGCCACATCGCCAGCTCTTCACCATCGTGCTTGCGCTCGGCGCGCTCGGCGCGCTCAGTGCAGTTCTGAAGTACACCGGCTTTGGTCGGCGGATCCGAGCGACGGTGCAAAACCGGCAACTCGCCGAGACGCTGGGGGTCTCGACTCGAAACGTCGACCGCATCACCTTTTTCTTGGGCTCAGGTCTCGCAGGTCTCGGCGGAGTCGCCGTCGCCCTGATCTCGGGCACGAACCCGACGCTCGGCACGGCCTACATCATCCCGGCCTTCCTTGTTGTTGTCGTTGGCGGCGTCGGGCAGCTGAAGGGAACGCTGATCGCGGCATGGGTCGTTGGCGTGGTCACCGCCTTCCTGACCGACTGGATCAGCGGAAGCATGGCGCAGGTACTGACCTTCGCCCTTGTGGTGATCTTCCTCGTGATGCGGCCGCAGGGCCTTTTCACCTCTCGGACAAGGTCGCTGGCGTGAAGATGACCGCCAAGGAATCGTCCGATCAGCCTGATGCTGAGCACAGGCACGGCGCGCAAGGTGCAGCAGGGGCTCGGTCGACGTCCTCGCTGGCGCAGCGGCTGAGCACGTACGGCCCGTTGATCGGCATCGCCGTTCTGGCCTTCCTGCTCCTGGTGTGGGCTCCGAATTCGCTCTCGACGTTCCGGCTTGGCAACCTGGGGAGGTACTGCGCGTTGGCGCTTGCGTCGATGGGCATCGGTCTGGCCTGGGGGCGTGGCGGCATGCTCGTCTTGGGCCAGGGCGTGTTCTTCGGTCTTGGTGCCTATGCGATGGCTATGCACATGAAGCTCGAGGTCGCTGGCCCGGGCGGGGTTCCCGACTTCATGATGCTCTACGGCGACGGCACCATGCCGAGCTGGTGGGAACCGTTCCGCAGCGGGCCATTCACCCTGTTTGCAATCGTGGCCGTGCCCTTGGTGGTGTCGTTCCTGCTCGGGTACGCAATCCTGAAACGCCGGGTGAAGGGTTCCTATTTCGCGATCCTTACCCAGGCAATGGCCGTCGCCTTCGCGACGTTGCTGATCGCGACGATCAAGCAGACGGGTGGCTTCAATGGCCTGAACACGTTCTCGACCTTCTTTGGGCACAACCTCTACAACCCTGAGGTCCAGACGAATATCTACCGTCTCGCAGCAGGGTTGGTGATCGTGTTCCTGGTGATCCTCTGGCAGCTCTACCGGAGCCGCTACGGCGAACTGCTCGTTGCCACGCGAGATGCCGAAGAGCGCATTCGTTTCCTCGGCTACGACCCCGCGAACATCAAGTTGGCCGCATTCATGATGGCGGCGGTCATGGCGAGCATTGGCGGCGCAATGTTTGTGCCAATCGTCGGCATCGTTTCTCCGTCCAGCGTTGATGCGTCGGCCTCGATTCTTCTGGTCGCCGGTGTTGCGCTGGGCGGCCGTGCCTCGTTGTTCGGTCCTGCGCTCGGAGCAATTGCTGTTGGCTATGGCCGGTCGACGCTCTCGGAGAGCTTCCCGACGCAATGGACCTACTTCCTCGGTGGGCTCTTCATCGTGGTTGTCCTCATTCTTCCGGGCGGGGTGGCCTCGCTGTGGCCGATGCTCAGGTCGCGGTTGTCTTCGGTGCAACGGAAGCCGTCGACCATTGATGTCGACGATGGCTTGGAAGCGGACGAACCGGCGGTGCTGGCATGACCGCCTCATTCCTTGGTGAGGACTACCTGGAGATCCGTAACCTCACGGTCGACTTCGACGGCTTCAAGGCGATTGACGGAGTCGACATCACCCTCCAGCAGGGGAGGCTGCACTTCCTGATCGGTCCAAACGGTGCGGGGAAGACCACCCTCGTTGATGCCCTGACCGGCCTCGTGAGCGGGACGGGAGCGGCGACGTTCCGAAACCACGACATCCTCGCGATGAAGTCGCACAAGATCGTCCGCCTCGGGATCGGTCGGACATTCCAGACGGCGTCGGTGTTCGAAAAGCTGAGCGTGCTCCAGAACTTGGACATTGCTGCTGGTGTGCATCGCAAGGCACGCCAATCGATCTTTGCCCGGAGCAAGGTTCCTGAGCGTGTCGAGAAGGCGCTCGACACGATCGGCCTGGAAGCGCTGGCGCACCAGCCGGCGGGGATCCTCGCTCACGGGCAGAAGCAATGGCTTGAGATCGGCATGCTTCTGGTGCAGGACGCCCAGCTGATGTTCCTCGACGAGACGGTTGCAGGTATGAGTGGCAACGAGCGCGAGGAGACCGGTGAGCTCCTGAAGCGGATCGTGCCAGACCGGACGATCGTTGTTATCGAGCACGACATGGACTTCATGCGCCGGTACGCCGACTTCGTGACGGTCATGCATACCGGCAAGGTGCTTGCCGAAGGGACGGTGGCGGAAGTTCAGGCTGACCAACGGGTGCAAGAGGTGTATCTGGGAACGACGACAGAGGAGGCGACTCATGGCTGAACCAATGCTCGAGCTGGTCGGTGTGACTGCAGGTTACGGACGGTCGATGGTGCTGTTCGACGTCGATTTTTCGGTACCCACGGGCGCCGCCGCGGCGGTCCTCGGACACAACGGCGCGGGGAAGACGACGCTGCTGCGCGTCGCCGTCGGCCTGATCCCGGTGAAGTCGGGGACCGTTCTGCTCGACGGCGAGGACGTCACGAAAATGCGTCCGAATCGAAGAGTGCGCAAGGGACTCGGTTATGTGCCGCAGGGCCAACTCTGCTTCCCACAGATGACAACGATGGAGAACCTCCAGTTGGTCTCGACCGCGAAATCCGAGATCGACGAGGTCCTCGACACCTTTCCGGCTCTCACCGAACTGTTGATCCGGCCGGCGGGGCTGTTGTCGGGTGGTCAACGCCAACAGCTTTCCATTGCGCGCACCCTGCTCGGCAAGCCGCGGCTGCTGATCCTTGACGAACCCACCGAGGGCATTCAGCCCAACGTGGTCGCCGAGATCGAGGAGGTGATCGTTGCGCTCACCGCTCGTGGCGACCTCACGTTGGTGTTGGTCGAGCAGCATGTCGGGTTTGCGCTGCGCTCGACCGATCGGTACTTCACGCTTGAGTCGGGCCGCATCACGGGCACGGGTGAGGGCGGCGAGCACTCGCTCGACGCCGTCCGCCAGGCAATGGCGGTCTGACCGCGATGCGGCTCTGACCCCATGAACAGGAACGGATGATCCTTCACTCGGTCGCGGGTGAGGTCGTCGGGCCCGACGAATCGATCGAGATCGATGCCGGACGACCCATTGGCGCGCGACCTCTTGAAGGTATCGGCATCGGCGTCGGCGTCGGTCACCTTCGCTCGGTGCGGTGACCGAGACATCGTTGTCGACCAGCGGTTCTCCGCTCCGTTCAGCGTGCGGCAGCGTGCGGCAGCGTGCGGCAGCGTGCGGCAGCGTGCGGCAGTATGGCGGCTGGATTTTGCTCGCGTCGTCGGCGGAGCAGCAATGTTCACGGTGACCAGCAGCTGAGGTTAACAGCTGAGGTTAGCAGCTTTTCATCGTTTCAGTAGTTTCGCAAGGTGGAACTTGTGAACCTGCGCCTGCGCCGATAGAACGTGCACCATGAAGGTTTGGATCGATCAAGACCTCGGCGCTGGCCGCTGCGAAGAGGCCACCCCCGACGCGTTCTTCAGCCCACACGACGGCCTCTACGACATCATCGAATCGACAGAGCAATGACCAGACGAATGCCCCTTCATCGACTTCGGATGACCCGCAAATCGGGCAAGGCCGCGAGCCAAGCTGCCACCCCGACAACCGCGCTGACAGAGCTGCCGACAGAGCTGCCCGCCGCTGCACAGCGCGAGGCTGCACCGTCGAACCCAGATGTCGCGCCACAGTCGATCTCGTTGACCGAGAAGCCGACGGCGTCAGCGCCGGAACCGTCGGGGAACAAGCTTCCAGGGATTCGCAACATCGTCGCTGTCGCCAGCGGCAAGGGCGGGGTCGGTAAGTCGACCGTCGCCGTCAACCTCGCAATCGCGCTGTCTCAGAGTGGGAGCCGAGTCGGCCTCGTCGATGCCGACATCCTTGGCCCCAGCATCCCGGTCATGCTCGGACTGGACGTCAACGAATTGCCCTTAGCGACTGCCGATGGCCGAATGGTTCCTCCTGAACGTTATGGCGTCAAGGCAGCCTCGATGGGTCTGCTGCGAAACGACGACAACCCCGCAATCTTGCGTGGCCCCATGGTCTCCAAGTACCTCCAGATGCTGGTCGCCCAGGTCGACTGGGGCCAGCTCGACTACTTGATCCTCGACCTGCCCCCCGGAACCGGCGACACCCAACTCACGCTCGCTCAGAGCCTGCAACTGTCCGGCGTCGTGATCGTCAC
>Ga0115004_10003369_pt1 | contig 13048 bp, 14 predicted proteins | sample ArcticOcean_MG_C_10_FD_88737 | JGI IMG/M metagenome (GOLD analysis project Ga0115004, IMG submission 88737) | Marine microbial communities from western Arctic Ocean - ArcticOcean_MG_CB11_90 | ecosystem: Environmental > Aquatic > Marine > Oceanic | place: Arctic Ocean: Canada Basin | collected...
GTTTTTGGAAAAACTAAAGACTAATTAACTAAAAAAGGTTAATATTTTCTTAGATGAAAAAAATTAATTTAGCTATTTCTGGCTGCCTAGGGAGAATGGGTCAACAACTTATTAAATCCTCAAGAAAAAATAAGGTCTTTAAACTAGCTGCTCTCACAGAAAATAAAACTATCATTAAAAAAATTGCTGGCATCAAACTTGACATAAATACTGAACAAGCTTTTAAAAAAACTGATGTAATAATAGATTTTACAGTACCAAGTTGTACTTTGGATATTTTAAAGATTGCATCTAAATTAAAAAAAAGAGTGGTAATTGGAACAACTGGATTTACCCAGAAAGAAGAAATTCTAATTAGAAAATTTTCTAAAAAAATCCCTATTTTAAAAGCAGGTAATATGAGTCTTGGTGTTAATTTATTAATGTTTTTAACTGAAATTGCCTCAAAATCACTAAATGATGAATATCTAAGCAAAATATTTGAGGTTCATCATAAACACAAGAAAGATTACCCTTCAGGAACGGCTCTAATGCTAGGAAAAGGAATTGCAGATGGAAAAAATAAAAATTTTTATAATTTAGTTGGAAAAAAATTCTTAAATAAAAAAACTTTTCCATATGGAAAAAAAATTAATTTTAACTCAATTAGAAAAGGTGAAATTATTGGAGAACATGAAGTTACATTTTCTAGTGGCAAAGAGATAGTAAAATTAAATCATGAGGCTTTTGATAGAGCTCTTTATTCAGATGGAGCTTTAACTGCTGCAAAATGGCTTATAAATAAAAATCCTGGACTTTATTCAATGAGAGATTTATTGAATTTTTAATAATGAATGAAAAAAAAAAAGCAAAAAAAATATTAAAAATTTTAAATAAAATTTACCCAACAACTTCTATTCCTCTAAATCATAGAAATAAATTTACTCTTTTGATGTCAGTTCTTTTATCAGCACAATGCACAGATCTGAATGTTAACAATGTAACTAAAAATATATACCCAAAATATAATAGACCTGAACATTTTGTAGAATTGGGTAAAAAAAAAATTGAAAAACTAATTAAAAGTATTGGTCTCTTTCGAGTTAAAGCAAAAAGTGTTTATTTGATGTCTAAACAGCTTATAGAAAGGCATAGAGGTAAGGTGCCTAAAAGCTTTGAAGAACTCGAAAAACTGACTGGTGTAGGCCATAAAACGGCAAGTGTGGTCATGTCTCAAGGTTTTGGAGTTCCAGCTTTTGCAGTAGATACACACATACATAGATTGGCCCAAAGGTGGGGTTTAACAAATGGTAAAAGTGTTACTCAAACTGAAAAAGATTTAAAAAGAATTTTTCCAAAAAAAACATGGAGCAAATTACATTTACAGATAATATATTATGGAAGAGAATTTTGCAAAGCTAGAGATTGTTATGGTTTGACTTGTAAAATTTGTACGACTTGTTATCCTAATAGAAAAATTTCAGTTAAAATAACAAAAGCTTAATATGGAAATACTCGGAATCGGAAATGCAATTGTTGATGTTATATGTAAAGTAGAAGATCAATACTTAAAGGATAATAAATTAACAAAAGGTACTATGAAACTTGTTGATGAACCAGAGTTTAAAAAATTATTATCTACATTAAAAATTGAACAAACAGTCTCTGGAGGCTCTGTTGCAAATTCTATAGTTGGACTTTCTCAGTTAGGAAATGATGTGGGATTTATTGGAAAAGTCAATGATGATAATTTAGGTAGAAAATATGAAGAAGGTTTGATTAGAGAAAAAGTTAAATATTTTAATAATAGAAAAAATGAAAGTTTGTCTACTGGTACATGTTTGATTTTAATTACACCAGACTCAGAGCGAACAATGATTACGTTTTTAGGGATAGCAGTAAAAATATCTGAACAAGATATTAGTGAAAATACTGTAAAGGAAAGTAAAATTATTTTTCTGGAAGGATATTTGTGGGATGAAGGTGAGCCCAAATTAGCATTCCATAAAGCAATGTCTCTTGCAAATAAAATAGCAATGTCTCTATCAGATCAATTTTGTGTTGAAAGACATAAAAACCAATTTTTAGATTTAGTTAAAAATAAACTTGATATTATTTTTGCTAATGAACAGGAAATAAAGTCATTAATTAACGTAAAAAATTTTGAGGAAGTTGTTAATTTTGGAAGAGAGCTAAAAAAATTGTTAGTTATTACACGTGGTGCTGATGGAAGCGTTGCTATCACGGCTGATGAAATAGTTAAATGTCAGAGTGAGAAAAACTTGAAGATTATTGATTTAACTGGTGCGGGAGACCTATTTGCTGCAGGGTTTCTGCATGGCCATATAAATAGTTTTTCATTGAAAGACTGTCTTCTTAAGGGTACAGAAATGTCATCGAGAATCATTCAGAAGCTTGGGGCTAGACTCAATTACCCAATAAAATAACCATTTTTATCACTTAAAATAAAAATTTCATCATTAAATTTATCACTTATTTTTTTTCGAAGTCTGTAGATATGTGTTTCAACAGTATGAGTTTCCATCTCTGCTGAATATTTCCAGATATTTTTTTGTAAATCTAAAACATCATGTTTAATTTTAAAATTATTTAAATATAAAATAATTTTTATTTCTTTTTCAGTTAATTTTAAATTCATAGGACCTTTGGAAAATAACTTAGAATTTAAATTGAGTTCATATTGTTTAATTTTAACTTTAGATTGATGATTAAATCTCACTTTAATTAGTTGAATATTAATTAATTCAATTATTTTATTTATAGATAAAGGTATGTCTTTAAAACAAAGAATATTGTTATTATTTAGACCATTATTCAATAAAAATTTTAAATTTTGTTTTTGACTAATTAATAAATTATTTGAATTTGAATTAAATGTTTTTATAAAGTATTCTACATCTTTAAATTTAACAATATTAAAAGATAAATTTTCTTTAATCTCATCCAAGATTTCATATAGTGAATCAAAATTAATAATAAAAATATTTTGCTTAATCATATTAAAATCTATGATAATTCATGTAAAAAATAAAAACACCCTTATAATTGATAATTTTATCCTAAAATGTAGCATTGGAAAAAAAGGTTTCAATTCAAACAAAGTAGAAGGTGATAATTCAACACCTAAAGGAATTTTTTATTTAAAAAAACTATATTTTAGGAGAGATAGGGTGGGTAATCCCCAATGTAAACTTTCAAAAAAAATTATTACTAAAAATATTGGTTGGTGTGACGATCCAACAAATAAAAAATACAATGAAGAAATTTATTCATTAAATAAAGATGCTAAAGAATTTTTTTATAGAAAAGATCATATATATGATTATTTAATTACTATAAGTCATAACAAAAATAAAATACCGAACAATGGTAGTGCAATTTTTTTACACCTAACTAAAAATTATAAACCTACCGCAGGATGTATTGCACTTAAAAAAAAAGATTTTGAAATTTTACTAAAATTGATAAATTCAAAAACTAAAATTAAAATAGGTTAATTCCTCTCACCAAAAATTTTAGATCCTATTCTAAGAAACGTCGAGTCATTTTCAGCAGCTTCCAGATAATCTCCTGACATGCCCATACTTAAATCTGGTAAATTTATCTTAGTATTAATTTTATATATTTCTGAAAAATAGTTTTTTGAATTTTTAATTTTTGGTGGAATACACATTGTTCCTACTATGTCTAAATTTAGATTTAAACATTCTTTATAAAAATCCTCAATACTTTCGATGTTTATTCCAGATTTACTTTCTTCATCACCTATGTTGACTTGGATAAAAATTTTTAATTTTTTATTTTGTTTAATTTGTTCCTCAGAAATTTTTTTGGCTAATTTTAAATTATCTAAGGAGTGTATATAATCAAATAGAGAAATAGCATGTTTTACTTTATTTGTTTGGAGCTTTCCTATCATATGAAGCTTTAAATGCTTAAAGTCTGACCTGATATCTACCCATTTTTCTGTTGCTTCTTGTACTTTATTTTCACCAAAATGAACGTGCCCATGATTTATTAATGGTAAAATATTGTTTATTTTAAATGTTTTACTTACAGCAATTATTTTTGGTATTTTAAATCTTTTAACATTATCTATAATTTTTAACTTTAATTCTTCTTGTATTGTAATTAAACTGCTCACACTATCATGCATAATTCTTTACCTAGATTCTTTACTTTTATTAAAACGTTAAATAAAGATTATATCAAAAAATTAGACAATAATATTGGAATTATATACAGAAATTATTCTATAAATTATGATAAAAAATTAATTGAAGAAATAAGAAATTTTTGTAAAAAAAATGATAAAAAATTTTATCTTGCTAATAATATGATTTTAGCAAAGAACCTAAGTTTAGATGGGGTTTATATACCATCCTTTAATAGTCTTTTGAATACAGATTTTTTAAATCAAAAGAAAGATTTTCTTAAAATTGGTTCTGCTCATTCTGTTAAAGAAATAAAAATAAAAGAAAAACAGGGTGTTAAATTATTATTTATTTCACCTTTATTCAAAAAAAAGAATCAAAACAGTTTTTTAGATTGTGTTAAGTTTAATAATCTTGCTAAACATACATCTTTAAAAATAATTGCTCTTGGTGGCATTAATAAAAAAAATATGTCTAGAGTAAAGTTAACAAAAGCATATGGATTTGCCTCAATAACTCTTTTTAAAGAAAAACCCACCCTAACAAAAGAAATTTTATATAATGATAAACAATAGAAATGAGCAGGCTAAAATAATTTCACAAAAAATATTTAATTTATTTATATCTGCTAATTACAATTTGACAATAGTAAACTGTAAAAAAAATATCAAAAAATTTCCTGAATATTTAGTTTTTTATAACCTATTAGGATCTGCCTATATGAATATTGGCAAATATGGCTTAGCACGTGAAACATTCACCAGAGCTTTAAAAATGGACCCAAATAATATTTCAATTATGAATAACCTAGCAAATTCAGAAAAGAATCTGTTTAATTATGATGTTGCTGAACAACTTTTCTGCAAAATAATTGAAAAAAATAAAGATTACCTCAATGTGTATGTAAATTATGGAAATTTAAAAAGAGATTTAAATCAATTTTTAGAATCAAATGAACTTTACGAAAAAGCATTACAAATTGATCCTAATCATCCAATAACTCTTTATTCTTTATCAATGAACTATCAATCTTTAGGAAATTTTAAATTATCTATGGAGTATGCAGCTAAAGTCACAATTATAGATCCTAAGTTTACTAGAGCGGATTTATTGATCAGTAAATCTAAAAAATATGAAGCAAATGACATTCACCTAGCTGAGATGAATATTAAATTAAATGATTTGAAATTAGATGATAAACAAAAATATTATCTATATTTTGCATTGGCCAAAGCCTATGAAGACATCAATGATATTGAAAAATGTCATAAAATTTTAAATATTGGGAATAATTTAAAAAAAAAATCATCTAATTTTAATATTCACAACGAAATTAAAATATTTAATGATATTAAAACAATATTTTCTAAAATTGATTTATTAAATTTTAACAAAAAAAACTATGATAATAAAAAAATTATTTTTATTTTAGGTATGCCTCGTTCGGGTACAACTCTGGTAGAACAAATTATAAGCTCTCATTCTAAAGTGTATGGTTCTGGTGAACTTCCCTATTTATCTAAGATTGTGGCTGAGGAATTCATGGAAGACTCAGAATTATCTATAAAAAAAATTTTCACAGCTGTTAATTCTCTTTCATCTTATAATATGATTTACGATAAGTTTTTTTCTTACATAAAAAGCTATAAAATTAATGAGGAGTTTATGACTGATAAAGCCCCTTTAAATTTTAGATGGATTGGCCTAATAAAAATTTTTTTTCCTTCAGCAAAAATTATACACTGTGTTAGGGAACCTAAGGATAATTGCTTATCTTTATACAAAAACATGTTTGAAGGAAGTTTAAATTTTTGTTATAATCAAAGAGACCTTGCAACCTACTATAATTTATACTCAGATCTTATGCAATATTGGAAAGATTGTTTTCCTCAAGGATTTTTAGATGTTAAATATGAATCTTTAGTTAAAGATCAAAATTTTGAAATAAAAAAAATTATTGATTATTGTAACTTAGATTGGGAAGATCAATGTTTAAGATTTAATAAAAATAAAAATCCAATTAAAACTGTAAGTTTATCACAGGCTAGAAGACCAATTTATAACAGCTCAATCAAATCCTATCAAAAATTTGAACCCTATCTAAAAGAGCTTTTCAGTTTAATTTAGATAAAAAAAAAGCCCCAATAAATTGGGGCTTTTTTATAAAGTTTGATATTAACTAGAACGATAAAGAAAGAGCTATTTGAGTAGTCTCATCATTAAGGTTAGCAGTTCCACCATTATTAGTAGTCTCATTTTGTTGAGCTGTAATTTTAGCAGATCCCATAGTATAAGCTATTGCAAAACCTTCGATATCTTCAGTTACGTGAAGAGCACTTGCTTTAGTGTGCTCAACTTCTCTTTCACCGTAAGATACTGATAAGTTATCATTGATGTTAATAGCTATACCGAATGCGCTAGCATACTCATGCTCTTTAGCCGCTGCACCTTTATTGATTGAAGCTTCAGTGTAACCAATAGTAGCCATCCCCATAGTATAGTTAGCAAAAACTACCATATGCTCATCTGTATCAGTGTTACCTGCTCCAACTTGTGCACCGTTAGCTATTTTACCATAACCAAAACCAGTAGATAAACCATCAACTAATGAATCATTAGTTAATGCAAAATCCCAAGATGTTCCACCAGTTCCAGCTGATACTGCATCGTCAGAATTAGCTGTTCTACTACCTTTTGATACTTGAGCACTTAAGTTCATGTCCATATATGACTTAGCGTAAACGAAAACACCACTGTTTCCACCACCTACTAAACCATTACCAACACCAGTTGTTGCATCTAATCCATCCCAGATTTCTTCTGCAGCAGTAGGAGTTTTGTCATCGATAGATGATATACCACCAGCACCAGTACCTTGGTCAAATGTAATTTTACCTAAGTCAGCTAAGTCAACTGACATTGCAGCTGAAGATAGACCAGTATTTGCATCATTATTAACAATCGTTAATGATGTTGCGTAACCGTTAACTTCTCCTGAACCAGTGAATGCTAAACTAGTATTCATTCCAAAAGGGTTTCCTGTTACTTCAGTTTGGTCACCATTATGGTAAGTTAATTTAGCAGAACCAGCAACAGACATTTCAACAGCTTGAGCTGAAACTGCTACCAATGAACCTGCTAATGCAGTAAGACCTGCTTTAGTTATTTTATTCATTATTATTTTTCCTTTGTTATTATTTATTTTCATATGAAAAAATAATTTAGTCTTTTTTAAATAAATCTCTTATCAAAAAATAAAAATTTCAGTTTATTTCTAGTACTGTTGTATAAATATCACATATTCAATATCTAATTTTGTTATATTTTCTTGAATAATGCCTTATTAAGCCTAATTATAGTTTAATTTTATCATGTATAAATTAATAACCTTAAAAAGACTATTTTTCTGGATTCTACTAGCTGGAATATTAAATTCCTGTGGAGGCTTTAAATATTCTGATGCAAGAAAAAATCCTACTAATGCGGATGAGCGAATTCAAAAGAATATGGAAACTGGTAAAGGTTTTAGATTTGGCAGTATTGGAAAAAGTGGATCTGGAGAATTCATGTTTGCTTCTTCTAATCCTTTATGGAGAGCAAGTATTGATAGATTGAGTTTTGCTCCATTGAGTAATGTTGATTATGCGGGAGGCATTATTGTTACCGATTGGTTTAGTGATGGTGGCTCTAATGAGCAAATGAAAATTACAATTCGCTTTCTTTCAAATGAAATTAGATCTGATGCACTTGATGTAATCATTCATAAAAAAACCTGTAACCAAACTGTAACAAATTGTAAGATCGATACAATTGATAATAATTTAAATTCTGAAATTAGAGTAGCAATTTTAAAAAAAGCCGCACAACTACAAAATTCTGATGTAGCTACTATCAAAGAAAAACTTGGAGAATACAAAATGTATCCTGATAAGAAAAAAAAGAAGTAAATATTAACGAAGCATTACTTACTTTTAATATTTAAAATTATTTAAAATGGAATTAAACAGATACAATTTTAAAATTGTTGAAGAAAAATGGCAAAGTCATTGGTCTAAAAACAAAACTTTCAAGGCTGAAATAATTCAAGGTAAAAAAAAGTTTTATTGTTTAGAGATGTTTCCCTATCCTTCTGGAAAAATTCATATGGGTCATGTGAGAAATTATACTATTGGTGACGTTCTTGCGCGATACAAATCTCTTCAAGGATATAATGTCCTCCATCCAATGGGATGGGACTCATTTGGAATGCCAGCAGAAAATGCAGCACGTCAAAATAATTTAGACCCAAAAAAATGGACGGAGAAAAATATTTTAATAATGAAAGATCAGCTGAAAAAATTAGGTCTTTCAATTGATTGGGATAGAGAGATATCTACCTGTTCTCCAGATTATTATAAACATCAACAACGATTTTTCTTAGAACTCTATGATAAAGGCCTAGTTTATAGAAAAGAAAACTATGTTAATTGGGATCCAATTGATCAAACTGTTCTTGCAAATGAACAAGTAATAGATGGAAAAGGCTGGAGATCAGGCGCCTCTGTTGAAAGAAAAAAGCTTAATCAATGGTTTTTTAATATATCTAAATTTTCAGATGATCTTCTTCAGGGTCTTGATCATCTTGATGAATGGCCTAATAAAGTCAAGGTTATGCAGAAAAATTGGATTGGTAAATCCTTTGGCTGTGAAATAGGTTTTAAAATTGAAGGAAATCCAGAGATTAAAAGTATTAGCTGCTTTACGACAAGACCTGATACATTATTTGGGTTTTCATTTTTGGCTGTATCGGTCGATCATCCAATATCAAAACTATATGAGAATAACAAAGAATTTATTAAATTTAAAAATAAATGTTCAAAAACAGGAACGACAGAAGAATCTATTGCTCAAGCTGAAAAAATTGGATTTAAAACTAATTTAAACGCTATAAACCCACTTGATGAAACTAAAAAAGTGCCCGTTTATTTTGCAAACTTTGTTTTAATGGATTATGGTTTTGGAGCGGTGTTTGGCTGTCCAGCACACGACCAAAGAGATTTAGATTTTGCCTTAAAATATAACTTAAATATTATTTCTGTAGTTAAACCTTCTGATAAAGGAAATGATTTTAAAGTTTTAACAGAGGCTTATACTGGGCCTGGGGTTATTTTTAACTCTAAATTTTTAGATGGTTTAAAAGCTCCCAATCAATCAATTATAGAAACCATTAAGATATTAGAAAAAAGAAAAATAGGAAAAAAGAAAATCAATTTTAGATTAAAAGACTGGGGGATTTCTAGACAGAGATACTGGGGTTGTCCCATCCCAATTGCTTATAAAAAAAATAATGAAATTGTTAAGGTTTCTCTGGAAAAACTTCCAATAAAACTACCCGAAGAGATAAGTCTTAATGTAAATGGCAATCCATTAGACCACCAAGAAAATTGGAAAAAAATTATTATTGATGGTGAGGAATGTACGTTAGAGACAGATACACTTGATACTTTTGTCGATTCTTCCTGGTACTTTTTAAGATTTTGCTCCCCACATAATAAAAATTTGGGTTTTGACATAAATGAGATTAATTATTGGATGCCCGTTGATCAATATATAGGTGGAGTGGAGCACGCTATATTACATCTTTTATATTCAAGGTTTTTTACAAGAGCATTAGATTATAAAATTGATAAAATTAAGATTAAAGAACCATTTAAAGGTTTGTTCACTCAGGGGATGGTTTGCCATGAAACCTACAAAGATCAAAATAATAAATGGTTAAGTCCTGATGAGGTTTTTTCAGAAAATGGGAAAGATTTTTTTAGTAGAATAAATACATCAGAAAAAATTAACGTTGGTCCTTCAGAATCAATGTCTAAATCAAAAAAAAATACTATTGATCCTGAGCAAATGATAAAAAATTATGGTGCAGATGCGATTAGATTATTTATCCTATCCGACAGTCCACCAGAAAAAGATGTACAATGGTCCGATCAAGGAATGATGGCTTCATACAAATTTATACAAAAATTTTGGATATTGCATAAAAAAATAGTTCTTAAGTCTCAGCAGCAGAAAAATGAATCTCAAATTTTTAGTGAATCTATAGAAGAATTTACCAATCAAACAATCAATAAAATTAACATTAGCTTAAATAAATTTAGCTATAATGTTATCATCGCAAATTTACATGAAATCTATAATTTTTTTAACAAAATATTGGAGAAGAAAGCTTTTAATGAAAACCTAATTGCTAATTATATAAAAATTTTAACTATAATGATTCCTATTACACCACATCTTGCGAGTGAATGTTTGGAAGAAATGGCCAATAATAAGAATTACTTTTGGCCTGAAATTAACAATAAATACCTCGAAAGTAATCAGTGTAAAATAGTTATACAAATTAATGGTAAAAAAAGAGGGTTAATTTTAGTGGAAAAAAATATTAAAGAATCAGATTTAATTGAAGAATTAAAAAAAACAAAAGAAATACAAAAATTTGTAGAAGAAAAAATAATTATTAAAACTATCTTTATAAAAAATAAATTAATAAACTTAATCTTAAAATAATGCTAAAAAAAATTACTCTACTAATCTTATTTTGTTCATTTTGGAGTTGCGGATATACACCACTTTACTTAGAAAAAAATGATTTGGATCAACCGATAAAAAATTTTGCTCTTAAAGGTGATCAAAAAGTTAATAATGCTATTATATCTGTTTTGGGATTGAAAGAAAATAAAAATATGCAATATGGATATACATTAATATTAGATAGTGCAAAAAAAATAGATGTTGTCTCAAAAGACAAAAATGGAAATCCATCAGCCTATAGGACCTCCATTATAGTAAAATTTTCTCTCAATAGTGAAGAATCAATCATTAAACAAAAAGAATTTAATTCCAGTTTTACTTATAATACCACTCAAAATAGATTTAGTTTATTTCAATACCAAAAAAATATTGAGTTAGATTTAATTAATGAGATAGCAGAAAACATTTTCATTTATTTAAGGACCTAGAAAATGATTTTAAAATCATTTGAACTCAACAAATTAAAGTTAGAAAGTCATAACTTCTACCTTTTTTATGGAGATAACGATGGTTTAAAAGAAGAAACGATTAAAAATTTCTTTGAAAAAAAATATCTAAATAAAATTTTTAGATATGAAGAAAAAGAAATATTAGATAATGTGAATAGGTTTTATAATAATATATTAACAAAATCATTTTTTGATAATGAAAAACTTATAATTATAAATCGAGTATCAGATAAAATTAAAGTTATTATTGAAGAGGTTTTAGAAAAAAAACTAGAAGATATTCAATTTATTTTAAATTCTAGAAATCTTGAAAAAAAATCAACTTTACGAAAGTTTTTTGAAAAAGAAAAATCTATTATATGTATTCCATTTTATGAGGATAACAATCAAACACTGAATTCAATTATTAGCCAATTTTTTAAAAGTAAAAAAATTTCGATATCTCAACAATTAATAAATGTTTTAGTTGAAAGAAGTAGGGGGGACAGAAAAAATTTGAATAATGAATTGGATAAAATTGAAAACTTTTCATTAAATAAAAAAGGTTTAAATCTTGAAGAGATAATAAAGCTAACCAACCTTGCGGATAACTATAGTGCCTCAGAACTCGTGGACCACTCGCTAGCTAAAAATACTAGGAAAACTATCACTATTTTAAATGAAAACAACTTCTCTGATGAGGACAGTATTATAATCATTAGAACATTATTAACGAAACTAAAAAGACTAATTAAAATTTATGAATTAATTGATGGAAATAATAATATTGAAAAAGCAATTTCAGCATGTAAGCCACCAATTTTTTGGAAGGACAAACCACTTGTTATTCAACAAATAAGGTCTTGGGAGAAAGACCATCTAGAAAATCTAGTTTATAAAACTAATGATATTGAGCTTTTGATTAAAAAAAACTCAACTAGTGCTAAAAACATATTGTCAGATTTTATAATTAACAATTCAAAAAAAGCTAATAATTAGATTTTATTATTTGAATTATTTTATTTAGTTGGTCCAAATCTTTATACTCGAACAATAAAGACCCTGAATTATTTTTTTTATTTTTAATTAAAACATTAAGGCCTATTTTCTCCCTAATTGAAATCTCTAAGGCTTGTAGGTTTGTATCCTTGGAAGGTTTAAGGGAGTGTTTCCTGATCTTAAAAATTTTAACAAAATTTTCTGACTGTCTAACTGAAAGATTTTTTTCGATAATTTTATTTGCCACAAACTCTGCATTATCCAGACCTACTAAAATTTTTGCATGTCCTGCTGATAGTTTTTGCGTTTCAATTAACTTTAAAACTACTTCGGGAAGGTTTAATAACCTTAAAAAATTAGCAATATGGCTTCTACTTTTTCCAATAAAATGTGCTACTTTTTCTTGGTCATATGAAAACTCTTCGATAAGACGCTGATAACCGCGTGCTTCTTCAATTGCATTTAAGTCATTTCTTTGAACATTCTCAACAATTGCAAATTCCAAGGATTTTAAATCATCAACATCCGTAATTACTACTGGAACTTCATGCAAACCTGCTTTTTGTGCTGATAGCCACCTTCTCTCTCCTGCAATTATTTCATACTTTGAGCTATCATCACTTGATTTTCTAACAATAATTGGTTGAATAATACCTCTCTCTTTTATTGAGTTTGTTAAATCTTGTAAACTATCCTCATCAAATATTTTTCTTGGTTGAAATTTATTACTTACGAGATCAGATATCGAAACTTTATTAATATTTATTTCTACTTTTGTTTCACCTATTAAAGATGACAAACCTCTGCCTAGGCCTTTTTTTATTTTGTTTGTATCCATTATGCAGCACTCCCTATTTTTTGTTCTTGATTAATAAATTCATCTGTAAAGTTAAA
>Ga0115004_10003372_pt1 | contig 13044 bp, 10 predicted proteins | sample ArcticOcean_MG_C_10_FD_88737 | JGI IMG/M metagenome (GOLD analysis project Ga0115004, IMG submission 88737) | Marine microbial communities from western Arctic Ocean - ArcticOcean_MG_CB11_90 | ecosystem: Environmental > Aquatic > Marine > Oceanic | place: Arctic Ocean: Canada Basin | collected...
ATAAACTAGTCACTTATATGAAAGCTTTGGCAGCTTCATCCGATAGAATAACGCTCGAAAACAGAGGGAAAACGTTTGAAGACAGGCCGCTGTTGTTATTGACGATTACGTCTCCAAAAAATCATCAAAACATAGAAAAAATTAGAGAAGACCATCTCGATGCAACAAACAATAATACCATTGATATTTCTAAAAATCCAATTGTGGTGTACCAAGGTTTTTCTATTCATGGAAATGAACCAAGTGGCTCCAATGCAGCATTAGCTGTCGCCTATTACCTAGCTGCTGCAGAAGGTACAGAGGTGGATGATCTACTTGCAAATACCATTATTTTATTTGATCCTTCTTTTAATCCTGACGGTTTGCAACGCTTTGCATATTGGGCAAACACAAACAGAAGTAAAAATATCAATCCAGATCCGAACGATAGAGAATACAATGAAATTTGGCCTCGTGGAAGAACCAATCATTATCAGTTTGATATGAACAGAGATTGGCTGCCAGTTCAATTGCCAGAAAGCAAAGCAAGAATTGCAAGTTTTCACAAGTGGTTGCCAAATATTTTAACCGATCACCATGAAATGGGAAGCAACGCTAGTTTCTTTTTTCAACCGGGTATTCCAAGTAGAACAAATCCGTTAACGCCACAAATGAATCAGGATTTAACCAAAGAAATTGCGACATACCACGCAAAAGCCTTCGATAAAATAGGTTCTTTATATTATTCCGAAGAAAGTTTTGATGATTTTTATTACGGAAAAGGTTCTACGTTTCCAGATATTAACGGAAGTATCGGTATTTTGTTTGAGCAGGCAAGTTCAAGAGGCCATGCGCAAGAAACTAAAAATGGAGTATTAACTTTTCCTTTTACAATTAGAAATCAGTTTACCGCCGCTTTATCAACTTTGGAGGCTGCAAGAAAAATGAGGACTAAGATTTTACAATATCAACAAGATTTTTACAAGGAATCTAGAAGCTCGGGATCAAAAAAAGCCATTGTTTTTGGTGATGAAAAGGATGCTGCTAAGAGCTACCATTTGGCGGAAGTTTTAAAACGTCATCAAATTAAAATTCACGAGGTAAAAGCTGATTTTACTGAAAAAGGTAAAAATTATAAAAAAGGATATAGTTATGTAGTTCCTATGAATCAGAAAAATCAGCGTTTGGTAAAGGCGATGTTTGATGTGAGAACGCAATTCAAAGACAGTTTGTTTTATGATGTTTCTGCATGGACTTTTAACCATGCATTTGGTGTAGATTATGCCGAAGACATTGCACTTTCTAAAGCTGGAAAAGAGATTTTAGATTTAAAAATGAAAGCGGGTGTGGTTTCCTTTAATAGCGATTACGGGTACTTAATGCCTTGGAATGAATTTTATACTCCGAAAGCTTTAAATGCAATTTCAAAAAAAGGTTTGCGCTCAAAAGTTGCTATGAAAAACTTTAAGAATGGCGGTAACTCTTATGAGTATGGAACTATTTTTATTCCGGTTCAAAATCAAAAATTAAATGAATTAGAAATTTTTCAATTCCTTCAAAAAACAGCAGCAGAAAGTCATGTGGTTATAAACGGAGTTACTACAGGCTTAAACGACGTAATTGATTTGGGAAGTAACAATTTTAGCAATATTGAAAAGCAGAAAGTAGCAATGTTGGTGGGAGATGGAATTGCAGGAAACGATTCTGGAGAAATTTGGCATTTGTTAGATCAACGTTTCGATATGGCAGTAACCAGATTAGATATGCGTTATTTTAGTAAAATTGAAATAGCCAAATACACACATATTATTATTCCTAGCAGTGTTATGGATAAAAAGGCTATCGAACACTTAAAAACTTGGGTAAACAACGGTGGAATTTTAATTGGGTATAAAAACACTGCAAAATGGTTGTCGAAAAGTAAATTTATCGATTTATAGTTTGATAAAACAAAAATGGATACTATTACTGATGTTTCCTTTGAAAATAAATCTTTAAAATTAGGAGCCCAATATATTGGAGGTGCTATTTTTGAGGCAGATATCGACAGATCTCATCCCATAAATTTCGGATATAAAAATGATAAAATTGCATTGTTTAGAAATTCAACACTATTTATAAAAGCAGATAAAAAGAGTTATAACAATCCGATTCAATACACTTCGAATCCTTTGTTGAGTGGTTATATCTCCAAGGAAAATGCAAAAGTTATTAAAAATACAGTTCCGTTCAAAGTACAGAAGTTAGGAAAAGGGCGCGTTATTGTTTTTACAGACAACACCAATTTTAGGGCTTTTTGGTTTGGAACAAATAAGTTGTTAATGAATGCCATTTTCTTTGGAGATAAAATGTAGCTTTTATGGCGATACGCTTGTTTGTTTTTTTTATAGCAAATGTAACAAAAGTAAAATTCTCGCGTCTTACAGGTGCATCCCTAAAAATAAAAAATGAGTTTTTTTAGAGTCTTATTTGCTATTATTTTTCCACCGCTAGCTGTCGTTGATAAAGGGTGTGGCTCTTTTTTTATAATTTTTCTACTCACTCTTTGTGGTTGGATTCCTGGAATTATTGGTGCCTTGGTCATCTTGAATAACCCTAAAAATTAAGCTGTTTTTCATTGCAGGCAGGCAGTAATTCCTTAAAATGAAAAATGTAAAAAGTGCAACTATCTTACCTGTTCGCCATTTTTAGTTCCTTGAGACGTTTTTAAGATTATAACTTTCCCGTCCGAATTGTAAATTCCTAAGATGAGACATTCGCTCATGAAATTAGCAATTTGTCGTGGTTTAAAATTAATAACAGCGGTTACCTGCGTATTCAGTAAGTCTTCTTTGGTGTACAAATCAGTGATCTGAGCACTTGTTTTTCGAACGCCTAAAGCACCGAAATCGATTCTTATTTGATATGCAGGTTTTCGAGCTTTTGGAAAATCATGTACCTCAATAATAGTTCCCGTTCTAATATCTACTTTTAAAAAATCTTCAAAGGTAATCTCAGTTTTCATTTTAATTCTTTTTTTTACCTAATTTTTGAATCACCCACAAAGGACCAATCAACAAAAATTGTAAATCCTTCACAAAGGAAGGTTTTATACCTTCTATTTTATGTCCCCAAAATTGTCCTATCCAACCGATTACAAATAGAGCAATCGAGGCGATGACCAGAGGTACATGCGCACCTAGCCAAAAATTTCCAACAATGCAAAGCAGCATTACAAAAAGCATTTCCATGAAGTACCAAAAACCCAAGCGTAGGTAGAAAAAAGAGATTAGTACTCCGATTACCGATGCCCAATTTTCTAACAAAGGATTGTACAATCCGAAGGTTTCCTTTAAAAGTGTTGTTGGAATACTCATTAATAAACCAATAACACTAAAAAAGATAATAGGGACACAAATATAATGCACCATTTGGTTGGTTTCATTCTGATGACTGATGGCATATTCATCGAACCATTGTTTTGCAGTTTTCATATTTATTATTTTTTTAACGTTATGTTTATACAGTCTCTTTTAGGGTAACTTTTCCTAAGTAAAGGCTATTGTTTCTTTAAATTTTCTTGAATCAAATATACATTTAATTCTTATGTTTTTATTCCAGTTAAGAATGTTTGTGTATGATAGCATTATCTAGAATGAAGGCCTAATGCCAACCCAAAAGAAAAAGCACGTTTTAATTGCGATACCGAATGTCTCCATAAATATAGATTTAGTGTTGAATTTTAGCGCGATATAAAGAACACAACATACTAATTTATAATCAATTTCAATAGTTTTGGAATCCGCATCATTGTGATGCGATCATTCTTTTCATAGTAGGTATAATTAAATAAAACCCCAGCTCCAGACTCCGAACTCTTTCAGAATATAAAAGATTAAAGTACGCATAATTGATTATAGTAATATTGTTGTTTTCATAAAATTGATAGCCAACATAACAAATAGACATCGTATTTTAAAATAGCGTAGAGTGTTGGTTTTTAGATGTATAAAACTTTCATTAACAGTTGGGGATAATACTTAAAAAAGGTGCGACCCTTATAAAATGCAATAAAAATAGTATTTTTGTTTTTAGTTTTAATTAGAATATTAAAAGATATAAAAATGGCAAATACATTATTTGATAAAGTTTGGGATTCACACGTCGTTCGTCATGTTCAGGATGGACCAGATGTGTTTTTTATAGACCGTCATTTTATCCATGAAGTAACAAGTCCTGTGGCTTTTTTAGGACTAGAAAGTAGAGGGAATAGTGTCGTGTATCCAGCGCGAACTTTCGCAACAGCAGATCACAATACCCCAACAATAAATCAACACTTACCAGTAGCAGACCCATTGTCTGCAAATCAGTTAGATGCCTTAGAAAACAATGCTGCAAAGCATGGTATTTCACACTGGGGACTTGGAGATGAAAATAATGGAATTGTGCATGTGGTAGGTCCAGAAAATGGAATAACCTTGCCAGGCGCTACAATTGTTTGCGGAGACTCCCATACATCTACACATGGTGCTTTTGGTGCTATTGCTTTTGGTATTGGTACTTCTGAAGTAGAGATGGTGTTGTCTACACAATGTATTATGCAACCAAAACCGATGAAAATGCGGATCAATGTAACCGGTGCTTTAGGGCTTGGTGTTACCGCTAAAGATGTTGCTTTGTATATAATTGCGGAGCAAACCACATCGGGAGCAACGGGATATTTTGTTGAATATGCTGGTGATGTTTTTGAAGATATGTCGATGGAAGGTCGCATGACTGTTTGTAACTTATCGATTGAAATGGGCGCAAGAGGAGGTATGATTGCTCCAGATGAAAAAACCTATGAATATATTAAAGGGCGTGCTCAAACTCCGAAAGGAGCAGCTTGGGACAAGGCCATGAAATATTGGGAAACTTTGTATACAGAGGACGACGCAGCGTTTGATGTTGAATTTACTTACGATGCAGCAGATATTGAGCCAATGATTACCTACGGAACAAACCCGGGTATGGGAATGGGGGTAACAAAATCGATTCCAACGGCAGAAAGTCTGGAGGGTGGAGTAGAAACATATAGAAAATCTTTGGGATATATGTCTTTTAATGAAGGCGAATCTATGATTGGTAAAGAAATTGACTTTATTTTCTTAGGATCTTGTACAAACGGACGTATTGAAGATTTTAGAGGGTTTTGTTCAATTGTTAAGGGCAGACAAAAAGCATCCAATGTAACAGCTTGGTTAGTTCCAGGTTCACATAAAGTAGTTGCTCAAATTAAAGAAGAAGGTTTAGATAAAATAATTACGAATGCAGGTTTTGTTTTAAGGGAGCCGGGATGTTCAGCATGTTTGGCAATGAATGATGATAAAGTTCCTTCAGGAAAATTATCAGTATCCACTTCAAATAGAAACTTCGAGGGACGGCAAGGGCCGGGTTCTAGAACCTTATTAGCATCGCCATTAGTAGCTGCAGCATCTGCAGTACAGGGTGTGGTGACTGATCCAAGAACGTTATTAGTATAAAAAATTAAAAAGTATTAAAGACTTTCGCTCAAAGATTAAGCAAACAAAGAGTCTTTAAGTTGTAGCACTACAAAAAAATAAAAAATGGCATACGATAAGTTTCAAGTATTGACAAGCACAGCATATCCCTTACCAACGGAGAATGTAGATACCGATCAGATAATTCCTGCTCGTTTTCTAAAAGCAACAGAGCGGATCGATTTTGATGTGAATTTTTTCCGTGATTGGAGATACAATCAAGATGGCAGTCCAAAACTAGAGTTTCCTTTAAACAAAGAAATCTACGCAGGTTCAAAAATATTAGTGGGTGGAAGAAATTTTGGTTCGGGATCTTCAAGAGAACATGCAGCCTGGTCGGTATATGATTTTGGTTTACGTTGTGTAATTTCATCAGCATTTGCAGATATATTTAAAAACAACTGTTTAAATGTAGGTGTTTTACCGGTGCAAGTTTCTGTAGCATTTGCAGATACCTTATTTGCTGCAATTATGGCAGATCCCAAGACGGAAATCACCGTTGATTTGCCCAATCAGAGAGTAACCTTAGTGGCAACAGGAGTCTCTGAGTCTTTTGTAATTAATACCTACAAAAAGGACAATATGTTAAACGGTTTTGATGATATCGATTATTTAAAAAATATCGAAAATGAAATTATAGCTTTCGCAAAGACAAGACCCTTTTAAAACCGTTTTTAAGGCAATAGCATGGCAAATAGAAAGATAGAAATAATGGATACGACACTGCGGGATGGAGAGCAAACATCTGGAGTGTCTTTTTCGGTTTTAGAAAAATTAACAATTGCCAAGCTACTATTAGAAGAGCTCCAGGTAGACCGATTAGAAATTGCATCTGCAAGAGTGTCTGAAGGAGAGTTGCAAGCAGTAAAAAAAGTTACAACATGGGCTTCGGAGAACAATCGTTTGGATAAGATAGAGGTGCTCACCTTTGTAGATGGTGGAAAGTCTATTGACTGGATGCTTGAATCTGGTGCAAAAGTTCAGAACCTTTTAACTAAAGGCTCTTTAAATCACCTTACGCATCAGCTAAAAAAAACACCCTCACAACATTTTATAGAAATTAAAAATACACTTGATCTCGCGGCCAAGCATGGCATTAAAACGAATGTCTATTTAGAAGATTGGTCGAATGGAATGCAGAACTCTAAAGAATATGTTTTTGAGTATTTAGATTTTTTAACAGGTCAGAAGGTTGAACGTATTTTATTAGCTGACACTCTGGGCATATTGATTCCAGAAGAAACATTTCAGTTTGTAAAAGAAGTGTGTCAGAAATATCCAAATACTCATTTCGATTTCCATGGTCATAATGATTACGATTTAGGAGTTGCCAATGCAATGGAAGCTGCAAAGGCGGGTGCTCATGGATTGCATTTAACCATTAATGGGATGGGGGAGCGTGCAGGAAATGCACCAATGGCAAGTGTGATTGCAGTCATAAATGACTTTTTAAAGGATGTGAAAACTTCTATACATGAAAAGGCATTGCATAAAGTAAGTAAGTTAGTAGAAACGTTCTCTGGTTTTAGGATTCCTGTAAACAAACCAGTTGTAGGTGCAAATGTTTTTACTCAAACTGCTGGAATACATGCAGATGGAGACAGTAAGAATAATCTTTATTTCAATAATTTAATGCCAGAGCGTTTTGGAAGAAAACGTAAATATGCCTTAGGAAAAACTTCGGGAAAAGCAAATATTCAGAAAAACTTACAAGATTTAGGACTGCATTTAAATGACGAGGAGCTTAGAAAAGTGACCCAAAGAATTATCGAATTAGGGGACCAGAAAGAGGTGGTTTCTCAAGAAGATTTACCCTACATTATTTCTGATGTTCTTGATAATGCCACCATTGAAAAACGAGTGGTTGTAGAGAATTATGTGCTTGAACATGCAAAAGGAATGAAGCCTTCTACTTCCATAAAATTAAAGGTAGAGGGTTTTATCTATGAAGAACATGCCCAAGGAGACGGCCAATTTGATGCTTTTATGAATGCATTAAAAAAGTTGTACAAAAACCACAACAAGAAAGAGTTGCCAAATTTAATTGATTATGCGGTAAGAATTCCACCAGGAAGTCACTCAGATGCCTTGTGTGAAACAATTATTACTTGGAAAAATAAAGACAAAGAATTTATAACACGTGGCTTGGATTCAGATCAAACGGTATCTGCAATTAAAGCAACAGAGAAAATGTTGAATATTATATAAAATAACCTTTACTATTTGCTTTTAGTTCTGATTGTAAGCATTTAAGTAAGTTGGATATAAAAGCGGTAAAAATATTTTTTACGAGTTAGCTATAAAATTAAAAAATAAAGAATCAACTGTTCTTATAATGAATTATCAAGAGAACAGAAATAATTAGAAATACATGAAATTAAATATCGCAGTATTAGCAGGAGATGGAATTGGACCAGAAGTTATTGATCAAGCAATCAAAGTATCGGATGCCATTGCAAAAAAATTTAAACATGAAATTACTTGGAATCCAGCGCTAACGGGCGCAGCCGCAATTGATGCTGTGGGAGAGCCTTATCCAGACACTACACACGATATTTGTGTAGCTTCAGATGCTGTTTTATTCGGAGCAATTGGACATCCAAGATATGACAATGATCCTTTAGCAAAGGTAAGGCCAGAGCAAGGTCTTTTAAAAATGCGAAAAAAATTAGGCTTATTCGCAAATGTGAGACCTACGTTTACATTCCCTTCTTTATTAGACAAGTCTCCTTTAAAAAGAGAGCGTATAGAAGGTACTGATTTGGTTTTTTTACGTGAATTAACTGGAGGTATTTACTTTGGTGAAAAGGGAAGAAGAGACGGTGGAGAAACTGCCTTTGACAATTGTGTATACACCAGGGCAGAAGTGCAACGGTTAGCTATAAAAGGTTTTGAGTTAGCCATGACCCGATCAAAAAAATTATGTTGTGTAGATAAAGCAAATGTTTTAGAAACGTCTAGACTATGGAGAGAAACGGTACAAGCAATGGAAAAAGACTATCCAGACGTAACTGTTTCTTATGAATTTGTAGATGCCGTTGCAATGCGTTTGGTGCAGTGGCCAAATAGTTATGATGTCTTAATAACAGAGAATTTATTTGGAGACATTCTAACAGATGAAGCTTCTGTAATATCGGGGTCAATGGGATTAATGCCCTCGGCATCTGTAGGAACTAAAAATGCCTTATTTGAACCAATTCATGGTTCATATCCACAAGCAACGGGATTAAACATCGCGAATCCGATGGCAACAATTTTATCTGCAGCAATGATGTTCGAAAACTTTGGTTTACACTTAGAGGGGCAAGCAATTAGAGACGCAGTAAATGGCGCTTTAAATAATGGAATTGTTACAGAAGACTTAGCTGACGGAGGAAAAGCATATGGGACAAGTGAAGTAGGTGATTGGTTGGCGAAAAATATTTAAAATAGTACTAATTTAATGTAAATGAAAAACGTCTCTTTGGGGCGTTTTTTTTTGTTTTTTGTTTTTGTTGTTTTCTAAATTACTTCAAAAAAAATAAATACGTAAAAAGCAATATGAGAAAATTAATAGGACCTTTTTTAGAAGGTGTATTAAAAAACCTCAAAATATTAAAATTTTTGAGGTTTTTTATCATGATAAAGTAAAAAAAAATTATTTTACACCCATTAATTCAACATCAAAAATAAGTGTTGCATCTGGTGGAATTACGCCTCCAGCACCAGCAGCACCATATGCTAAATTAGAAGGAATTACAAAACGTGCTTTATCGCCAACTTGTAATAACTGAATACCTTCATCCCAACCAGCAATAACTTGACCAAGACCCACATTAAAATCGATTGGTTCTTTTCTTTTATAAGAAGAATCAAAAACGGTACCGTCTAACAATTGCCCCTTATAATGAACCGAAACTCCAGCTCCTTTCGTTGCTTTTTTTCCAGATCCTTTTTGTAAAATTTGGTAACGTAAACCACTTGCAGTTTCATCATAACCAATAGCAACAGAATCTAATAATTCTTTTTGTTTTGCATTTTCTTGCGCTTCACGCTTTTCTCTAGAACCTTCAAAAGTTCTAAAAGCTTCTATCGCATTGAAAGCTTCTGCAGCCGCACCAACTCTAATAATTTCTAGAGTTGTTAATTCATCTCCTTGTGCTATTGCATCCACAACATCTTGTCCTTCAATTACAGCACCAAAAACAGTATGCTTGCCATCTAACCATGGAGTAGGAACGTGGGTAATATAAAACTGACTCCCGTTTGTTGCTGGTCCAGAATTGGCCATTGCCAATTTTCCAGGAGCGTCATGTTTTAAATCGGAATGGAATTCGTCATCAAATTTATAACCAGGATTTCCTGTTCCTGATCCCTGAGGACATCCACCTTGTACCATAAAGTCTGGAATAACTCTGTGGAATTTTAATCCGTTATAATAAGGAGTTCCTTGTCCTTTTACTGAATTTTCTAAATTACCTTCAGATAAAGCAACAAAATTACCTACTGTTCCAGGCGTTTTTTCGTGTTCTAATTGTACTAAAACTTCACCTTTAGTAGTGGTGAATTTGGCATATATACCGTCATTCATAATCTATAATTTTACTTATTTTCCTCTTCCGAAAAACCGGAAACAGTCGTGAGGTTTTATTCTAAAATTAATTCTAGACTGCAGTCGAACTAACTTATTATTTTTTAAATTCGCTTGTAAAATGTAATTTTACCGAGGGATACTTATTTTGTGTCATTTGAATTGTAAACTCAGAATCGGCTAAAAAGACCAATTGTCCTTGTTTATCCTTTGCTAAATAGCGCTGTTTTATACGCTTAAACTCTTTAAATTCATCACTTTTAGGATTTTCGGGTTCCACCCAGCAGGCTTTGTGCGCTTGCAAGTTTTCATAGGTACATGTAGCACCATATTCATGTTCTAATCGATATTGAATTACTTCATATTGCAAAGCACCAACGGTACCTATAATTCTTCTTCCGTTCATTTCTAAAATAAATAATTGTGCAACTCCTTCGTCCATGAGTTGGTCTAAACCTTTATACAATTGCTTAGACTTCATGGGGTCTGCATTATTTACATATCTAAAATGTTCTGGAGAAAAACTGGGAATTCCTCTGAAATTTAAGTCTTCACCTTCCGTTAATGTATCTCCAATTTTAAAATTTCCAGTATCGTGAATTCCCACAATATCTCCTGGAAAAGATTCATCCACAATCTCCTTTCGCTCTGCGAAGAACGCATTGGGACTTGAAAATTTTACTTTTTTACCTGTTCTTACATGCAAATAAGGAGCATTTCTTTTGAAAGTACCTGAGACAATTTTTATAAAAGCTAGACGGTCTCTGTGTTTCGGATCCATATTTGCATGGATTTTGAAGACAAATCCAGTCAACTTCTCTTCTTGAGAATCCACCAAACGCTCTTCTGCTTTTTTAGGTTGTGGCGACGGTGCTATTTCTATAAAAGCCTCTAGTAATTCCTTGACACCAAAGTTATTTAAGGCAGAACCAAAAAATACTGGTTGCAGTGCACCTTCTAAATATTCTTTTTGGTTAAAAGGAGGATATACTTCATCAATTAATTCTATTTCCTCACGCAAGGTTTCTGCAGCACTCACTCCGATAATCGTGTCTAATTCAGGGTTAGAAAGATCACTGAACTCAACACCCTCTGAAATAGATGTTTTATTATCCCCAGAGAAAAGATTTAATTTTTTCTCCCAAATATTATAAATACCTTTAAAGTCATATCCCATTCCTATTGGAAAACTCATAGGAGTCACGCGCAAACCTAATTTTTGCTCAACTTCATCTAATAAATCAAATGCATCTTTTCCTTCTCGGTCCAACTTGTTGATAAAAACCAGCATTGGAATGCTCCGCATTCTGCAGACTTCTACTAATTTTTCTGTCTGAGGCTCCACACCTTTTGCCACATCAATAACAACAATGACACTATCGACTGCGGTTAAAGTTCTAAACGTGTCTTCCGCGAAATCCTTATGCCCAGGGGTATCTAAAATATTTATTTTTTTGTCTTTGTAAATAAAAGCTAGGACAGAAGTCGCAACAGATATACCACGCTGGCGTTCAATTTCCATAAAATCTGAGGTTGCACCCTTCTTAATTTTATTGTTTTTCACAGCTCCAGCCTCTTGGATAGCCCCACCAAAAAGTAATAACTTTTCTGTTAGCGTTGTCTTACCAGCATCTGGATGCGAGATAATTCCGAAAGTTCTTCTGCGTTTAATTTCTTTTAAAAAGCTCATCTACAAAAATTGAGGTGCAAAGATAGGTTTTACAAAGAGAATTATCAATCTAAAACTTCAATCGTCATTTTAATATCATCGATTGGCCATTCATCGATTCCAACTTTAACTTTAGCGATTTTATCCATGGTATCAAAGCCTGAAATAACTTCTCCAAATACAGTGTGCTCATTGTTTAAATGATGTGCCCCCTTTTTATTATGAACAATATAAAACTCAAAGGGACTGGATAATTTTTTAGGATTATCATCCCATTGTCTGGCCGCTGCCAAAGCACCATACTTGTGTTTTCTGTGTTGTTTAAATTCAGGAGCTATGAGATAATTTCCATACAGTGTTCTTTGTTCTCGGGTATATGTTTCGTCAGAATTGCCACCTTGAATTACAAAGTTTTTGGCAACTCTATAGATTACAGTGGTATTAAAATAAGCTCTTTGGACTAAAAATAAAAAATTAGCTCTGTGCACAGGAACATCTGCATATAGTCGAATTTTAATTTCACCAAACTTCGTTTTTATGAGTACCTGAGACTCTTTATTTTGTTTCCCAAATTCCGTAAAAAAAGCAGTTACATTCTCTTTATTTAAGCTATCCCAAGGAGTTTTAAGCGCTTCTTGTAAGTTTTTTTTAAAAATCGACGAATCTTTTACTATGGAATCTATATCGCTACTTTTCTTTATTGGCTTTTCTATTTTACACTGATAGCAAAAAAAAGCAAATGAAATTAAAAGAAGTTTACAAATGGTTTTCATAGAAAAATATATTTAAAATATTCAAAGGTAAATAATCTACATACTGGAATAAAAAAATATTATGAAGTTTCGTTGAATTATTTGGCTTTTTGCATCTTCATTCCTTATTTTTGTTAAGATGCAGGAACACGTAATTTTAGTAGACATAAACGATCAGAAAATTGGTCTAATGGAGAAAATTGAAGCACATGAGAAAGCGTTATTACACAGAGCATTTTCAGTCTTTATATTTAATGAAAAAGGGGAGTTAATGCTGCAACAAAGAGCAGCTTCCAAATATCATTCTCCGCTATTATGGACAAATACGTGTTGTTCACACCAAAGAGATGGAGAAAGTAATGTGAATGCAGGGAGACGTCGTTTACAAGAAGAAATGGGTTTTGTAACAGATGTTAAAGAAGTTTTTTCTTTTATATATAAAGCACCCTTCGACAATGGCTTAACCGAGCATGAATTTGATCATGTAATGATTGGCAGCTATAACAATGAGCCTAATATTAATAAAAAAGAAGCTGAAAATTATAAATGGATGGC
>Ga0115004_10003374_pt1 | contig 13037 bp, 10 predicted proteins | sample ArcticOcean_MG_C_10_FD_88737 | JGI IMG/M metagenome (GOLD analysis project Ga0115004, IMG submission 88737) | Marine microbial communities from western Arctic Ocean - ArcticOcean_MG_CB11_90 | ecosystem: Environmental > Aquatic > Marine > Oceanic | place: Arctic Ocean: Canada Basin | collected...
ATGGGATATAAAAATATAGGTAAACCCATAATCCTCCTTTAGCGTGTTCAATAAATTAAGCACTTGTGCTTGTACAGAAATATCTAAGGCAGATACCGATTCGTCACAGATAATTAATTGTGGCTGAACAGCAATGGTTCTAGCAATGCCTATTCGTTGCCGTTGTCCACCCGAAAACTCATGAGGATAGCGGTCAAAATGAATAGCTTCTAAACCAACTTTTTCTAAAATTTCAATGGTCTTCGTTTTTCGTTCGTCATCAGAATTAAATAAGCCATGTACTTTCATGGGTTCCATAATCGCTTTGCCAACCGTGATTCGAGGGTTCAGCGAGGCATAAGGGTCTTGAAATATAATTTGGATTTCTTTTCGTAACGTTCGCATTGCATTTTTAGAAAGGTTTGTAATGTCATTTCCTTTGTATTTCAGAGTTCCTGCCGTTGCTTTATCCAATTGTAAAATAGCTTTGCCAAGCGTAGATTTTCCACAGCCAGACTCTCCAACAAGCCCGAGTGTTTCGCCCGAATACACCTTAAAACTAACATTATCTACTGCCTTAAGGGTTGTTTTTGTTCCAAAGAACGAGGCTTTAGAATAATATGTTTTTTCAAGGTTTAACACTTCCAGTAAAGGAGGCTGGCTATAGATGTTTTCATGTTTTTGTTCTCGAGCCTTTTTTGTAATAAGCGTTTTGGAAATTACGCCCGATAAATAGTCACTAATTGTAGGAAGTCTTTTTAAACGCCCCTTAAGAGTCGGTCGTGCCCCTATAAGCGCTTTTGTATATTCCTTTTGAGGGTTTTTAAACACTGACTTTGTGGCCCCTTTTTCTACAATAGCCCCTTTGTACATGACCACAATCCGGTCTGCAATTTCAGACACTAATGCCAGGTCATGGCTAATAAAAACAACACTCATTTTAAATTCTTCTTGAAGTGTCTTCAGTAGCGCTATAATCTCTTTTTGAACAGTGACATCTAAGGCTGTTGTTGGCTCGTCAGCGATTAGAATTTCTGGTTTGCAAGCAATAGCCATTGCGATCATGACCCGTTGTTGTTGTCCCCCAGAAATTTCATGAGGGTACTTTTTGTAAGTTGTTTCAGCTTCCGGAATTTTCACGGAATTAAATAAATGAATCACCTCCTCCTTAGCCTCTTTTTTTGTGCTGTTTGTGTGTTGAAGTAAGATTTCTTCAACTTGTCTTCCACAGCAAATAGAGGGGTTCAGAGCACTCATTGGCTCTTGAAATATCATGGCTATTTTTTTCCCACGAATGGCCTCTAGCTGTTTCTGAGAATAGTCAATTAGATTTTCAGTATTGAATAAGATTTCCCCTGAAGTAGTAACGCCACTCTTTAGGGGTAATAGTCCCATAATAGCCAGGGATGCCACTGACTTTCCACTTCCTGATTCCCCAACGATTCCAAGAATCTCATCTGCATATAGATCGTATGATATTCCGTGTAGCACCTCATTTAAACCACCAGCTGATTTAAAGGCGACACGAAGGTCTTTAATGCTAAGAATAGGGCCTGCGTCCATGGTCTAAATATAATCAATTTCATCTGCTTCTAAAACAGTCTCTCCACGGAGTCGAAGAATAATTTGTGCGACTGCAATTGTGTCTTTTTGACAGTAAGTGACAATGCGCTCAATGTTTTTTTCTTCGTAGTATACACGAAATATTTCGCTGCCGTCAATATCATCCTTTGGGGAAGGGATTCCCAACACACTCGTTAGTAATTTTAGAGAGGTGTAATGTTTAAATTCTCCAAACTTCCATAATTCAAGCGTGTCCAAGTGTGGTACTTCCCACGGTTTTTTGCCAAATAAATTTAATTTTAAAGGCAATTCTATCATATGAATCACCATTCTTCTAGCGATATAAGGAAAGTCAAATTCTTTTCCATTATGAGCACATAGCAAGTGTTTTGGTTTGGAGAAATGAGTTTCGATAAGGGCTTTAAATTCCAAAAGAAGGCTGTGTTCGTCTCCGTAAAAAGAGGTAATTCTCAAGCGACGAACGGAATTAACTTCCGTAAAATATCCGACAGAAATACATATTATTTTTCCAAATTCTGCCCAAATACCGGCACGGTCATAAAAGGCTTCTGGACTGTAGTCCTCTTTGCGTTGATACTTTGATTTTAACTCCCAGAGCTTTTGTTTATCATCCGAAAGGTCGGAATAATTTTCAGTTTCTGGAACCGTTTCAATGTCTAGAAACAGTAGGTTTTCAAGGTTGAGTTTGTGGATCATGGGATAACATTTTATAAGCTTCTTCAATGTAAGCACTTATGTCACCATTGTAAGGATCATTTCCAAAATAATTTTTTTTATGACCCAGTCGAACCACAATCAGATTGTCATTTGGCTCAACAACGACAAACTGCCCTAAATGGCCTTCCATCATAAAAAACGATTTATCTTCAGTTTTTCGAAGCCACCAGCCATATCCGTACAGGGGGCTTTCTTTAAAGCGAGGTTGAATAGATTTTGCAACAAAAGTCGAGTCTAAAACCTGTTTTCCATTCCATTTCCCGTGATCTTTATATAGTTTTCCAAAACGCGCAAAATCTTTTGCATTTGTAGCAATGCAGCAGTACGCTTTAACCATATCGTTTGCCTCACTATCTATTTGCCAAAGCGCTTCGTTTTCACTTTCCAATGGAATCCAAAAACTTTCTGAAAGATAATTATATAATTTTTTACCTGTTGCTTTTTCAATAACCATAGCAAGCAACTGGGTGTCTCCACTTGCATATTTAAAAGATTTTCCTGGCTCATCTACAGTTGTAAGCCCAAGAATAGCCTTTTCTAATTCTTTTCCAAAATAGGCGCGTGTTGTAATTGTAAATGGGTAGTAGTAGGACTCTTCCCAGCTTGACCCAGACGCCATAGATGCCAAATCACCAACAGTCACCTTAGCGGCAAGCCCATCTTTATACTGTGGAAAAAAATCACTCACCGGTTGATCGATACTTTTAATATATCCTTCCATAATTGCCTTCCCTAGCATGCCACTAACGTAGCTCTTTGCCATAGAAAACGAATTGCTTTTGGAGTCTTCGTTGTAGCCATCATAATAGGCTTCAAATAAAAGACTATCATTTTTAATAATCAAATAAGCAACGGTTCCTTGTGTTTTGTGCAGCTCCAAAAGTTTTTCTGAAGCAGGAATTTTATTGTATTTTTTGTGAAGTGGCCATGCTTTAGATTTACCAATATTGACTGTCTTATTTTTAAAAAACGGGTAATCGTCTATGGACGCAGTTGTGTGTCCTTGTAAATAAACTGTTTGCACAGCTTTTAGGATATAGTCGGTACCAGTAATGTAAAGTCCTCCAATCAATAAAGCGATTGCAACAATTAGACGTGATGTGAATTTTTTCATTTGATGGTTATTTAATTTACTAAAGGTAGTTAAAAAGGATTAAGGTGATTTAAAGGAAGAGTTGCTAAATCAGTTTAACAATATCCTTCGCAAAATAACTAGCAATAATATCCGCGCCAGCGCGCTTGAAAGCCATCGTAGTTTCTAACATCGCTTGGTCATGGTCTATCCAGCCTTTTTCACTTGCGGCTTTTATCATTGCATATTCGCCGCTCACCTGATAGGCAGCAACAGGCACATCAAATTCATTTTTAATTTCTCTTAATATGTCTAAATAAGCCAGCCCTGGTTTAACCATGACAATATCAGCGCCTTCATCGATGTCCATTTCGGTCTCTCGGAGGGCTTCAAAGCGGTTGGCATAATCCATTTGATAGGTTTTTTTGTCTTTGGGAATGTTTTTAGAATCAACAGGCGCAGACTCCAACGCCTCTCTAAAAGGGCCATAAAATGAAGAGGCATATTTTGCGCTGTAACTCATGATTCCAGCATCTACATGGCCGTCATCTTCAAAGGCGTCTCGGATGCTAGCAATACGCCCATCCATCATGTCACTAGGGGCTACAAAATCAGCTCCAGCCTCAATATGAGACAAGCTCATGCCGGTTAAAATTTCAACGGTGTCATCGTTTTGTATGATGCCTTCTGAAACCACGCCATCATGACCATATATTGAATAAGGATCTAGCGCCACATCAGTCATGACTAGCATTTCTGGACATACATTTTTTATAGTCTTTACAGCCCGTTGCATTAATCCGTTAGCGTTTAATGCTTCAGTTCCTTTATTATCTTTCAGAACATCTGCTACTTTTACAAATACGAGGACCGATTTTAATCCCAAACTCCAAAGCAGTTTTACTTCTGCCTCCAGCCTATCAAGGCTAAATCTAAAATAATTAGGCATTGATGGGATTTCATGCTTAACGCCCTTGCCTTCAACGACAAACAAAGGCACCAAAAAATCATTTGGTGTGATGACCGTTTCTCTAACCAGACTACGGATTGATTCATTTGATCGCAACCGTCTATTTCGTTTTATTGGATACATATTAAACCCAGTTTTTAGGGGTTTTTAAAACCCGCATTAATTGTTCTTCTTCACTGTTAGGGGCAGGGTGGTGGTCGTAAACCCATTGAACTTTTGGAGGTAAGCTCATTAAAATACTTTCAATCCTTCCATTTGTTTTTAACCCAAAAAGAGTGCCTTTGTCGTGTACTAAATTAAACTCAACATACCGGCCCCTTCTAATCTCTTGCCAGTCTTGCTGTTCTTTTGTAAAAGGCAATGCAATTCTTTTTTCTAAGATAGGAACATAAGCCTCTAGAAAGCTATCACCAACTTCTTTTACAAACCCATACCACTGGGGCATACTCATTCCTTCAGAAGCCTTACAATAATCAAAAAATAAGCCGCCAATCCCTCGAGCTTCCTCGCGATGGCTATTGTGAAAATACGCATCACAGCGCTCTTTATAGGTTGGATAAAAGTCGGGACTGTGTTTATCACACGCTGTTTTACAGGTTTGATGAAAATGAATGGCATCTTCTTCAAACAAATAATAAGGGGTCAAATCTTGACCGCCTCCAAACCACTGATCGATGATTGCTCCTTGTTCATTGTACATTTCAAAATAACGCCAGTTGGCATGTACCGTAGGAGCCATTGGATTTTTTGGATGTAATACCAAACTCAAGCCGCAGGCAAAAAAATCAACGTCTTTAACCTTAAAATAAGCTTGCATGGACGCGGGAAGTTTGCCGTGAACGCCAGAAATGTTGACGCCTCCTTTTTCAAAGACCGCCCCATTTTCTATAATTCGTGTACGCCCACCACCCCCTTCAGGTCGTTTCCAAATATCTTCCTTGAAAACTGCAGAACCGTCAATCAGTTCAAGTTTTGAAGTGATCGTGTCTTGCAGCTCATGGATATATTTAAAAAACTGATCTTTCATTAAGCGCGGTATTCTTTTACGGCATCAATAAATGCTTTGGCATTGTCAGTAGGAATGTTTGGCAAGATCCCATGTCCTAGGTTTACAATGTATTTGTCTTTTCCAAACTCATTAATCATTTGGTGCACCATCTTTTTGATTTCTGCTGGAGGCGACAACAATCTTGACGGGTCAAAATTCCCTTGAAGCGTTATATTTCCCCCAGTCAAATAGCGCGCATTTCGCGCCGAACAGGTCCAGTCAATCCCTAAAGCAGATGCTCCAGATTTTGCCATATCTCCTAAAGCAAACCAACATCCTTTCCCAAAGGCAATTACAGGCACCTCTTCTTTTAGAGCCTCTATGATTTGATTGATGTATTGCCAAGAGAATTCCTGGTAATCAGTAGGCGAAAGCATGCCGCCCCAAGAATCAAATATTTGAACGGCATTGACGCCAGCTTTTACTTTTTCTTTAAGATAAGCAATAGTTGTGTCTGTGATTTTTTGTAATAATTGGTGTGCTGCCATCGGATTTGTAAAACAAAACTCTTTGGCTTTATCAAAGTTTTTACTTCCTTGTCCTTGAACACAATAACATAAAATAGTCCAAGGCGACCCTGCAAATCCAATCAAAGGAATGTCATCGTTTAGCAATTCTTTCGTTGCTTTAATGGCTTGATATACATAGTCCAATTCTACGGTAACATCTGGAACGATAACATTATCTACGTCTTTTTGTGTTCGTACAGGGTTTGGTAAATAAGGTCCAAAATTAGGTTTCATTTGAACCTCGATATTCATGGCTTGCGGGATGACCAAAATATCACAAAACAAAATAGCGGCATCCATACCATATCTTCTTATGGGTTGTACGGTGATTTCACTTGCAAGTTCAGGAGTGCGACATCGTGTAAAAAAATCATATTTTTCACGAATGGCAATGAATTCGGGTAAATAACGACCTGCTTGACGCATCATCCAAACCGGTGGTCGTTCTACGGTTTCTCCTTTAAGTGCTTTTAAAAATAAGTCGTTTTTTATCATAACGTTTTAGATATAATTTTGATTGACGAGTTCGATGACACTTTCCACAGTTGGTATTTTTGCAACTCGAACTTCTTTAAAGTGTTTCCTTGCTTCTTTGGCAGTACTTTCACCGATACAGTACGCAACACAGCTAGGCTTGTTTTGTTGTAAAAAACTTTGAATTGTAGATGGGCTGTAAAACATGACCCCTTCGATAGAGTCTGCCAGTTTAGGCGCCTCAAGCTTGGTGCTGTAAGCTTCAATTTCTTGCACCTTAATATTGCTTTCCCCCAAAATAGACGGTAAGTCATCCATTCGAATGTCACTGCAAAAATAGCTAACTTCAGAACCATTCATAAATTCAACCAGATGATTGGCGAGCGCTTTGGCATTTTTCTCTGTATGTTTTACAGGTCCAATTTTTTGCTCAATAAGGCGTTTTGTTCGTCTGCCTACACAGTAAATAGTTTTAAAATTTAAGTCTTCAACAGGGCAATTGTTTAAAATGGCATCGACTCCATTTTTGCTTGATATGACTACATTCTGGTGGGTTGCCTTCATCACAACAGGTTTGATACGATTCGCTGCAGTTTTTATAAAGTCTGAGCTTCCAATAGTAAGCTTGTTATTAAATAAGTCTTTTTGTCCGGGGCTTAATAATTTTGAGGAAAAAACAGTTGTTGGCCCCTCTACTTTTGCGGTGGTTCCAATTAAGTTTTTACCACCACGACTTAGGATAAACTCTACGCAATCATCAACGAGTGTGTGGTGCTCTCCAAGTTTAGCCGTTCGTTTTGCTTCAATCTTTTTAGTACCGTCAGGGCTAAGAATAATTCCGTGAAAGTGAATTTCTTCTTCTTTGATGTATGCAAGTGCGCCAATAGGAGCGCTACATCCGCCTTCTAACTTGTTTAGAAATAGGCGTTCAATGGTCGTTGATATTTCTGTTTCTTCGTGGTTGAGCGTCGCACATGCTTCAAAGGCTTCCGTATTTGATTTTAGCGTTGCAATCATCACAGCTCCTTGAGCAGGGGCCGGAACCATCCATTCTAGATTTACCGAATCTTCAGGAGTTAAGTTGAGGCGACCCAAACCAGCAGCCGCAAAAATGGCCCCATTCCAATCACTTTCTTCTAGTTTTTCTAAACGGGTATTTACATTGCCTCGTATTCCTACCGTCGTGTGTGTAGGGTATCTGTTTAGCCATTGCGCTTGTCGTCTTAGGCTTCCCGTGGCAATTACCGCCTCTTTTTGGGCCAAAAACTCTTCATTTGTTTTAAACACCAAGGTGTCTCTAATATTTCCTCGCTTTAACACCGCGGCTTGAACAACGCCTTCCGGTAAAACAGTAGGTACATCTTTTAGGGAGTGCACTGCAATATCAATTTCTTCATTAATTAAAGCAATGTCTAGTGTTCGTGTGAAAACACCTGTGATCCCTAGTTCATAGATGGGTTGGTTTAACACTAAATCTCCAGTTGACTTTACAGGGACTAGTACGGATTGGTGCCCTAGATGTTCCAGCTGTGACTGCACGGTTTTAGCTTGCCAAAGCGCAAGATCGCTGTCACGAGTTCCAATTCGAATAATTTTAGACATATTTTTTTGAATCTAATTGAAACACCTTTTTTATTAACTCAAGACTATCGTCCGAAGACAAAGAGTCGTCTTTAAGATGGTGTGCAAAGTGGTTAGTTATTTTTTGAACGATGTTAGCGCTTATTAATTCTGCTTGCGCTTCATTAAACTCGTTTATTTTTTTTCGTTGGGTATCAACCTCAGCAGTCGCAAACACCTGAAGTTTTTCTTTCAGCGCTTTGATGGTGGGTGCAAACTTTCGATTATCTAGCCATGCTTCAAAATCTGTTTTTATTTCAGTAATAATACTTTCCGCTACGGGTATAAATTGCTTTCTTTTTTCTAAGGTTTCATCTGTCATTTGTGATAAATGATCTAAATGAACCAATGTCACCATTGGGAGTTCTGTGACATTTTCATCTACATTTTTAGGAATCGAAAGGTCAAGGATTAGCAACGGTTTTTTATTTTGAATAAGGTGCTTGTCAATTGTTGGGTTTTGTGCCCCGGTGGCTACAATCAGAATGTCTGATTTGCCAATTTCTTCTTTAAGCTGACTGAAGTCTTTTGCAAGCACTTTAAATTTCCCTGCAATTTTATCTGCTTTGTCGCGGGTTCTGTTTATAAGAGTAATGTGTTCGTTCTTGGTATGCTTTATTAGGTTTTCACAAGTGTTTCTTCCAATTTTTCCAGTTCCAAAGAGTAAAATGTTTTTCGAAGAAATGGCTTCAACCGTTTTCTTTATGTATTGAACGGAAGCAAAAGAGACAGAGGTCGCTCCAGAAGACAGATTTGTTTCGGTTTTTATTCGTTTACTAGCTTGGATCACCGAATTAATTAGACGCTCAAGAAATGCGTTTAAAAGGTCGTGTTTTTTTGAAACTTTAGCACTTAATTTTAGTTGGCTTATAATTTCGAAATCTCCGAGAATTTGACTGTCCAAACCTGCACCAACTCGAAACATATGCTGAATGGCATCACTACTTTTATAAACATAGGCAACGCTTTGGAAATCTTCAACAGTTCCTTTTGTGTTGTCACATAGAAGTTTTATGAGTTCATAGGGATGTCTAGCAAACCCGTAGACTTCGGTTCGGTTGCATGTCGATGTTGCAACAAGACTCTCAATATGACTAGATTTGGCCTGGAGCAGCAAATTTGTTTTAGCATCGTGATCTAAACTAAATTCACCGCGGAGATGGGCATCTGCTTTTTTATAACTAAGGCCAATAACATAAAAATAGGTACTAGCAGATTCATTAAATTTTTCCATTATATATGGGGATATATATTGACACAAAAGTAGGGGCTTTGATTTTCAAAAAATAACGCTAGAAGAACTTTATTTGTCGTTTAGAGGTTTACGGCCTTTATTTAGTTATTTTTGAATAATTTCTTATTTTTGCAGAAGTAAAACGTTATAATACTTAAATTTTATTTATAATGAATCTAAATAATAACCAAATCCGAACAGCGGTTGCTAAAGCAAAAAACATCGCTCAAGGGTCATTTTTAGAAACGGAGATTGAGGCCGGTTTTGTTGTAATGACCTGTCAAAACGAATCTTCAGAGGTTCAACTTCTTGAAAAAGAGATAGATAGCTCTTTTATACAGTTTCATTTTTGTTTGAAAGGACAGTGTCGATTTGTATTTAATAACGGGACTTACGGGCTTAATATTTCAGAAGAAAACTCATTGTTACTCTATAACCCTCAAAGGGACCTGCCTATAAACTTGGAGGTTGACCCCAATACATGGGTAGTCTCGGTTTTGATATCAATTAAGAAATTCCACGGTTTATTTTCACATGAAGCGGATTACATTACTTTTTTAAGCGATGGAAATCAAGATAAAAAGTATTACAAGGACGGACAGATATCCCCATCTACAGCGATTGTATTAAATCAACTTATTAATTACAACTTAAATTCAACGATCAAGTCTTTATACTTTAAAGGGAAGGCTTATGAGTTGTTGAGCTTATATTTTAATAGAGGTGAAGATGCTAATATCGAACAGTGTCCTTTTCTTGTGGATGAGTCAAATGTGGTTAAAATTCGACAAGCCAAAGATATTATGATTGACCGCATATTAGAACCTCCAACATTAACTGCTTTAGCGTCAGAGATCGACTTGAGTTTAAAAAAGTTAAAAGAAGGGTTTAAGCAAATTTACGGAACCACCGTTTTCGGATTTTTATTTGATTACAAAATGGAAGTCGCCCGAAAGCTTTTAGAGTCTGGCGCACACAATGTTAATGAAGTAGGCCTTAAAGTCGGGTACAGTACCGCCAGTCATTTTATTTCTGCATTTAAAAAACAATATGGGACTACCCCAAAAAAATATATTCAATCCCTAAATTAATTACCATGAAAGGAGTTTTGTTAGTAAATCTCGGGTCACCAGACAGCCCAACACCCAAAGATGTCAAAAAGTATTTAGGAGAATTTCTCATGGATGAACGCGTCATTGATGTTCCAAAATGGGCCCGAACGCTATTAGTCAAAGGAATTATTTTAAACACTCGTCCTAAAATATCAGCCAAAGCCTACAGTAAAATATGGTGGGAAGACGGGTCACCCTTAATCGTTTTATCGGAACGCTTAGAAAATAAGCTAAAGGAAGAGGTCGAAGTGCCAACAGCACTGGCCATGCGTTATGGTAGTATGACCATTAAAAACGGACTTCAAAAGCTTGTAAATCAAGGTGTTGATGAGGTTTTGATAATCCCATTATACCCACAGTTCGCCATGGCGACTACGGAAACAATACTGGTTTTAGCAAAAGAACTAAGAGATCAATATTTTCCAGAACTTAAATTATCAGATTTACCCCCTTTTTATAATAATCCCGAGTATATTAAAGTTTTATCTAATACTATAAAAGCCTCTTTGAAAGGGAAAACATACGAACATTTACTTTTTTCTTATCATGGAATTCCTGAGCGTCACATTCGTAAAAGCGACATCACAAAATCGCATTGCAAGATAGACAAGTCTTGTTGTGTAACCCCCTCAGCAGCTCACGCATATTGCTACAAACACCAGTGTCTTGAGGTTACCCGTTTAGTCGGTGAAGAGCTAGGCCTTGAAGCATCCGTCTATTCAACTTCCTTTCAGTCACGTTTAGGCTTTGATCCCTGGTTGCGTCCTTATACCGATCGAACGATTGAACGTTTAGGAAAAGAAGGAACGAAGTCGATGGCCATTGCCACCCCGGCATTTGTAAGCGATTGTTTAGAAACTCTTGAAGAAATTGCTATGGAAGGGGAGGAGATATTCCATGAAGTTGGCGGCAAAGACTTTACAACGATTCCTTGCTTAAATGATGACCCTGCTTGGGTGTCTCTTTTGGCAAAATGGGTCACAGAATGGTCTTCAAAATAATTAAAATCAATGAACCCATCCGCTTCAAATAGCTTTGGCAACGAATCTATCGGTAAATTACTGATCAAGCAAGCGGTGCCCGCCTCTATTGGTATATTGGTCATGTCGCTTAATATTTTGGTCGACACAATATTTGTGGGGCATTGGATTGGTTCGCAAGCAATAGCAGCTATTAACGTTGTATTGCCGGTTTCATTTTTTATTGCTGCTTTAGGAATGTCAATTGGGATAGGAGGTTCTTCTATAATCTCCAGGGCACTTGGTGCTCATGAGAAACCCAAAGCATTAAAAACATTTGGGAATCAAATTACCATGACCATTGTTTTGACCTTCATGTTGGTTTTTTTCGGGTTGTATTATATAGACGGCATTATCCCAGCTTTTGGAGGTAAGGGAACGATATTTGAACCCGCTAAAATATATTACCGTATTGTTTTGTATGGCGTTCCTTTTCTGGCGCTATCAATGATGGGAAATACGGTTATCAGGGCAGAGGGCAAGCCGAAGTTTGCCATGTACGCCATGATGATACCTTCTATTACAAATCTATTGTTGGATGTTCTTCTTATTAACGTCATGGATTTGGGAATGATGGGCGCCGCCTGGGCAACAACAGGCTCCTATGTTCTTTGTTTTGTGTTTATTTTTTGGTTTTTCGTTTCAAAGAACTCTGAAATGAAAATTGCATTACCACACTTTAAACTTCAAAAATCAATAGTGTCGGAAATTAGTAATTTAGGATCGGTCACACTTTCAAGGCAAGCTGTTGTTAGTATTACTTATTTATTGATGAACAATATTTTATTTGATTTTGGCGGTGAAACCTCTGTAACATCCTATGCCATCGTCTCTAGAATGCTAATGTTTGCTTTGTTTCCTGTTTTTGGAATCACACAAGGATTTGTCCCAATTGCCGGATATAATTATGGAGCAGAAAATTATGATCGTGTAAAGCAAACCATTCGAGTAGCGATTATATACGCAATGGTAATGGCTTCACTTGTTTTTGTACTCCTCATTGGTTTTCCAGAACTAATCACACGCATGTTTACGACGGACCCATTGGTGATTGAAAAGACGCCTACGGCCATGCGCTGGGTATTTGCAGCGACTCCAATTATAGCGATTCAATTAATTGGGGCAGCTTATTTTCAAGCCGTCGGAAAGGCCATACCTGCACTATTATTAACGCTTTCTAGGCAAGGTTTTTTCTTCATTCCTCTAATTTTCATCCTTCCTTTGTGGTATGGTGAGCTTGGTGTATGGATCGCATTTCCAGTTTCTGACATACTCTCTACCTTAGTAACTGCCTATGTATTATACAGAGAAGTATCAGTGAAATTAATTTCAAAAACATAATTATGGACTATTATAACTATATCAAATCCCTTCACCTTATTTTTGTAATCACTTGGTTTGCAGGCTTATTTTATATCCCCCGTATTTTTATTTATCATATAGAAGCGACCAAAAAGTCCGCTCCAGAAAAAGAAATATTAACAGATCAATTAAAAATAATGGCCAAACGCTTATGGTTTATTATCACATGGCCATCGGCTATTCTAGCGATTATCTTCGGAAGCTGGCTCTTGGTACTTGCGCCTTATTGGCTAGAGCAACCTTGGATGCATGCTAAGCTAGGCTTTGTAGTGCTTTTAGCTATTTATCATCTTAAAACACACTTCATTTTTAAAGAATTACAAGCGAATAAAATAAA
>Ga0115004_10003378_pt1 | contig 13032 bp, 9 predicted proteins | sample ArcticOcean_MG_C_10_FD_88737 | JGI IMG/M metagenome (GOLD analysis project Ga0115004, IMG submission 88737) | Marine microbial communities from western Arctic Ocean - ArcticOcean_MG_CB11_90 | ecosystem: Environmental > Aquatic > Marine > Oceanic | place: Arctic Ocean: Canada Basin | collected...
CGGAAGAAATGAGCTTCGGCTGGCTGAGGCTAAAGAGGTTTTATTGAAAATACACGATAGAGTGGTCACTGTTTGCTGCGATATTTCTAAAAAAGGATCGGGCGAACGGTTAATAAAAGAGGCTGTTGAACGATTTGGGAGGCTTGATTTTCTTGTTAACAACGTAGGTATTTCTAGCCGCGGAAAGGTCGCAGACCTAAGTCTTGAGGTTTTTGAGGCTGTGTTTTCAAGCAACCTTATGGGGGCTGTAAACCCAACAATCTCAGCGATTCCTGAGTTAAGAAAAACACAGGGGAGCATCATTTTTATATCCAGCCTGGCCGGAATAAGAGGCCTTCCTGTTTTATCAGCCTATTGCTCTTCTAAAATGGCTTTAAGGGCGGTTGCTGAATCGATTCGTGTTGAAGAAAAACAACACAATATTCATGTGGGTTTGGTTTATGTTGGCATAACCCAAATTGAGCATAATAAAGAAGTTATTTCGTCTGACGGCTCAATGATAACATTAAACGCCAGGGACAACAAAAAGGTACAGTCTACAGGGTATGTAGCAAAAATGGTTTCTCGAAATATTAACAAGCGTAAATTCATAACAACACTAACCGGGATTGGTAGGTTAAACGCTTTTATGGCACCACGGTTTCCTTTGTTAGTAGAAAAGTTAATACTAAAGAACCTTCAGAAGTTCGAAGAGAAAAGTAAATAGTTATGCGGATTGGGTCAGACTACAAAAAAATAGAACTCGAAGCTTTTGGTTTAGACTTGTTAGAACCAAACGCAATGTTCGGTGACGTAATCATTTTTTTTATTTCCCTTTTTATTGCTTTTAAAGTAGCTAGGATGCCTATCCAAGGTCCTTTTTTTGTCTATTGGCGAGCTTTTTTTGTGGTTTTTGGTATTAGTTTTCTTTTTGGGGGCCTAGGTCACTTGCTTTATAACTACCTGGGTGTACCCGGAAAATATCTTTCGTGGTACTTAGGAATATTTGCTGTTTTTTTGGTTGAGCGCGCAATGCTTTCCATACACCACAAAGAGGGTTTTAGGCGCTTTTTTTTCTTAATTACATCTATAAAACTCCTTGTCGCCTTACTAGGAGCAACAGCTGTTTTTGTTTTTGTTGACCTAGAGACCGACCCGTCTTTAGGGCTTCGTGTCACAACGCTGAACACTCTCGTTGGTTTGCTTTTTGCGCTCGGTTATCTGGGATATAAGTACTCTAAAAGCATTTCCCTTGTATTTAAAACCCTTTATATTAGTGTCTTTATATTGGTTCCTACAGTTTTTCTACAAACAATGAAAATAAGTTTTCATCCGTGGTTTGATCGTAACGACGCGAGCCACGTTTTGCTTGTTGCCGGACTGATAATGTACTACACAGGTATTAAGGCGTATCAAAAGCACCTATCTTATAAGTATTAGTTTGCTGTATCTGTTTATGGGGTTGCCCTCTCTGTCTCGGGCTGTTATGTAATATACATAGCTCCCTGAGGGGGCGGGGTTGTTATGTAAGTCTAGCCCGTCCCATTTAAAATTAGCGTCGTTAGACCTGTAGACAAGCTTGTTTTGGGTATTAATTATTTTTATACTAAATTCATATAGGTCTGTCGTCTTAATTGTTAGCCTGTCATTTTTTCCGTCGTTATTTGGGGTAAAAACATTAGGCAGACCTTCTATTTTGTACAGCACTTTTTTTTCTGGCTCTAAAACAACCTGTGGCTCCCTTTTTTCAGGCACAACGCTCGTTGTTGTTTCGGGCCCTAGGACCTCTCTCTTTTTTGTTTTTGTAACAAAAACAACAGCAGCTTTTTTGGGAGCTTGTTTCTTGCTTTTATACCCCATAGGCTCTTTCGAGTTATCGGGCTGATTTTTAACGGCTCTTTTTTTTTGTTTTTTTATTATGTGTAAGATTGGTTTTTGTTTGGCGGGCTCGGCGCCCCGTGTAGGCGGCTCTTCTTTTTTCTCAAACACAATAATAACCTCCTTTTTTTTAGAAGGTGCGTCGCTTGTATTAAGTAGGTAAGAGGTGAAAACAACAATCGCGACGCTCACACCAACAATGTATTTAATTATAACTGGCACCCCCGTAATGCTTACCGGGGGCTTAAAGGAGGCAAGTCGAGAAGAGACTCCCTCCCACAAAGAGGGGTCCACCCTGACCTTAAGGTTTCTGAGTTTGTCAGAAAACACTTCTTCTATTTGCTTCTTACCTTTCAATACTTTATTGTTTTAGTTTCTTTTTTAGGTGCTCTCTTGCTCGATGATATTGGGACTTTGATGTGTTTTCAGTAATCCCTAGTTCTTCTGCTATCTCCCTGTGTGAGTAGCCCTCAATAGCAAACATATTAAACACTGTCCTATAACCAACGGCCATTGAGCTTATAATCCCCAAAATATCTTCTGCTATAAGCGTTTCAACGATAAAGCTTTTTTCTACCATTTTATAGCTCCCCTCTTCGGTGGCCACGTTGTTTCTAAATTTATAGTTTTTTCTAACCTGGTCTAACGCTGTGTTAACCATTATTACTCTAATCCAGCCCTCTAAAGACCCTCCTTTATAATCTTTTATTTTTAAAAAAACCTTAACAAACCCGTCCTGTAACACATCCTCTGATTGTGTTCTGTCTTTTATGTATCGTAAACAAACACCCAACATTTTTGGAGCAAACCTTTCAAACAGTGCGCGCTGTGCGCGCTGATCGCCGTTAATACACTTAATAATTAGGGTGGCATCATTCATAGGGCCCATCTCTTTATTATAGACTTCTTTTTATTAAAAAAGGTTGCGCCCGGCAGCAACAAAACATAATGGTTTTTTCTTTAGGTGGACCAGTCTTTAACTATTTAGTCTTGCAGGGCCTATTTAAAACCACCACGTAGGGGTTATTGTGTATTATTATATCTTGTCTATTCTTTTTTGGTGCCTTCCCCCTTCAAACTGTGTAGAAAAAAAAGCATCTACTATCTCTAGCGCTTCTTCTTCTGTTATAAACCTGGCAGGCAAGGCTAAAACGTTTGCGTTATTGTGTAGCCTAGCAAGCTGTGCTATTTCTTTTCTCCAACAAAGCGCGCTTCTTACTCCTTTATGTTTGTTTGCCGTCATATTTATACCGTTTCCTGACCCGCAAATAACAACCCCTAAAACTCCTTTATTTTCCTCAACAAAAGAAGAAACAGGATGCCCAAAATCAGGATAGTCAATGCTTTCTTTAGAAAAACAACCAAAATCCCTTATCTCACACCCTTTAAAGGTTAGGTGTTCCATTACTTTTTTTTTAAGCTCAAACCCAGCGTGATCCGAGCCGATTGGTACTACTTTTTCCATAATTATTTATTTTTATACAAACCTATACGATATTAACAATTTACACTTCTTTTAAACAAACATTTAAAAAGGTGTCTGTAGAGGCCTTTTTTTAGGTTTTTTTTTTGTTAACTTATAAACAACTTTTTTTTATTTTTGTTTATAAACTTTTATAAGTCCTAATTACTTTTACTAGGAAAAATTAATAAAAAAAACAATACAATTATATATATCATTTATCCTATTTTTATTTTTAACACTTTTTATTTTTTAATAACACCTTATCACCACTTTTTACGTTTGTATATAAAAAAAAATATAAACAAATTCTTATTATTTAGTTTGTTTATAACCCATTTAAAGCCTATATATATAAGATAGTTTTATTTATAAAAAGTTAATTTTTGTTTAAAACTTAAAAAACAAAATATTTTCTTTTTTTTTATAAACATATAAACACTCTTAATAAAAAGAATAAATATTATTAATTAAAAAAATTTATTTATTTACTTTATTATATCTGTTTATATATGTCTTGTTAGGTTTTTAAAAAAAAAAAAACTATATTCTTTTAAAACCTAATAAAAAAGAGATATATAACTGTATTACAGTAGTTTATTTTTTTTTTAAACTGATTAATAATGTGTTTGAAACAAAAAAAAAGAACTAAATATTTGATTAGTTTTGATGACTAAAAATAATAATAAATGTCTAAAATAAATGTACTTGTAGTTGAAAATGAATCCATTGTTTCGAAGGACATTCAACACAGCCTTAAAAAACTAGGTTATAATGTTGTTGGAGCTTCCTCAACAGGAGAATTAGCGATTGAGTTAGTGAGATCAACGAGCCCTGACATTGTATTAATGGACATAATGTTGAAGGGTGATATTAATGGTATTGATACTGCTAAAATAATTAAAGAAAATTATTCTACTCCAATTATTTTTATTACAGCTTATGCGGACGAAGCTACTTTATCTAAAGCAAAATTATCTGAACCATCTGGGTATATAATTAAACCATTTAAAGAAATTGATTTACATACAACAATTGAAATAGCTATTTATAAAAATAGTAAAGAGCAAGAGAAAATAAAAGAAAGAGAGCTTTTATTTTCAATTATTGAAAATAAAGAAAGTGGAAATGATTTTATTTTTGTTAAACACAAGAGTAAATTAGTGAAACTACGAACAAATGAAATTCTATATATAGAAGCTCTAAAAGATTATGTTGTTATTCACTCTATAAACATAAAATATACAATTCACTCCACAATGAAAGAAATTGAGCGTAAAATGGGGAAAGAAGAATTCTTAAGGGTTCACAGGTCTTATATTGTTCGTGTTGATAAAATAGCCACTATTGAATATCCAAACTTAACAATAGAAAAATTAGAAAAAAAAATACCAATAGGAGGATCTTATAAAAATATTTTAAATAAACGGATTAAACAGGTTTAACTATTTCTAAGTCTATTTGACGTTTATGCGTTGAAACCTTAGATATAATAACCTTTACACGGTCTCCAAAATTATACTCTTTACCTGTTTTTTTACCAATAATTGAAAATTTTTCAGCATTAAAACTAAAAACATCACCAGGGATTTCTATCATAGGAACTAGACCTTCACAAAAATTATTATCCATCTTAACAAATAGACCAAAAGCGGCAATACCAGAAACAGTACCCTCAAAAAAATCTCCTATTTTATCAACAACAAATAAGGTTTGAAAGTATTTAATACTTTCTCTTTCAGCTGTAATAGCTTTACGCTCCATTCTAGATATTCGTTTACAAACATCAGTTAAATCACTAGTATAACTATTTTTTTTATCCATCAACTCTTCTTGAAGAATACGATGAACCATTAAATCAGCATACCTACGGATAGGAGAAGTGAAGTGAGTATAATTATCAAAAGCTAACCCGTAATGACCAATATTTATTGTTTCATAAGTTGCTTTTGCCATTGAGCGAATAGCCATTGTTTGAATTAACTCAAACTCATTTTTATATCGAATATCTTCTAATAAACTATTAATATTTTTTGAGATATTATTATGAATAGAAGTATCAACTTCATAACCGAACTTTTTTATAAAAAGGGAAAACAATTCAATTTTTGAAGAATCAGGCTTATTGTGGCAACGGTATATAAATGGAATTTTATATTGACCTTTTTTCTTTTTATAAATATAAGAAGCAACTTTTTTGTTAGCTAAAAGCATAAACTCTTCAATAAGCTTATTAGCGTCTTTAGATGTTTTTATAAGCACATCAACAGGAAGGCCTTCATTGTTTAATTTGAAACGCATTTCGGAGCTTTCAATATTCATCGCCCCTTTTTTTAATCGTTTTTTTCGTAAAACTTTTGCTACCCTATCTAAAAATATAACTTCTTCTCTATAAGGACCGTCTTTACCTTCAATAATTTCTTGAGCATCTTCATAAGCAAATCTATGATTAGAGTATATAACAGATTTTCCAAACCACTCGTTATAAACGACCCCATTTTTATCTATTTCAAAAACAGCAGAAAAGGTAAGTTTTTCTTCATTTGGACGTAGGGAACAAACTAAATTAGAAAGTTGTTCAGGTAACATAGGAACAACACGGTCTACTAAATAAACAGAATTTGAGCGCTTTAAAGCTTCATCGTCTATTGCTGTTCCAGGCCTTACATAGTGGCTCACATCTGCAATATGAACACCTATCTCTACATTACCGTTTTCTAACCGTTTAAAAGAAAGGGCATCATCAAAGTCTTTAGCGTCATTTGGATCAATAGTAAAGGTGGTTATATTTCTAAAGTCGCGACGTCTTGCAACCTCTTTTTTGTCTAACTGAAAAGTAAGTGACTCAGCCTCATCTAACACAGCCTCATCAAATTTATAGTCTAATCCTTGATTAACAAGAATACTTATCATCTCCACGTTATTCCCGCCAGAACTTCCTAATACTTCTATTATTTCTCCGTAAGGGTTATCTGCTGTTTTTGGCCAAGCAGTAATTTTAGCCAAGGCTTTATCTCCGTTTTTTGCGCCTTTTAGCTTCTCTTTTTTAATATATAAATGCGCTCCTATACGGGTGTTGTCAGGAATTAAAAAAGCAAAATTAGCATGCATCTGAATAACACCAACAAACTGTGTTCTTTCTCGTTCAATAACACCTAGTATAATACCTTCACTACGGGACCCCCCTTTTTTTATTATTTGAATATTTACACGGTCTCCCCCCAAGCCTTGCTGCGTGTTTTTAGGATTAATATAAACATCATCCATCTCTTCGTTGTCCAAAACAACAAAACCCGCACCTCGAGATGTTATTTGTAAAACACCACTATAAAAAACACCGTCGTCATTTAATAAATAAATGCTGTGCCCACTTTTTTTAATAAAAAAATCTTTTGAAAGTTCTTCTAAAACACCAAAAACCAACTCTCTAGTGGGGGTGTCCTTAGCGTCTACTAGGGAGCAAACCTCCTTGTGACTAATATGTAGGCCAGGGCTTTCTAAAAAAACCTTTCGGACACTATATAATAAGGTTTTTTTAAGGTTTTTTTTTTTTTTATTTTTTATTGTCATTGACGCTAAGTTACGCTTATATTTTATATAAAAAATGAAAGAATTGTACTGATAATGATAACTTTGTAAAAAAAAGACATGAATAAAAGGGTAGAAAAAGTGCTTAATGATCAAATTGAGAAAGAGGCGTCATCATCACAGTTTTATTTAGCAATGGCCTCTTGGGCTGAGGGAGAAGGTTTAAGTGGTACCGCAAAGTTTTTATACACACACTCTGATGAAGAGAGGTTTCACATGTTGAAACTTGTGAAGTTTGTAAACGAAAGAGGAGGCGACGCCATTATCGCGGGTCTAAAAACCCCCCAAAAGGAATTTAAATCACTAGAAAGCGTGTTTAGGTTATTGTTAAAACACGAGATTATGGTAACAGAAAGCATAAACAACCTTGTAGATGTTTGCTTACAGGAAAAAGACTATACAACTCACAACTTTATTCAGTGGTATGTATCTGAACAACTAGAAGAAGAAGCGTTAGCGCGCACAATTTTAGATAAAATTATGCTTATAAACGGAGATAACGCGGGGCTTTATATGTTTGATAGGGACCTTGAAAATGCAACAATACAAACAAAGCCATCAAGCGGAGGATCTTTTGGGGAGTAGCTTCAGTGCGGGAAAAAAATGAAGGTTTGTTTTTTATATATAATGGTTTTTCTTTTTTTAACGGAAAGCTATGCGCAAAAGGACTATAGGTTTAAAAACTACACAATCAACAACGGGCTTTCACAAAGCTCAGCAACAACAATTATACAGGACGACCTTAACGCTCTTTGGGTGGGAACTCAAGATGGGTTAAACCGTTATGACGGAAGGGTGTTTGAAATTTTCACCTCAGACGACACTGAAGGCTTAGAAAGCGAGTACATTTTGTGCTCTCACAAAGATAAAAAAGGAAACCTTTGGTTTGGCACAAGTAAAGGGCTTACCAAATACAACTTTTCCACAGAGAGGTTTAAAACATACACAACTAAAAGAGGAGCACCAATACGCATAGAGGATATCACCGAAGACGACACAGGCAGCCTTTGGGTTGCCACAACAGATTTTGGGGTTTTTAAGCTTGAGGGCAACTCAGGAACCCTTAAAAGCCCCCTTTTTTTTATGCCGTCAAAAAAAACAACCAACATTGAGTTTGTTAAGAAGGGCTTGATCGTTATTTCAACAGAAGATAAAGGTGTTTTTTTGTGCGACACAAAGAACAACAAGGTCACCCTAATTGAGGTGAAACAAAAAAAAGGACTTCCGCTTGTCGTTAACAAGTTAATACCGGGCGGTAAAAACGTGATATTGCTAGCAACGAACAGTGGGGTTTTTGAGACAAACTACCACACACAAAAAAGTAAGCTCCTTTTCGCGGGGCTAGACCAACAAAACGTTTCAGATGCCTACTTTGAAAAAGGAGTGGGCTGGCTTGTTTGTACAAAAAACAACGGGCTATTTATTATTAACGAAAAAGGAGTGGCTCAGCATAGCACTGAAGACGTTTTTCAAAGAGCATCGCTGCTTTTTAATGAGCTAAACTGTATTTACAAAGATGTTTCAGGAACTTTTTGGATTGGCTCTCAACGAGGGGTTTCAAGTTTTAACCCACTATCAAGGGGGATACTTGGTGTTGGGCCAAGCGGGGATTTACACAAAGGAATACCAACGGCAAGTGTTTGGAGTTTTGAAGAAACAGCAAGTTCAGTTTTTATAGGAACAGAAAACGCTGTTTCGCAATTAGCGAAAAAAAAAGGAACGTTTATTCAATATAAAAGAAAAAAACTGCTTCAAGACGGAAAAGGAGGAGAAAGGGCGGTATTGGCGCTAAAGGCAATTTCAGAGACGCACCTGCTTGTCGGTTGTGTTGACGGGCTGTTTGATTTAAAAATAAAAGGCTCCGGACACGAGTTCATAAAAATAGAAACAAAAGGGCTTAACCGCGCCTACTCTATTGTTCACTGGAAGGATGATTTTTATTGGGTTGCCACAAAAAAAGGCGCGTTTTTGTACGATGTAAAAAAACAGAAGGTAGAGGTGTTTGTTCATGACCCAAACAATAAAACAAAAACAATATCTAAAGGTGTTTGCAGGCTGGTTTATAAGGACCTTGATGGTAGTATTTGGTTTACAACAAGTGTCGGCGGGCTAAACCGCTTAGTAGAAACAGAAAAGGGACTTACTATTATTCCATACAAAGACAATAAAGCAATAAAAGAGGTTTCCACAGAATACATTACCTCAATTAATAATGTTAAAAAGAATATTTACTGGCTGGGGACTATGGGCTCAGGGTTGTTGCGTTGGGACTCAAGCTTAAAAAAAGTAGAACTTTTTAATAAATCGAAAGGGCTTCCAAACAACGTTATTTATGGAGTTCTTTCCGATGGAGAAAGCGGGCTTTGGCTAAGCACAAACAAAGGTGTTTGTAATTTTAATCCAAAAACAAAAAAAACAAAAAACTATACGGAGGCAGACGGCTTAATGAGTAATGAGTTTAATCTTGGCGCTCACATGATAACAAGAGAAGGTGTCCTTTATTTTGGAGGAATATATGGATACAACCACTTTAAACCAGAGGAATTAGTTTCAAACAAGAAAGACATTAATGTTGTTTTTTCTAAACTAAAGATTGATGGCGACTGGCTTAAACCAAACGATAAGGGCTCTCCGTTAACGAAACCTATTTTTTTAACAGGGGAGCTTAACCTGTCATATAAGCAAAGAAGTTTTACAATTGCCTTCCAGTCATCAGATTTAAGCGGCCCAAAGAAAATAAACTATAAATATCTTCTTGAGGGGTCTAATGAGGGCGAGATACTCTTGGGACCGTATAACGAAATACACTTCAATGCTCTTTCGCCCGGCTCGTACATACTTAAGGTTTACGCAAGGCTTGCTGACGGAACGTGGAGCAGCCGTCCGGCAGTATTAAAAATAACAATAGGGATGCCGTTTTGGGGAAGGTGGTGGTTTTTGTTGGCCTGCATCTCTTTTTTAGTTTTTTCTATTCGTTTGTTTGTTCGCCAACGAACAGAAGCGTCTCGCAGAGAGCAGGTTCGTTTAGAAATGAAGGTTAGCGACAGAACCAAAGAATTAAAAGCTCAAAGCAAGAAGATTGAGCGACAGAAAGAAAAAATTGAAGAGGAGAGAAACAATGTTGTCCTTCAACAAGGTCTACTTCAGCAAGAAAAAGACAAAACGGAGGAGCTTCTAAAAAATGTGCTTCCTACAGCCACAGCTGAAGAGTTGAAAAGAAATGGAAAAGCGAGAGCCCGAGCCTATAAAACGGTTTCGGTAATATTTACAGACTTTGTTGGGTTCACCAAGGTGTCAGATCAAATGCCGGCAACCGAGCTTGTGAAAAAGCTAGATGTTTATTTTACCAAATTTGATGAGATTATAGTAAATAACAATCTAGAGAAGATAAAAACAATAGGGGACGCCTACATGTGTGCAGGCGGCGTTCCCGAGAAAAACACCACAAACCCACTTGACGCATGTTTGGCTGCGCTTCAAATACAAGCATATATGTTTAAACGAAAAAAAAAGGCTATTACGAATGGGGGAGATCACTGGGCGCTACGCCTAGGCATTAATACAGGAGACGTAATTGCGGGTGTTATTGGCTCAGAACGCCTTGCTTTTGATGTGTGGGGAGCTACAGTCAACCATGCACAGAGAATGGAAATGCTAGGGGAAGCAGAAAAAGTAACGATTACCGGGTCTACCTTTTCGTTTATTGAACCCTTTTTTGATTGTGTTTTTAAAGGAAAAGCTCAGACAAAAAGTAGGGGTTTTATCGATATGTATGTCGTCAATCAGATTAAACCTGAGCTTTCAGTGAAAGGAGAGGGTGTTTTTCCGAATGAAAAGTTTAACCAACTGGTTAAACTTTACCGCTATAACCCAATAAAATATTATAAAGCGGAGCGACACATAATGAAAGAGCTAGAGGCGGGCCTTCCGACAGCACTACACTATCATAGTGTTGCCAAGACAAAAGATGTTGTCCTTTCTGTTGAGCGGCTTGCCTTAGCAGAAGGTGTTACAGACGAGGGGTTGTTTTTGTTAAAAACAGCTGCATTATATCATAATGCAGGCTTTTTGGGGGAATACTTTAAAAACAAAGAAACGGGCGCAAGGTTAGCTGATGAGTTTTTGCCTCGGAACGGGTATACCCCTCGGCATATAAAAATAATAAAAGAGCTTATTTTCGTAATCAAAAACCCCCACGGCCCCACCACGAAGTTAGAAGAGGTTATTTGTGACGCGAACCTTAAATATTTAGGAAGAAACGAGTTTCATCTTATTTCTAATAAGCTTAGAAACGAGCTTAATGAGCAAGGGGAGGGGTGGTCAGAAAAAAAATGGGATGAGTTACAGGTGTTATTATTAAAAAATCACAGATATTTCACAAAAACCGCAAAGAAAAATCACAACAAAAAAAAGGCGCAAAACCTGCAGGAAGTATTATGGAGGCTTCAAAGAGATGAGTATAAATAACCTCTCCTTCTTTGTTTATCCATTAAAATCAACAGACAGAGTGTTTACACCCTCAATAGGGTTCACTATAAGTGCGGGGATCTGCGCATCATTTGTGATGATATATTCTTCATGTGTCGCGGTTAAAACACCAAACAAGTTGTTTTTGTTTAGGTTCATAATTGCAATTAAATCAGCATCAACATTGACCGCGTGCTTAACAACTTCTTTATCGAACCCGGCCCTAGGAAGAATCTTGGCTGTTACAACAACATCCCTTTCAGCAAAGTATTTTTCAGCAAACAAAATATTTCCTTTTACCCTGTGTTTTAAGAATTCATCAGACTCTTCAGGTGTAACAACGTGTACTTTAGACTTAAAGTAGCGCGCAATATTTGCAACGATAGCAAGTTTTTGTTTTGTTTCTTTGTTTAAGTCTAGCGGCACAACAATATCGCTATACCCCGTTTCTTTCGCCGTTTTTTCTTGAACCACAACAAAAGGAACTGAAGAGTGAGTAATTACTTTTAATGCATTCATTCCTGTGATTCGCTGCCACCCATGTGTGCCGTGTGTGCCCATAAATATTAGTTCAGCATGATGCTCAGCGGCAAACTCTCCAATGTCTTTAAAAATGTTTCCTATCCGTACAAACGGAAGGATTTTCACAACAGTTTCGGTTTGTGATATTATATCTTGTAACATTACCTCTGCTTTGCGAATATCTTTGCTTTTACCTACGACATGAAGTAAAAAAACAATAGCGTTCAAGTGAGCGGCGGCAGCAAGCGCGTGCCCTAAGGCAATATTAGAAACCAGAGTAAAGTCGTGTGGGACAATAAAGTTTTTAGTTTTCATAATGAAGGGCCAATGTTTAGGGTAACACACAAATATAACAATAAAGAAAAGGCGAAAAAGGATAAGCCTGTTTTTTAAAACAGTTTGACAACCAAAAGGTTATAACATAAAAAAGGGTCTGTTAAAAGCCTTTTTTTTGAAGGTGTTTTCTCACGGCGTTAACAACAACAACAAAAACAATAATTAACGACCCAACATAAAAGTCGAACCCAAGAAACTTGTTTTCTTTGAGGATAAAAACGGCTAGAAAAAGAGTGTAAACAGGCTCCAGGTTAATGCTTAAAGAAACGGTAAATGCACCAAGCTTTTTCATGATTTCTATTATAGCGAGAAACGCAACCGAAGTGCATAAAACACCTAAAAAAAGCAGCCACCAAAAATCACTTGTTGTCATTTTTAAAATTGAATAATCGATGCGCCCCTGAAATAACAAGATTATTGAGATAAAAAGAGATGCCGAAAGCATTTCGTACAGTGATATTTGTGCGGGCGTGTTTTTTTCTGACAGCTTTGTGTTGAATACAGCAAACCCGGCAGCAAAGAGCGCAGAGCACAAGCCGTATGCTAGCGCTTCATACTCGCTATCTTTAAAATCCGTAGAAACAAAGTAGATACCATAAACGACAACCAAGCCTAAAATTACCTCAAACCAGGAAACACGACGCCTCATAATAATTGGCTCAATCCAAGAAACGTGAAGCGTAGTCGTTGACAAACACAAAATACCCAACGATGCCGTTGATAATTGTATAGACTTATAGAAAGTCAACCAGTGTAGCCCAACTAAAACCCCCACGAGACCTATCTTTATCAATTCAGAC
>Ga0115004_10003379_pt1 | contig 13031 bp, 13 predicted proteins | sample ArcticOcean_MG_C_10_FD_88737 | JGI IMG/M metagenome (GOLD analysis project Ga0115004, IMG submission 88737) | Marine microbial communities from western Arctic Ocean - ArcticOcean_MG_CB11_90 | ecosystem: Environmental > Aquatic > Marine > Oceanic | place: Arctic Ocean: Canada Basin | collected...
ACAGTTACAAATACTTTACCTCGATTACAAACTGAACCAACAGATTCAATTTTAGCCTTAGGTAGCTTTGCCATTGCATCACTAACGAGATCTAAAAACTTCTCATTACTAATAGCCTTATAAGAAGGGGTCATAGGGCGCCCGATAATTTTATCATCATCAGAGCCAACTAAGATTCCATATCCTGTCTCTTGTTCATTACCATCTACATCGACGTACGTTAGCGGCTTACGCTCTACGTCCCATTTAGTCAAGACGTTATCTTTAACGTCGATTGTTTCAACAGCATCGGTTAAACCGTGCCATGCTTGGCTCAAACCTACTTGAGCATCTCTTTCTGTTATATTATGCATTTTTTTATTACACTTTATTGTTACTTTTCATAAAACTTATACTATTATTTTATCACAGTTCCTCTATATTTCAAGGAGTATTTCCTTAGAATATAATTCATTTATAAATTTATTTATATCCTTTGCTGAATAATACACATTATTATAGCAAAAATCTACTAACTGAGCTTCTAAATCCGGAAACATTTCTTTATGTTTATCTTTAACTTCATCTAAGAGTTCTTCAAAAAGCTTCTCTTGCTTTTCTTGTAAGATAATTATATGGTACCTAGAGTCCATTAGTTTTTCTTCTGTTAGCATAATAAATTATAACGTTGTTCCTAAAGTTAGGCAGTTTTACGACTTACCTAGGTCATGAACCTAAATTAATTTATAGATAGCGTCCTTACCTTTACCATACTTCATCATCTTACTATTATTGACTAAGTCTCTAAGTAAGTAACTAGCTCTCATATAATCTATACCTAAAGTACCCATTACCCTATCACAATTTATTAGAGGCGGCTCTATCATATTTAAAATAGTTTCGAGCTCATCTTTCTTTTTACTCTTCTTACTCTTAGCTTTAGTCTCAGGCTCAACTACAATAGGAGTAGAAAAATCATAACCATTAGCTCCAATAAATAGAGTTAACTCATTTAGAGGACCGAAACGATTCTTAGTAAAGAATATCTTACGAGCATTATCATCGATTTCACTATCAATTTCAATGTTCATATTAACATCAACGGTATGAGGTACAATAGTACCACCTTTAAGCTTACCATCTTTAGTAAGATGCATAATAAAGAATACAGTACACTCTTTATCTTTTGCAGCTCTAGTAAGCTTACTAACAGCATACTTTTCTAGAGCTCTACTATTCATCTTCTTAGTAGTAGTTAAAGCCTGAAAGCTATCTACTACAAGAACATCTAAATCATCCATTGCATCTACCAATTCATCTATATCGGTCATATTAGCAACTGCTACCTCCTTAACACCAATACGATTGCAAGTAAAGGCTAACTGATAGGTATTCTCCTCACCTGAAGAATAGCCAACGTTATATCCATTCCTACTCAAGCCTTCTAACAACTGAAGAAGAAGAGTAGTCTTACCACATCCAGCGGCAGCACACATCGTTACTGAACTACCAGGAAGAATACCTTCACCGAATAGTTCATCCATTACTGAAATACCGCTTTTATATCTGCGGTAGAAGATATCGGGTATCTCGATATCACTTACTGTCTTAAAGTTAGTATTTGTATAATTTAGGTTCATGCTATAATTATATCACTGTTCCTTATCCGTGTACCAATATTCAAATAGCTGGTACATATGAGCTGGAAAGATTTTAAACGTTTCATATGACGCTAATATTCCGGCATAGCATGCTGCGTAAATGCATATAGGAATTATACCAAACACAACGGCTGCGGCCGCTCCTAGTTCATATAGGAATTTTCTCATACTTTAATTATATCACAGTTCCGCTAACTTAACTACTTCATCTAAACTATTTTTATATCTCTTTAAATAACATTCACTTAAAAAGTTTAGCTTACCAGAGCGAGTAGAATCTTCCATTGAGCTATCATTTTTAGTAAACATATAGCTTGAAACTAGATATTGTCTATACCCTTCCGGAGCGGTGTTATACTCTCCGTTACTATCTCTATTATTTTCCTCAGGTTTATTACCTTTTTTAATATAGGTAGCTTTGAATACACTATAGTTATTACGGTATTTATTTTCTATTAACCTAGCTAATTGTTTATGATACATACGTACCTTTTCCTTAGTTTGAGTACAAATAACTTCAATCGAAGAGGGGAATGATTTTTCACAGTCAATAAACTGATAGTTAAACACTTTTTTCTTACGAGCCATATATTATTATATCACAGTTCCTAAATAACTATATGGAAGAGGATATGTTTTTTGATATAAAATCTAGATTAGTTGAATTTACTGATATATTATATATAGACTATGAGAGAGAAAGTATTCTCTTAGAAGTACGTAAAGATTATTTGGACGAAATTGTCAAAATAATAAAAAATAATTGGCTTGCAATGGATATTATTTTTCAAAAAGAAATACAATCTGATATATTAACCATTCTTGCATGTGTACCCCACTTAATTGACATCATTGATGAATAAATAATAATATGGCCATATGTAAAGTACCAATTTCAAACTTACCAATTTCAGATAATTTAGATGGTAGCGAACTAATACCAGTTGTAGAGGGTATAGTAACTAAACAAACTGCATTAAGTGAGTTAAGTGGCTTTGTAAATTTGCAATATGTAACAGACAGCAATAACACTACTACAACCGGTTTAAGTACCTCGGGTTTAATAACAGGTGATAATATTGTATCAATTAATAATATTACTACTACATCATTAAGCAGTACTGATATAAAAAATAATGCCAATATTGAAACTTTTACTTTAAGCAGCACGCATGCTGCAATTTCCGGTAGTTTAGTGACTGATTCACTAAGCTCTAATAGTATTGATAATGTTGGTAATATAAAAACAAGTACTCTTAGTTCCGATAATATAAACAATTTAAACGATATTACAACCAACCATCTTAGAACATCAACTTTATGTGCTGATGATATAACTATTGGTAATAATATTACAACTGAATCGTTAAGCAGTACAAATATTGAAAATAAAGGTTTTATCGTTACAGATTCATTAAGTGCTACAGTTATAACAGCTGTCTCATCTCATATAACATATATCGATATTAAACAGTATGAATTATCTGGTTTTGATATTACAGGTACAATTTCGGTAAGCGGTGATATTAATGCTTCACAAACTGTTAATTCTTTTAGTCTTAATGTAGATGAAGGATCCCTTTTCGTTGACCCATATAATAATAGAGTTGGTATTAATACACTTAACCCTATATCAGGTCTAGACGTTCATAGCGGAGGTTTAAAGGTAAAAGGAGGAGTATTTCTTTCATCTGGTCGGGTTGATATATCAGATGATTTAGCAGTAAATGGTGATTCATTATTTGTCGATACTGTTGATGATAGAGTTGGAATTGGCTTAACAAACCCTTCAACATCGTTACATATTAAAGATAGTATACCTGAATTTAGATTAGAAGATCAAGAGACAGGGGCGCGAGCTGGTATACAAGCTTCAAATGGTAATTTAGAATTTTATGCAGACGATGGGGCTACTGCAAATAATTCTAATATAGTATTTCAAATAGATAATATTGAAAGAATGCGTATTAAATCTTCCGGTGAAGTTGGTATTGGTGTAACCCCTACTAATGGGGTTAGTTTAGCAACAACTAGTTTTTCAGCTCAAAGTTTATCAGCTAATAAGATAATTGGTGGTTTTAATAATAAAGCGACTGCAAGCAATAGCGGGGTATTAGCCGGTGATGGTAATCTTGCTAGTGGTAATGGTTCAGCTATATTAGGTGGTAGTCTTAACGTAGCTAGTTATGCAAATACAGCTGTTGTAGCAGGAATTTGCAACCAAGCAAGTAATGGCACCTCAGCTATATTAGGTGGTGTATCTAATATAGCTAATTACGTTTCTGTCGTTGTTGGTGGTTGTGTTAATACAGCTAGTGGTTTGAGATCAATCGTAGGTGCTGGTCAGTGTAATATCGCTGGTGGTATTGACTCATCAGTCGTTGGAGGTTTTAGTGGTAGAGCTATTGGTAATCAATCATTTGTTGGTGGTGGTTTTAGTAATATAGCTAGTGGTATTCAATCATCAGTAGTTGGTGGGGTGAGTAGTATAGCAAGTGGTACTAATTCATTTATAGGTGGTGGCAGCGGTAATGTTGCTAGCGGTATTGAATCAACTATTGCTGGAGGTATTAGTATTAGTGCTTGCGGACAACAATCATTCGTAGGTGGTGGTCGTTGTAATGTAGCCGGTGGTTACCGTTCAACCGTAGGTGGTGGTGATACTAATACAGCTACTGGTATGAAATCAACTATTGCCGGTGGCGGTGGTAATACAGCTAGTGCTAATTGTGCAACAGTTGCTGGTGGACAAATTAATATAGCTAGTGGGGCCCATTCATCCGTAGGTGGTGGTTGTGCTAATACAGCTAGTGGTAATAGAGCGACAGTAGCAGGGGGAGAAGATAATACAGCTAGTGGTAATCGCTCATTCGTAGGTGGAGGAGAAGATAATATAGCTAGTGGTACCACTTCAACTATTGCTGGGGGTTGTTGTAGTAAAACTTGTCGAAATTTTTCATTCGTAGGTGGTGGTTTTAAAAATGAAGCTAGTGGTGAAACTACAACAATTGGCGGTGGTCTTTGTAATACAACTATAGGTAATTATTCGACTATTGCTGGTGGTTTTAGTAGTAGAGCTGTCGGCGGCTTATCATTCATTGGTGGTGGTTATACTAATATTACATCTAGTTCTGCAGCATTTGTTGGTAGTGGTTGTTTTAATATAGCTAGTGGTATTCAATCATCAATCGTTGGTGGTTTTAAAAATGTAGCTAGTGGTATTCAATCATCAATCGTTGGTGGGTTGAGTAGTATAGCTAGTGGTAATAAATCATTCGTAGGCGGTGGTTGCCATAATACAGCTAGCGCTGATAGTGCTACTGTAGCCGGTGGTATACTTAATATAGCTAGCGGTTATCAATCATTTATAGGAGGTGGTCAGGGAAATACAGCTAGTGCTAATAGAACGACGGTAGCCGGCGGTGCTGGTAATACAGCTAGCAGTAATTGTGCAACAGTAGCCGGTGGTCAACTTAATATAGCTAGCGGTAATCAATCAACTATTGCTGGAGGTCTTAGTAGTATAGCCAGTGGTAATTGTTCATTCGTTGGTGGAGGTCGTTGCAATTCAGCTAGTGGTGATATATCTTTTATAGGTGGTGGTAATAATAATACAGCAGCTGGTAATAATTCAACTATAACAGGAGGTTTTAGTTCGAAAGCCAGTGGAGGTAATTCATTTATTGGTGGTGGTTGTAGTAATGTTGCATCTGGTAGTAGATCAGTTATTGCTGGTGGTTATTTAAATAAAGCAACTACAACAGATGTTTTTGTAGGTGGTGGTCAAAACAATATAGCTTGTGGTACATGTAGTGTTGTAGCAGGTGGTCAACTTAATATAGCATCTGGACAAAGATCAGTTGTAGGTGGTGGTCATCTAAACACAGCTAGTGCAGGTAATTCACTCGTAGCTGGTGGTGGATATAATATAGCTTGTGGAGGTAGTTCAACAGTAACAGGTGGGTTTAGTTCACTGGCAAGCGGTAATGGTTCAATTGTCGGTGGTAATTGTAATATAGCTAGTGGTCTTCGTTCTACTGTTGGAGGTGGTGGTTTAAATATAGCTAGTGGTAATAATTCAACTATAGCTGGTGGTCTTACTAATACAGCATCTGGTTACCAGTCAGTTGTAGGTGGTGGTCTTACTAATACAGCATCTGGTTCAGGAGCAGTTATTGGTGGTGGTTGTAGTAACGTAGCCAGCGGGTCCGGAGCATTCATCGGAGGTGGTCATCATAATATAGCATCTGGTAATTATTCATCAGTAGATGGTGGTGATCATAATACAGCTTCAGGTAGAAATTCAGTTGTTGGTGGTGGTTGCGGTAATGTCGCTTCTGGAATAGGATCATTTGTTGGTAGTGGTGGTTATGTTTATGGCCCCAATAACATAATTTATGCTAATACAGCTTCGGGTTTAAAATCATTTATTGGTAATGGTGGTCAATACGGCGGTGGTTCTGGACCTCAAGTTGCCAGCGGTGCTTATGGATTTATCGGTAATGGTACTGGGAATTTTGCTACTGGGGCTAAATCGACCGTTTTAAATGGTAGTTGTAATCTAGCCCCAGGAGGTAGCTCATTCATTGGTAGTGGTATATATAATAAAGCATGCGGTGCTTATTCGACCATTTTAAATGGTTCATTTAATCTAGCTAAAGGTACTAGTAGTATAATACTAAATGGAGCTTATAATACTATATGCGGGGTAGGCATCCCCGGTAGAGATAATATTATCGGCAGTGGTTATAAGAATTGTATTCTTACAGGTGCAATTCGCTCCGGGATTATTGCTGGTGGTTGTAACGTGGTTAATAGTGTATGTAGTTTTATTGGTAGTGGTTTTAAGAACTGCACATCCGGTATCCGTTCATCTGTAGTTGGTGGTACATGCAATCAAGCTCAAGGAATTAACTCAACAGTAGTTGGTGGTTTTAGTAGTAGAGCTATTGGTAATTATTCATTCATCGGCGGTGGATCTACTAATGTAGTAGCCGGGCTATCAGCTAGTGTAGTTGGGGGTGATGGTAATTGTAACCGTAGTAATAATTCATTCATTGGTGGTGGTGAAACAAATCTTATATGCGTCGGAAACGATCATTCATCTATTGTTGGTGGTAAATGCAATACTGTATATGCAGATTGTTCAATTGTTGGAGGTGGTATGTTTAATAGAACTGTTGACGGTGGGACTTTTTCGTTTGTAGGTGCTGGTTGTTTAAACGATGCGAAAGGAACTAAATCGTTCGTCGGTGCTGGTAGTCGTAACTTAGCATATGGAGTTGAGTCGGTTGTTACTGGTGGTTTTAAGAACTGCGCATGCGCAGACTTTTCATCGGTTTTAGGTGGTCAATGTAATATCGTCGGTGCAACCCATTGTAACGCGTTTATTGCTGGCACACATATTACTTCAGTTTGCCCTAATATGCTGCATGCAAATACATTGTTTTTAAGTGCTGCAGCGTTACCTACAAGTGACCCAGGTACAGCTGGTATTGTTTGGAGAGATGGTACCGATCTTAAGATCAGTGTTTAATTTATATAACCAAAAGTCTTTTGATACCATTCATATTCAGTATCAATTCTATCGCAAGCTTCCTGTCCAATAATTTCTATATAATTATCTTTTAAAGGTTCTACCTTATTTCTGATAGTATATAGGTCATTATCTAAAGCATGTATTACATCGTTTTCTTTTGTTATCTGCTCGATGTTATTAAAGTTATGATTATATCTTTCTAAATTTAAAATATCATAAACTTCATCCATTATTTCTTGAGGTCGTGATGTTAAATCTTCAGCACGTATAAACATTATTTTTTGTTCCAACCCCATTTCATGTATTTCTTTTATTCTATCTAAACTTATACTAACTGGTATATTATTTAAATACATATCAACTCTCTTATATACTGTTGTACCTCTTGCTTCGTGATCTATTAACCATTGAGATGTTTTATCTGGATTTTTTCTATGTAAGTTTTCAAATGAAGCTACTATACTTTTTAAGTTTCTTACCATGCAGAAAATCTTAGGTTGATCACCTAAGAAGTTTTCCACCCAATTAATGTTACCTTTCCAACCTCTACCCTTTAATATAATATTTGGTTTATTCGTTAGAGTGTTGCAATAGGCTTGCATACCACCTTTACAGAAGTTACGCCATGATTGTAAAGATATATCTTGATCTATAGATGCTTTAAACTCAACGCTTCCAGTAAATCGTTGTCTTGCTCCATCTAGTAATTCTATTAGACCGTCAGTTGCAGTAGCGTGAAAGTTAGGATTTTGAGCAAATATATTTTGCAGTAATGTACTACAAGCTCTTGGCATTGAAGAATTAAAAATTATATTCATTTTACTATACTATCGTAAACTGCTTGCAAGTCAAAAATATCAAGGTTATCATACGGAAATTCATGCTCAGGACCATTAAAATCGTAATCAAAAAACAAACTATCAATCATACTACCACCACCTGACTTTATCTTTTCTTTATTCGGTACAATATTTGTATGCATTTGATAACCAAAAACATCTGGTTATGTACCAACCCAACATACAGTTGATGGTAAGTTAAAAGCTGCGGCAGCGTGTTGTAAACAGCTATCAATTAATAATCTTTTTTCTGATCTTAGTAGGATTGATAAAAAAGTTCTTTTATTACCAATTAAATCTACTCTTTCAACATCATTTAAAACTGGACTATTTTTTCTTGTTACGTGATATATATTATATTTTTTTGACAATTCATTTACTAAAATTTGTGATTGAGATTGAGGCAAATCTCTCGTCCAACAATATAATCTTTCGTCTTCATAGTTACCACCGTTTGTTTGTAAAACTAATAATGGTTTATCACTTTTAATATTATTTGCATAGTATGTTTGTTCAGCAATATTAAAATATAGTTCAGGTTGTACATTGCCATCAAAAGGTAAATTATGAAGTTCACACCAAGATTTAATTAAATGCTGTTTACTATATAAATGCTCTGTACAAAAATATGGTTCTCCCTTTAAAACTATACTTTCTCTTCCTTCAAGATAATCTCTATAAAAGTAAGGTGTCATTCCTGATTTAAAAACTTTATGTACTCTTGGATTATTTAAAAAAACTTCTGGCCATGGAGTTAATACAATTATTTTATAATCTGGATATTTAGCCTCAATACATCTTACTACTGCAGTAGATGCAATAATTTTACCTAACCCACCTTCCGGGTTAAAGATTACGTAATTATCCTTATCAGCCATATATATTAATTATTAGTATGAACTTGATATTCCATACTAATTAAAGAAGTAATATTATCTACACCTGCATAGCTCATACAACTTTGTACGCCTTGATTAATTCTACTAAAGTACTGCTTATATGTTTCGTTTCTCATATCCATATACACTGTTTGACCTTCTACATAACCTTCATGACCTTTATTTGTTGATGAAGCACTTCCATAAAAAACTTTCTTATTAGTGTTACCCATTGCAGGTCCCCCTATAATATCAGCAGGACTATCTTCGCACTTTGCAAACTCACTACCAATCATTACCATATCAGCTCCAGCGACCAATGCTTTACAAACATCACCAACTTCTCTAATCTGCCCATCTGCGATGACAGGTATCGATATATCTTTATACTCCCCTGCTATACCACCTTGCTTATGAACTACATACTTACTAAATTTTTGTTTAGCAATAGATGAGACTGCACTAAACATAGGTGTACCTACACCTGTACAGTTATATGTAGTACAGCTCTTTCCCATTGACAACCCAATTTTAACTGCATCAGCTCCCCAATCATATAAGTCTTTTGCTGCTTGATATGTACCTACATTACCGGCAATAATTTTAACTTTTAATTTATTATTAATATATGCGATCATTTGTTTAACTAATACATGGTGGCCATTAGCAACATCAATAGTAATGAAATCTACACCTACATCTTTTTCTACAATCTTATCAATAAAATCACGATCTTTTTTATTTACCCCGACAGATATTGAAATAGTTTTCATATCTTTATTTTCAATCATCCAATCTAGAATTTCACTATACTCATAAAATCTATGTAATACATAAAAGTAACCAGCTTGACTTAACTCTCTAGCTTTTTTGAAATCAATAGTACATTTCATATTAGCTGGTATAGCAGCACTTTCAAATACTTTACCTAAAAACTTTACCGATGGATCTAAAGAAGATCTTGAACGAATTTCAGAGTAAGATGGTTTTAAGACTATATCTTTATAACTATATGCTGTATTCATTTATTACCTTTCATATAAGCAACCATACTATCAAATGGACTAAACCCAACCTCTTGCAGTTTAATATATCTATCACAAAAGTCATCCTGAAGATGTTTTCTTTCTATATCTCTTAAAAAGGTATCAACAGTACCTTGCTGTTTTTTATCTACCTCGACGCGCAGTTGTTCTCGTATAGCTTTATACTTACTCATATATTATATTATAACTTATATAAATTATATTTCAAGAGTTCTTTAAGCTTTTTTTCCAATCATCTCTATGATATTTAATCCATAAAAAAACCGCTTTATGATTTCCTATATCGCGGCCTGCCTTCTCTGATTCTATCCACTTTAATTTATTAATTTCTTCTATTTCTAGCTTAAGAAATTGGTACATTTTAGAGTTATTAAACTCACCACCCATAACTATATTTATCTGTCCTTGTAACATAAAAATATAATAATCATTAATAAGCTACAAATAGCTCCAAAAACATAATTTGTTATTAATATTGGGTTAAAACCTATATCGGATAATGTATAAATTATAGCTGAAATATAACCCAATAATGATAATACAAATAAGGAGACACTTATATCATCTACTTTTTTTGTAGTTAAACTTTTAACTATTTGCGGTATATAGCAAACAGCAAAACAAATAGTATATAACCACCCAATAACAATCATACTAGTACTTAATAACTAGTTATTACATCCCCATCGGATTCATCGCTGGTGGCTCTGCTACGGTAGATGAAGGGTTATCTACAATTAAACACTCTGTAGTTAAAAGCATTCCCGCTACAGAGCCTGCATTCTGCAAAGCGCATCGCGTTACTTTCGTCGGGTCAATGATACCTGCTTCTAGTAAATCAACATACTCGCCACTGGCCACATTATAACCTAATTGCTTATCATTAATCTTTAAAATGACCTGAGATGCATCAACTCCAGCGTTTTCACATAACTGTCGAATAGGGGATTCAACTGACTTAGCAACTAAGCTAGCTCCGATTGCTTCATCTCCTTCAAGAGTATTAACTACATCTTCAATAGCACTTTTTGTACGAAGTAAAGCAGTACCACCACCAGGTACGATACCTTCTTCGACAGCTGCTCGGGTAGCTGCTAGAGCGTCATCGACTCTATCCTTCTTCTCTTTCATTTCAGGTTCGGTTTGAGCGCCGACGCTGATTACCCCAATACCACCTGAAAGTTTTGCTAGACGCTGCTGAAATTGATCGCGATCGAAATCAGAACTTGTATCAGTAATCATCTTACGGAGTAGATCGACCCTTGCATTTATATTCTGCGCTGACCCCTTACCTTCAACTATTGTTGTATGTTCTTTTGTTATAGTAATTTTCTTAGCTTGACCGAGATTTTCTAATTGAACATTTTCTAACTTAAGAGTATCATCACCAGATATGATAGAACCACCTGTTAGTATTGCAATATCTTTTAACATCTCTTTACGTCGATCCCCAAATCCAGGAGACTTAACTGCAGCCAAGTTAATTGTACCTCTTAGTTTATTTACAACAAGAGCTGAAAGAGCTTCTCCTTCAACATCTTCAGCAATAATAACTAAAGGTTTACTTTTCTTTGCAACAATTTGTAAAAGCGGTATTAATTCATTAAGATTATTAATCTTTTTATCACATAAAAGAATTAAAGCATTTTCAAATACTGCTTCATTGCTAACCTCATCTGTAACAAAGAAAGGACTAAGATAACCTCTATCAAATTCATACCTTCAACCACATTCAACGTCGTTTCAAGGCCGGAAGCTTCTTCAACAGTAATAGTACCATCACTACCAACCTTCTCCATTGCATCAGCAATAATATTACCGACAGATGCATCCCAGTTAGCAGATACAGTAGCAATTTGACGAATATCATCTATACCTTGAACTGGCTTGCTTAATTCTTCAATACTTTTAACTGCTGCTGCTACACCCTTATCAATACCTCTTTTAATAAAAACAGGATTTGAACCTGCGGCAACGTTCTTAATGCCTTGCTTATAAATCGATTCAGCTAGTACTGTTGCAGTTGTAGTACCATCACCAGCACTATTAGCTGTTCGTGATGCCACTTCATGAACCATTTGAGCTCCCATATTTTCAAAAGGGTCATCTAGTGATATTTCTTTTGCAACTGATACACCATCTTTCGTTATAGAAGGTATACCAAATGATTTACCAATCATTACATTCCGGCCTTTAGGTCCTAATGTAACCTTTACAGCTTTAGCTAGTGTCTCAACACCTGTTAGGATCTTTTTACGACCATCTTCATCAAATAAAATTTGTTTACTCATATACTATATTATAATAACTTTTTTTTGTAAATCCAAAAAAAAACGTGACCTATTTAAAGATCACGCTTAATAAATACCTTTAAAGTATTATACTAGAAGTTAAATGCAACTCCAGCAGTAACTGATACATCAAAATCACCATCAGTACCTTCTGATGAGAAATCGTTTACAACCCCTAGATTATTTCTAAGTGCATTAACTTGTACGAATACTGGTAGCTTATTTGCTAAAGTATCGAACCTAACATAACCAAGAGTATACTCAAGCTCATCATTAAGACCGAATGACTGACCATATTCACCACCAACAGTAACGTCAACCTTTTCAGCTACTGTAAAGGTCTTTGAGACATTAAATGCAGTTGCAAAAATTGTACTATCGTATTCTGAACCAACTTCACTACCATCTTCTGCAGCTACTGTAATAGATGTATCAAGTGATTTAAACCAGTTGAGATCATATGTACCGTTTAATTCAAAAGAGGTATCAGCTCCTTCAATTGTATGCATTACAACACGTGTATCAATACCACCGACAGGGGTATTAATATACGTCCCAAGTGAATAATGCAACTGATATACGTCAGAATGAACATACTCTAAACCTCCAACAAAAGATAGACCTGCGAAGTCACCTGCTTTTGTCGAAGCTTTTATATAGCCTACATCCTGCGCCCCGTAAAGACCGCCTGAAATACGCTTTTCATAATAACCTGTAGTAACATCTACTTGCCAGGTCTTTTCTTGTTCTACTTCTTGGGCTTCTGCCTTACCACACATTGCAAAAAATGCAATAATA
>Ga0115004_10003389_pt1 | contig 13015 bp, 7 predicted proteins | sample ArcticOcean_MG_C_10_FD_88737 | JGI IMG/M metagenome (GOLD analysis project Ga0115004, IMG submission 88737) | Marine microbial communities from western Arctic Ocean - ArcticOcean_MG_CB11_90 | ecosystem: Environmental > Aquatic > Marine > Oceanic | place: Arctic Ocean: Canada Basin | collected...
ACCTTTCCGTTTCTTTCCTCTAATGGATGAACAATTTCATTAAAAAGTTTAAAACCTGAAATAATTAGTTGCGGTTTTATTTCATTTACAGAAAGCTTGTCAGGTTGAAAAAAAGTAATCCCATTTACGCCGCCACAAAGCATCATCCCAGAAGTGGTAAACAACATGGCATTATCCTTAAACTCGCTAACATTAATTCCATCTTGGTTTTCGAAATAGGTAACTGCTCCAGTTGTTGGGTTTAATTTAGAAATTGCCCTAACATGCATCATCCATATATTTCCTTGTTTGTCCTCCTTTATTTGATAAACAACATCACTTGGAAGTCCTTCTTTTGTAGTATACTGCTTGAAATTTAATGTGTTATTTGAAATTTCAATTTGATTCAATCCTCCACCAAATGTACCAACATATAAATAACCATCACTTGCTTGAAAAACATCTAAAACATAATTATTACTTAAACTATTTTTATTATTAGGGTCATTTAAATAACTTGTAAAAGCAATGTTTTCAGCATCATTTTGTTTTAATTTATTTAAACCTCTTATGGTTCCTACCCAAATATCACCATTAGAATCTTCCAGTATATCTCGAACGAAATTGTTTGATAAGCTATTTGTGTCGTTTAATTCATTTTGATAATTAATAGATGTGTACGTTTCGTTTTGTTTATCAAAAGTTATTTTCGCGATGCCTTTCTTCCAATATCCAACCCAAATATTTCCCATGCTATCCTCTTCAATAGCAAAAACTGAATTTTTAATAAGCTTACCCTGTTTATCTCTGATATCATTAAATTTTTGAACATCAAATATTTCTGAATTATTTTTAAATGTTATTTTGCTTAACCCTGTTTTTGCGCCTACCCAAATATTGTCTTCGCTATCATTCATCAACCTTTTAATCTCAAAGAAATCTTCATCATCAAATTGGTTATTGGTTTTTGCAAGATAATTATAGTCCCAAACCTTATTTGACTTATTTAATAAACTCCTTTCAATTTCCTTACCCTTTAATATTGCTAAACCACCTCTACCTTGCGTACCCAGCCAGATATCACCTTTAGAATCTTCGCACATTGTAAGAATGGGATACTCATGAAAAACGGGAGATTGCTTTTCAGAATTATTTAAAAATTCGTTCGAATTCAAAAATGTGTTGTTTTCTAAATCCATTTTATATAATCCATGGTTTAGGGTTCCTAACCATAGAATGTTGGTGTTATCAATCATTAACTGCTGCGCTTGCTGAATGGCAATCTCTTTTCTATGACTTGAATTTAAATTGTATTTTTCACCTGTCTGAGTATCGTAATTTAGTAATATGCCATTCCCAGCAACCCAAATATGCTGTTCTTTATCAACAGCAATCGCTAATTTTTTGAAATTTTTATCTGAAAATCCTGAACTATTATCTGAAAGAATTATTAACTCCCTATCAATAACCTGAAGCTTATTATTTAATCGAATTTTAAGGAGTTGAAGTCTATTACTTATCACCCAAATTGTGTTCTTTGGGTATTCAATGAAATTTACAGGATAACTCGAGCCAAATTCAAACCCTTTAATGTCTGTACTTTGAATTTTAATATCTGGCACATTTGTGATTTCATTTATCGCTACTTGATGTAGTTTTATTTTTCTTTCAGGAGTAAAGAACCAATGCTTTCCATTTATTGCCGGAATAATACTTTTAACAAGCAAACTAAATTTGTTTGCCACATTCATTACTTCTTCAAATAATAAACTACCATCAATGGCTACACTAAAAAATTTAATGCCTTTAGAAGTATTAATAAAAAGAACTCCAGAAGGTGATTGATAAATATGATCTATTTCACTTGCATAATCAGATGCATCTGGGTTGTCAAAATACACCTCTATTTTTCCTGTCCTTGGGTCTATTCTATTTAATCCAGCATCTGTAGTTCCAGCCCATATATATCCATCTTTATCCTCAAAAAGACTGATAATAATGTTACTACTAAGACTATTAACGTCATTTAAAAATTTATAATGGACCATAGAATAGCCATCGTATTTATTAATGCCGTTATACGTTCCTACCCAAATAAAACCATTACTATCCTGAATAATGCTTTTTACAGTATTTTGTGAAAGTCCTTCAATGCTCGATATTTTGTTTAATTGTAATTGTGCGTGCAGAGAAACGCAGCTATATAAGCTGACGATAAAAATAATTTGTTTAAATAAATTAGACATGATGGGCTCTCAAATTGTACGACTATACTTTAATCAAAGATAAGGAAATAGGTAGGTTTATTAATTCTTTACAAAAAACACCACTTAATAGTATTTAGCTACAACAATCCTTTTATTCCTTAAAGCTTTATTATCAGTTGTTGTAACTTGTATTAAATAGATTCCATTCTCCAAATTATTTGTATTTAATTTTAAACTACTAGTATGCTCAAGTGTATATTCAGTGATAATTCTACCACTTATATCAATTATTCGGATGTGTTTCATCTTTTTATCTGAAGATGCTAACTTTATATTTACAAAATCATGAGTTGGGTTTGGAAACAATACAACTTCATTATTTAATTTAATAGTATTCATAGATAATGTATTATCAATAGAAAATTCTAAATCATCAAAATAATAAATACCAACCTCATTACCCAACATTGTTTGTACTTGAATGGATGTGGTATTTACAGGCACAACATATTCAAATTCAAACGGTGATGTAGGGTAATCTGTTGATAAATTCATTACAGATGATGGGGATAAAACATTAGAGCCATTCACAATAGCCTTTATTCTAAACTTAAAGGTTTGGGCTCCGGTAGATGCTTTTACATAAGCTTTAACTGTCAGAGTTTGTCCTGACAAATCGGTTGTGTATTCTTGATTTTTTAAAATTACACTGTTATAATTACCTGCTGCGCTTACATTAATTTTTCCGCTTACATTGCCTGATTTTGAATCTGTAGTTCCATCTGAAAATGTAGCGGTCGCTGAAGATGTTCCTGCGACAAAAAGATCCCAATTACTATTAAAACCGCACTCAAAATTTGGATTCATAATTAGTTGCGTAGAATTGTCACAGCTTGTACTTGCATCTAATAATGCATTCTTTACATCTTCTACCCAAATAGAGGTATCTACAACGGTGCTTATATTTGTGTTTTTTGGATTATAAGTAGTTACTGAAAAGTTATCAATATTATAATTTAAAGTAGAAGGACTATCTGTCCTCTTATGGATTGTTTTATTCGACTTTGGTCCAGAATCCCAAGCTGCAAATGAAAAACCTCTATTGATAGCTTGTTCTGCAACAAACCTGTAGTACTCTAATCTTGAGTCATTATCTGGTCCTCCATCAGCAAAATTAGTAGCATTACTTGAAACAGCATTTAAATCACCTGAACTGTAATTATATCCGCTAGAATTGTCAGCACCAAATTCACCTAAAAAAACAGGTATTTGGTTTGTTGAAGCCCATGCGGAAACTTCATTAAATCTTGTTGTTAATAAATTTTTATCTGCATCTGTTCCCCAAGATTCATTATCCCTAGCGTCTGCACTAGAACTTGTAAAATTAAACGGTTGGTAATAATGAAAGGTTGCTATTAAATAACTATCTCCAGAAATAATTGAGGAACCAATTTGTAGAGGCGCTTCATGTGAAGTTCCTGTTCCTCCAGTAATAATAATATTTCTAGTTCCATTACTTCCACCCGAACCTCTTATAATTGCTAAAAGATCGGTGTTAAGTAAATCCATAACTTCCGCACTCATATGAAAATAGGGTTCATTAATAACTTCAAATAATAAATTCTCCGAATGATTTTTAAAGCGATCTGCTATCTGAGCCCAAATAGCTAAAAACTTTTGAGTGTCTGCCACTCTTTTTGCTGAAGTTGGGTCTGTGTATTCTGATTCCCCAACGTCGAATGTATAGATAAACTCAGATTTTAAATTCGATCCATGAAAATCAATGATGGTTACAAGACCCTGATTTAAAGACCATTCAATGACCTGCTCTATTCTATCTAAATAGATGGAGGACACTATATAATCATCTGCTGTACCAGTATAATTTCCTGCAGTTCCAGCGACACTAGAATAACCAGAAGTATCACCTGTAGTTCTAGCCCCAAAAAAGTCAATTGGAATTCTAACATTGGTGAAACCAGCCTCAGAAACATCGATGAAATATTGCTGTTCAATAACTGCAGCCCAGTTTCCTTCTATCGGAGCACTTAAAACGTTACCAAGGTTGATCCCTCTTCCCATTTGAGCAACCATATCTGAAGCTGATGTTTGAGCAAACAACACAAAAGGCATCAAATTAGTTACTAAATATAATAAGGCTTTACTTTTCAATTTAATATCGTTTTTTAAAATTAGGCCAATGCGAGTGCAATGACCTAATTTAACTATTTATAATAAATTAATTTTAATCTTTTATTCTTTTTTTTTGTTCTGTTCTTTTAACAATGCATTAATCTTGTTAATTTCTTCTTTAGAGAATAAGACTGATAATTTATCATTGGTTTGTTTAAAGGATTTCTTGTAAATCACTTTCTTTTCTTCATTTGATAAATCGTTGCCTTTTATTTGTTTTGAAGTATCTTCATATTTTCCTAATAAAATAGCATACAGTAGTGTTTTTTTACTGTCATCTAAATCCATGGTATCGGCTATATGTTGTGCATTTGTCGTTGCCTTTTTTTCTTGATACGACTGTTTTTGTGCATTAACTGTGGATAAAAAACCACAGAATAGTATGAGTGCAATTATTTTTTTCATTTCTATTAGTCTTAAAAGTTTAAATAAGTTAGTTAGTTTTTATGAATTTTTTCGTTGAAATAGTGTCATTTTCATCAACAATTTTTAGAATATATGCTCCTGATTTTAATTCATTTACATTCAAACTATTTGTGTTTTCTAGAACCATTACTTTTTGACCTAACACATTAAATACTTCCATTTTCTTCATTATTGAAAGTGACTTTATTGATAAAATATCTTTTACAGGATTGGGAAATAATTCTATTTTATCTGTGCTTGAAAAATCGTCTACGCCAAGTGACGAGCTTAGAACTAAAGAAACGTCGTCAATATTAATAGATGAATCTGCTGTTTTAAGACGAATTCGTGCCGTTACATTCGCTGCTGCTGGAATATCATGTGTTCTTACAACTTGTTCCCAAGCACCAGTGGTTATTATGGTGTAATCTCCTTCAACAGGAAGTACATTTCCAGAACCTGTAACAAAGAACCAAGGAGTAATAACCTGACCTTCAGTGCCTTTTACGTAAAATGAAAATGTATAATTGTCCATATCTATCGCAAAAGCGGCAGCCGATTGCAAACGATTATTATTATTATCGCAAGCATTTATTTTCCATGATCCACTACCATCGGCGGTATGTGTTTCTGATGAATCATATACACCAAGTTCTGCTCCAGTGCAACCACCAACTGAGTCACCTCTCCAATCATCTCCCGAAGTAAATGTTGAATTTAATAATAGATTTGTTTGAGCAAACAATCCTGCACTAAATAAAAATGTACATACTAATAATGTGTAAAGTTTTGTCATAATATTTTTAAATTAATTTAACGTAAAGCTACTTGTAATTTAGATTTTATTAAAGGTGATATGTTTTTTTAGTAGGGTGAAATGGTTTAAATTCTATTTAGCTACAAGAAGTGTTTGTAATCCTTTTAGATTCTTTTTTAAGGTGAATTTCACGTCTGGTTTGCCACTAATGGCTAAAACCTACAAATGAAGTTATACTTACCGGATTCTTTTTTTTTTAAATAAACCTTTTAATTAATTCCGGTAAATTATTCTAAAATTATTTTTTTATTTAATTTTCCTGTTTTAGTTTGAAGTTTAACAACATAAACTCCAGTAGCTAATCTTGGTAAAGAAATATTATTTACGTTAGCACCATCAAAAGAAGTTGTCATTAGTTGTTTCCCTAAAAGATTGAATAAAGACACTGTAGTTTCTCCTTTTTGTAAACCTGTAATTTTTAAATTACGAGTACTAGTCTGATAAATATTTACACTGTTCAATAAATCTGTATCTAAACTTAATAAAGATGAAGTTTTAGTATGTAAATAAAAACGACCGTCTGTATTTCCTGCATCCACAGTTACTTTATATGTAGCATTTCCTTCAACTAAACATGTAAAAATATTATTGTTTCTATCTTCTAAAAACACTTTTAAACCAGTTGGTAAGTTTAAAGCTTCTGCAGTAAACGTAATTTCTTTGCTAGTATCAGCAGAAGTTCCAACAGGAATCACCATGTTTTCATAATCTGAATTAGGTAAAGATTGTACTTGGTATTTTTTACCTTCACTTTCAGCAACTAAATTTGTGTATACTGCAAAAGGTTGTGCAACACCACTAAATAATTTACCATCATAACCATTGTCAAAACCAGTTGTTGCATTGTCGAAATAATACAGTTTTGCAAATCTGTTATTTGTACCATCATTCATCATCAATTTCACTTCAGTATTTGCCGTTTTTTGAAAGGTACTTCCAGTATTAGCTTGGTATGATTCTGCAATACTTAGGTTAGTTGCGCTACTAGCATCTACAAAAAATCCTTGAGTTGGAGCTAATACAAACGCTTCAGCAGTAACTTTTGTCTCATAAATTCCATTTTCTTGATTCCAAACCCAGATAGTTTCAGTATTTAAACTACCTGTATTACCTAATAAAAAAGAAGCACTCTTTAAATATGCTGTAAATGGATTACCAATTAAGTTAAAACTATCAGTACCACCTGTAACAACTGAAGCAGCAACATCAGAAGTATTAATAGTCCCTGTAAATAAAATATCTCCTGAACCTGCACCTGTTGCTCTTCTCACAGAGTAACCAGTACCAGGTGTAAAAGTTGCACTAGCTTCAGTTTGCATATAAGACCAAGTATTATCAGCTGTTGTATATGAACCAATAGCATTGTTTAAATTATTAATAGCCAAATTATTTGAAGCTACATAATCATTATCATAAGTTTCACCAAAAACTGGGCTTGACACTAAATACCAATTTTCTGTTCCTAAAGTTGTGTTATAAGTTACATTTCCTGTTGAAGTTCCTGAAACAATTAATGAACCTCCGCTTGAAACGTTTAAACTAGCATCAAAATCAACATTTAAATTATAAACAGCAGCTTCAGTTGTTTCGCTAATTACAGGATAGTTGCTTAAGCCTGAAGGAATAGATGCATCTAAAGAATTTGTAGGAACCCCATTACTCCAATTGGTACTTGTTACCCAATCTGTATTTGTAACTCCAGACCAAGTGGTTTTATTCTCCTCAATAGTTGTTTCGAAATCATCTAAAAAATAAGTTCCAGAAAAATTTCCAAGCATTATTTGTACTTGTATAGACGTGGTATTATTGAGAATTATATATTCAAGTTCAAAAGGATTTGTAGGATAAACATTGGTTAAACTAAATGCTGATGAAGGAATAAAAACATCACTTCCGTTGATAATAGCTTTTATTCTTATTTTAAATGATTGGCCACTTGAAGCTAATGATTTCGCAAATGCTTTGATTGTTATTTTTTTTCCTGTAAGATCTTGTGTGTAAGAATCATTACTTAAAATGACTTTGTTATACTCATCTTGTGTGCTAACATCAATTTTTGCCCCTACTAAACCATCTTTAGCATCTGTTGTTGCATCACTGTATGTTGCATCAGCATTTCCAGAGACATTAAAACTCCAGTTTGTATTTATACCACATTCAAAACCTGTATTTAGAACAATATTATTTGTTGACCCATAACAAAGAGGCCAAGTACCAGAAGATAACAATGCGTTTTTTACATCTTCTACCCAAGTAGAAGTATCTATTACTGTGCTTATATTTGTGCTTTTTGGACTATAAGTATTTACTGAAAAATTTGCAATATTATAATTCACAGAAGAAGAATTGTCTTGTCTCATATGAATTGTTTTGTTTGATTTTGGTCCAGAATCCCAAACAGAAAAAGAAAACCCTCTATTAATAGCTTGTTCTGCAATATATCTGTGATATTCTACACGAGAAGCATTATCAGGCCCACCATCTGCATAACCAGTTGCATTACCTCCAATTGTATTTAAATCACCTGTGCTATATTTATATCCACCTGTGTTATCAGCTCCAAATTCACCTACAAAAACAGGTATATTATTTGAGTTAGACCAAGTTAACACTTCTTCAAAACTTGTTGTTAAAGTGCTTTTATCACTATTAGTCCCCCAAGATTCTATATCTCTTGAATCTGCACTTGAACTTGTAAAATTAAATGGTTGGTAGTAGTGAAATGTTGCTATTAAATAACTATCATTAATAATAATTGAAGGCGCAATTTGTAAAGGTGCTTCATGCGAAGTTGCGCCTCCGCCCGTAATAATAACATTTCTTGTTGCATTGCTTCCTCCTGAGCCTCTTATAATTGCTAAAATATCGGTATTTAGTGTATTCATTTCGGCTTCACTCATCTCAAAATAAGGCTCGTTAATGATTTCAAACAATAAATTTTCTGAATGGTTTTTAAATCGATCTGCTACTTGTATCCAAATCTTTCTAAATTTTTGATCATCTGCTGCTCTTCTTGCTGAAGTTGGATTAGTGTATTCTGAATTTGTAGAATGAAATCTGTTTAAAAATTCTGATTTTAAATCTGCGCCATGAAAATCAAGTGTTATTACTAATCCTGCAGATAACCCCCAACCTATAACTTCTTCAACTCTATCTAGATATGTAGAATTCACTTCATAATCTGCAGAAGTTCCTGTATAACTTCCAGAAGTTCCTGCGGTATCAGAATAGACAGAAGTATCTCCAGTTGTTCTAATTCCAAAGAAATCAATAGGAATTCTAACATTGGTAAAACCAGCTGCTGCAACATCTGTAAAGTATTGTTGCATAACAATTGGAGACCAATTTCCTTCTACAGGAGCACTTAAAACATTCCCAAGGTTTATACCTCTACCCATTTTATTAACCATATTATGCGGCTGAATTTGAGCGTTAAAAATAATTGTAGAAAATAATATTGTAATTAATATAATGTAATGCTTCATAATATGCTATTCATAAAAACAGGTTAAATCTTAATAGATTTAACCTGTTGAAAAATTATATTTTTCAACAGAAATAGACTGCTGTAGTGAATTTCTCTCAAATTTATTATTAATTAAAATCCACTACCTGGAGCTGTAGGGCTTGAAGCTTGCGCTTTTTGTGGGTTTAATATCATATAAGTACCTAATGCAGTTAATGCTGCATATTTACCGTAATTACCTATCTTTTTAATTGCGTCTTTACGAGTAATTTCTTCAGAATTGTTTTTAGTTTCTATATTTTTATTCATGATTGTCTTTTATAAATAGTTATTGGTTCGTTACTCTAATACAATTTTCTTGTTTAATTTACCAGATTCGGTTTCTAACTGAACAATATAAATTCCTCCTGCTAGGTTTGGTAAAGAAATTTCTTTTGCTCCATTAGCATTAAAAGAAGTATTCATTATCTGTTTTCCAAGAACATTAATTAATTTTATGTTAGCGATTCCATTTGGGAGACCTACTAATTTTAAAGTTGATGCATCTGTTTTATAAATACTCACACTTTCTAAAACAACATTATCATCTATACTTAAAGCACTTGTTGAAGTATGTAAATAAAATCGACCAATATCATTTAAAGCTTCTGATAAATTAACTTTAAAAGTTTCATTATCTGATAGTTCATTAAAAGTATTTGCTAATCTGTCTTCTAAATAGATTTTTACACCAGAAGGAATATTGTTTTCTTCTATAGAAAAAATAAGCTCTTCACCTGCTTCAGCAATAACACCAACAGGAATTACCATATTTTCTAAATCTGAGTTTGGTAAAGATTGAACTGCATATTTTGTACCAACACTATTTGAAACTAAATCTGTATAAATAGCAAAATCATAAGTAGCTCCTCCAAACATTTTTCCATCAAATCCATTATCAAAACCTGTTGTAGTCCCATCTATATAAAATAATTCGGTTTTTCTATTTTCAGAACCAATAGATAAGTTTAACTTAATTTCTGGTCTAGAATTCGCGCTTCTTTGAAAGTTATCAGTTTCATGAGATTGATTAGCTTCTGTAAAAGTTACTGCATTAGTCGTTTTTGCTTCAACAAAGAAAGCTTGAGCTGGAGAAATTATATAATTTGGGTGAGTACCTGTTGTTCTAGTATCATAAGAAGAACCATTCCAAATCCAAAAAGTAGATTCAAGATTAGCAGATTCTGCACTTAAAAAAATTGTGCTATTGATAAAAGCTAAATAAGGGTTACCTATTAAGTTGTAATTAGTAACTCCTTGAGCTAATGTAACTGCTACACCTGCATTATCAGTACTTACAGTTCCTGTGAATGAAACATCTTGAGAAGACTGCAGTTTTACAATATAACCAATTCCAGTATTAAAAGTATCTGTAGTATCATCTCCATCTGCGTCATCAACTTGTCCTTCAGTATAATAAATATATCTATCAGCAGCAAGAGCTTGTGAATTGTCATAAGTTGCTATTGCAACATTTTGTACATTTCCAGTTCCAGAACCTAAGTCTGGAGTTTCATTTGTATAAAAATCTGCAATGCCTTGACCAACTACAGGTGAAGATATATTATACCAATTTGTAGTTGCTAAATTTCTATTATAAGTTACATTTCCTGTAGAAGTACCATAGACTATTAAAGAACCTCCACTATTAATGGTTAAACTAGCTCCAGAATCTACTACTAAATTCTTAAGAGTTGCACCAGTTGTTGCGCTAATTATAGGGTTATTTGAACTTACTTGTACATCTGAATTTTTTAAAGAAGATGGTATAACTCCATTTGTCCAGTTTGCTGTGTCTGTCCATTCTGTATCTTTTCCTCCTGTCCAACTATTGTCAGTAGAGAATAAAATTATACTCGGTTGCACATTATCAAAAGATATAACATCACCATTTAGTGCTTGTACACCATCATCTGTTATCTTAATTTTTATTATAACTTGGTTAAATGAATCAGTAAGACTTCCTTTATTTAAAGTAACTAACTCCCAAGTATTAGCTGCAACGATAGTATATTTACCTGAACTTCTTGATACTGTAAAAACACCTCCAGCATCTTGAAAATTATATTGTACTTGGACTTTAGCACCTGCTATAGTTGACTTTACATAAAATGTAGTGTTTATTTCTGTAGGGCTAACAGTTTCTCCAAAATCTTTAACAGTATTGTCTAAAAATTTATTACCAGATTGATTTGCTGTAAAAGTTAAAGTACCAGATTGAGTTCCTTCTTGTGGATCTGTAGTTGTAAAACCAGCAGTAACATCTGCATCTGCTGTTGTCCAATCTGTAGAAGTTTCAAAATTATTGTTTGCTACCCAATTTCCAGTTTCAATCAGTACAATTTGAGCAATTTTTAAAGTTCCTGATGTTACAGTTCCTTTTGCTCTAAAACCAAGTCTATCAATAATACCACTATTTGAAGAGTTTGCAGGGACATCAATATCATAAGTTGTAAACCCAGAATTAAGAGTGACCATATCAATAGTAACATCAATTTTATCTGCTGTTCCAGCAGAAGTAGAACCTGAATCAAAATTTAATACTTGAAATACTGTTATGTTTGTAGAGTTTTCTACTACAACTCTAATTTTTTTGTAATTAGCTTCTGTTTTTGCTAATCCCGCAGGTGTTCTAACAAAATTGAAACTACCGCTCCAAGTAGAATTTACAAGAGCACCATCTGTAGCAGTTAACCCAGACATACCACCTTGTTCAAAACTTTCTACACCAGAATTAAAGTTGTAAATAAGGTCTTGACCAAAGGTCTGTAAAGACAGTAGTGTTAGAAATATTAATGTATTTTTTTTCATAATAGAATTTAGTTTTATAATTATTACGTAAAACTACTAGTAACGACGATATAGAAGGGGGGAATATGGCTATTTAAAAGGGAGGAATGGTTATACTTTTATTTAACTACAAAAAGTGATTGTAAGCCTTTTAGATTCTTTTTTAAAGTGAATTCTACATCTTCACTCTTCACGTACCCTAAAACACCAAAAGGTCCTTTATAGCCTAACTTTACTAAAAGATGAATCATCTCTTTTTCAAGGTTTCCCTCACCAATAGTAATGATTTTGGGACCTCCTTTTTTCATGCCATTTAAAGTAACACACCATAAAAAAGGGTGTATTTTTTTGATAATACTCTGGTATTCATCTAATTGTTTATGTGCATGATGAAAATTATAGATGATACCTATGTCGTATTGCAGTAAAAGTTTAATAATTTCTAATTGATTTTCGGATTCTCCAAACCAACCGCCATGATTATACAATGCTATTTTACAGTTAACTTTTTGGGCTTTTTTAGAAAGAAATGAAATCATATCTAGCGCTTTATTAAGCGATTGCCGTTGCGTTAAACCCTCAAAATATTCAGCATCTATTCCTATCCAGATTTGGGTAGATAATCCGGTGGCTTTTACACTTTCAAACACCATTTCGTTTGCGCGTTTAAGGTTTCTTAAAGTATCTTTATTGTTTATATAAAGCCAAACAGCGCTAATCTTAATGCCTTCGGCTCTCGCTATATTTAGTTCGGCTACCATGGTTTCGACATGCTTTTTTCTACCTCCAAAAGCATATTGCCTAAAACCAAGCTTTTTTATCATAGCCACGCGTTCTGAAGGGGAGCGTTCTAATTTATCAAAAGCAACGATAGAACACGGAATGAGATTTTCAGTTCTAAGGGGAGACTCAACTTTATTACAAGAAAAAATCATGACTAAGAGTATCGCTAATAAAAACAATTGTCTCTTAATCATGATTTTAATTTAAAAGGATTATGTACTCTAATTTTTTTTCTTAGTTAAAATCTGTTGTACAGATTCTTCATCCTTAATATTATCTACAATTCTACCAAAATCAGTGTCGGTTATTTTTCTAAAATCTACCAAGCTTTTATTA
>Ga0115004_10003396_pt1 | contig 13004 bp, 10 predicted proteins | sample ArcticOcean_MG_C_10_FD_88737 | JGI IMG/M metagenome (GOLD analysis project Ga0115004, IMG submission 88737) | Marine microbial communities from western Arctic Ocean - ArcticOcean_MG_CB11_90 | ecosystem: Environmental > Aquatic > Marine > Oceanic | place: Arctic Ocean: Canada Basin | collected...
TCTTAGTTCAGATCTCTTTTTTCTAAAATCTTTATAACCATTGTGAGTATTTAAATTAGTTATGTAGGCTTTGACTGACGCACGTAATAAAGGAAATTTAAGTATTTTGTGATTTTGATCGCCTGATTTTTCAAGAGGTTCAATACCATCTCCCTTCCATGTCCATTGTCCAAATATAGCATTTCCTTCTAAGGCAAACCTAGAAGTTCCCCAACCACTTTCCTTAGCTGCTTGAGCAAGAGCAATAGATATTGGTATCACATCCATTTTTTCTATTAATTCATTAACGTTCCGATTTGAAACTTTATAATTTCTATATCTTTTATTTATCCATTTTTTATTTTCTGGTTTTTCATTTTGTTTTAATATCTTAAACAAATATTTTCTATCATTTTCAATTTTTTCATTTTCAGCAACAATTAATGGTAAAAGGATTTTTAAAAATGTCTCCTTCTTTTTTTTAGTGCTTCTTAGTGAATCTAAATCTTTTGGTAATCTGGTAAAGTAAATTGGTTTAACAAGTTTAGAATCTCTAACTGTGTCTAAATCGTAATCTAAATCCTCAAACAAATTTAATACAGTTAAAGTATTTAAGTTGTAGTCATTTTCGGGATCATATGGCTTTTGTTTTGCTTCAGGGTTTTTGACTGCTTTTTTAGAATTTTTTTTATTAGTATTTGTATCCTTTGAAACACTAGCTTTTTCTTCTTTATTTTTATCAGATTTTATTTCTAAAGAAATTTTTACAGAGTCTAAATTGGAAATGTAACCTTTTATGTAAAAACCCCCATAAACAAACATCAATAAAAATGATGCGAAAACACCTCTTAATATAAATCTATTAATAATTTTTTCATTAACTTTAAAATTATAAACATTATTGAGACTTTCAACTATAATTTTAGTGAGAGTTTTAAAAAAGTTTGTGATGCTAGAAATTACAAAAGCAAAAGAGTTATTAATTCCATCAAATATTTTTTTTACACCCTTGTTATAATTGATGTTTATAGTTAACTTTTCTTTAATAGAATTATAAAAAAATTTAATATTTTTATTGATATTAATATTAATTTGAACCTTTTCTTCTAAAGAACTGCATAAGGGTTTTAAAAATTCATTAATAATCTTATGAGAAAAATACCCTCTTCTTGAGGGTATAGGAACTTTATTTCTTAAAAGCTCTAACTCTATTTCGTAAGTGGTAAGTTTCTGATCTGTGTCTAGAACTTTAGCAATTTTGTAAATTCTTGCTAACTCAATTACTTTTTGTCTATAGCTAACTACTTTTTTCATATTAAATTGCTTCCACTGATTTTACTTCTTCTACGTAATGGCAAAGTAAATTTTGTACACCTTGCTTTAAAGTCATAAGTGAACTTGGACATCCAGAACAACTTCCCTGCAGTTCTACATGAACAACCCCGTCCTTAAAAGATTTAAATTTAATGTCCCCACCATCTTTTGCTACTGCTGGTCTAATCTTAGTATCCAGAACTTTTATTATTCTTTCTTCTATATCGCTATTACCTAAACCTTGTTCTTTTACAATTTTTTTTGCAAGTATAGGCTTATTGTTCGTTTCAAAATAATCATTTATATGTGATATAACGGTCGGCTTTAAGACGTCCCATGAAATCTCTTTAGTTTTTTTTACTGATAAAAAATTATCCGAAAGAAGAATTAATTCTACTCCTTTTAAATTAAGCAAATTTTTTACAAATTCATTTTCAATATTAGCTAAATCTTTTTTTTGAAATTCTTCTGTTCCTGCCTCAGAAATAGTTTTTTCTGATAGGAATTTAAGAGAATCAGGGTTTGGAGTTGGTTCGGTTATAATCATAATTAATTATATCATTTTTACTTAAAAAAATCCCACGACATTTTTAATCTCTTTCAGGTTGAGTTCGGCTATAGTTCTTGCTTTTTCCGTGCCTTCCTTCAGAGTCTTTTCTAAAAAACTTTTATCATTTAACAACCTTTTAATTTCTTTTCCAACCGGGCAAATCACCTCAACTAATACCTCTGATAGTTTATTTTTTAAGTTTGAATATTCCTTCCCTTTAACTTCATTAAGAACCTGATCTAAAGACCTGTCAGATAGACTTGCATAAATAGTAATTAAGTTCAAAGCTTCGGGCTTCTCTTTTAATTCTTTCAAATTATCTGGTATTGAGAATGAATCTGATTTAGCTTTTTTAATTTTTTTTACAATTTCATCAGCTGAGTCTTTTAGATCAATTCGAGAATAATTAGATTCATCTGATTTACTCATTTTAACTGTTCCGTCTCTTAAGCTCATCACTCTCGAGATGTTTTCTTGTATTAAGGGTTCTGGTACCGGGAATAAATCTTTTTTAAAATCACTATTAAACTTTTGAGCAATGTCTCTGCATAATTCTAAATGTTGTTTTTGATCCGCACCGACTGGTACGTGCGTTGACTTATAAAGTAGAATATCTGCCGCCATTAAATTAGGATAAATATATAGACCAACACTTGCTCTTTCTTTGTCTTTTCCGGCCTTGTCTTTAAATTGAGTCATTCTATTTAGCCACCCAACCCGGGAAGTACAATTTAAAATCCAGCCCAATTCAGCATGACCACTTACAGATGATTGATTAAAAATAATACTTTTTGTGTGATCAAGTCCAGTGGCTAAAAAACCTGCCGTAGTCTCTAAAATATTATTCTTAAGTTCACTAGGGTCTTGAAAAACTGTAATTGCGTGTAAATCTACTACACAATAAATACATTCTGTTTGACTTTGAAGTTTCACGAAATTTTTTAATGCTCCAAGATAATTGCCAAGGTGCAAATTACCAGTAGGTTGTACACCAGAGAAAACTAATTTTTTTTTGTTCATTTTAATTTGTCATATAATTTTTTATTTTAAATACTCCTAATAAACGTGCTGAAAATAAATATATTCCAGAAGCTAAAGTCACAATCATTATAAGATAAAATGATTTGTAATAATTACTATAAATAAGCTTATCCTCAAAAAAATTAATAGAATAGTAGAGCGCTATAGTCATAATTACTAAGGAAATGAGTATCTTTATGAGGTTGGTAAAGAAAATTAATTCAAAATTTAAATATTTAAATTTATTTAATAAAATTAGATAAATTAGAACTCCAATCCAAGTAGATATAGATGTAGCGAGTGGGATAATGATAAAACCTACTTCTTTAAAGTAAAGTATAGATATTAAAATATTTAAAAAAACAATAAATGCTGAAATATAAAATGGAACTTTTGTATTGTCACGTGCAAATAAAAAGTTTGAAAGTATTTTAATTAGAGCGAACGCAGGTACTCCAAAACCAAAATATTTTAAAGCTTGTGCGGTTAAAATAACATTTTCCTCACTAAATGAACCATAACCAAAAAGAGCACTAACTATTTCATGTGAGGCAATAATTAATCCGTAAGATGCAGGTAGAGAAAGAAGCAAACACAGTTCTAAAGATTTATTTTGCATTCTCATAGCTCTAGCTATTTTTCCTTTTTTTATATTTTTTGATAGTTCTGGAAGAGCCACAGTCCCAATTGCAATTCCTGCAATTGCTAAATTTATTTGATAAATTCTATCAGCATAATATAAATAAGAAACAGCACTTGCCTCAAAAGAAGCGATAATAGTTCCCACTAAAATGTTAATTTGTGTAACTCCTGAAGAAAAAATACTGGGTAGTAATTTTTTTAAAAAAAACTTTATTTTTGAACTAATTGTAATTTTAAAACTTATAGTAGGTTTATAATAGCGTTTTGTAAAAAAAATTAAGAATATAAGTTGAAATAAACCCGCTAAAGAAACTGCATAGGAAAGATTTGTTTCAAAATTTAAATTCAAAAAATTAGAAATAACTAAACTTAAAATTAAAAAAATATTTAATATAATAGGTGCGGCTGCTGCAGCAGCAAATCTATTATTTGTATTTAGTATTCCTGAAAAAAAAGAAGCTAAACTTACAAAAAATAAAAAAGGAAAAGTTATTCTAGTAAGTGCTACCGCTAAATCAAATTTTATAGTCTCTTCAATAAACCCTGGTGCTATAAGATAAACAACTGTAGGAGTAAAAATTTCTACCAAAAGAACTATTCCCAACAAAACTATTACTAGTAAATTTAGAACGTCGTCTGCAAATTTTTTACCCTCATGTTTGTTTTTTAGTTTTGCTTCAGCATAGCTTGGAATAAAAGCTGCATTAAAAACACCTTCTGCAAAAAGTCGTCTAAATGTATTTGGAAGTCTAAAAGCTACAAAAAAAGCATCTGCGTAAATTGATGCGCCTAAAAAAACCGCTATTAAGATATCTCTTAAGTAACCTAAAAGTCGGCTCACTAAAGTATAAAAACTAAAAACAGAAGCGGAAGATAATAAGTTCATATGTTTTTTTCAAAAAAAAAATCAAATTAATGATGATTTTGTCCATTTTATATTACATACTCAATTTTAATGACAAAAAAATCTAAAATTGACCATTACACAGATAAAGAAGCTTTAGACTTTCATACACAAGGAAAGTCTGGCAAAATTGAGATCAATTCCTCAAAACCGCTCACAACAAAAAGGGATTTATCGCTAGCTTATTCGCCAGGAGTGGCCGTTCCAGTCAAAGAAATCGCAAAAAACCCTGAGGCCGCATATGATTATACGAGTAAAGGTAATTTAGTTGCAGTAATAAGTAATGGCTCAGCAATTCTAGGACTTGGAAATTTAGGCTCTCTAGCTTCGAAGCCTGTGATGGAGGGTAAATCAGTTTTATTCAAAAGATTTGCTGATATAGATTCAATCGATATTGAAGTTGATAGTTCTGATGCTGAAGAAATTATTAAAACTATAAAAAATATAGGTAATACCTTTGGGGGTATTAATTTAGAAGACATCGCTGCGCCAGATTGTTTTATCATAGAGCAAAAACTTAAAGAACTTTTAGATATTCCTGTTTTTCATGATGATCAACATGGTACTGCAATTATTACTACTGCAGCTCTTATTAATGCGATAGATATTTCAAAAAAAAAAATTAACGAAGTTAAAGTGGTTGTTAACGGAGCTGGAGCTTCAGCAATAGCATGCACAAATTTATTCAAACTTTCTGGGGTAAAAAATGAAAATGTAATTATGTGTGACAGATCAGGAGTAATATATAAAGGTAGAGAAAAAGTTGATCAGTTTAAATCTGCGCACGCTGTTGAAACTAAGCTTAGAACACTTGCGGAGGCAATAAAGGGTGCTGACGTTTTTTTGGGTCTATCTGCTAAAGATGTGGTGACAAAAGACATGATTAAATCAATGGGGAAAAATCCTATTATTTTTGCATGTGCTAACCCAGACCCAGAAATTAAACCTGAATTAATTGATGAAGTAAGATCAGATGCTATAGTTGCAACGGGCAGGTCTGATTATCCTAATCAAGTAAATAATCTTATCGGCTTTCCCTACATTTTTAGAGGCGCGCTTGATGTTAGGGCAAAAGAAATTAATGAAGAAATGAAAGTTGCAGCAGCAAAAGCAATTGCTCAGCTAGCTAGGGAAGAAGTGCCCGATGAAGTTGTCGCTGCTTATGGGGGGGAGCGGCCAAGATATGGTAAAGAATATATTATTCCATCAACTTTTGACCCACGTTTGATTAGTGTAATTCCTGCTGCGGTGGCTGAAGCAGCAATGAAATCAGGAGCAGCAAGAAAAAAAATTGGTGATCTAGAGAAATATAAAGAAGATTTATCGCGTAGGCTAGATCCTTCGATGAATATTATGCAAAATATAAATGTTCAAATTAAAAAGTCACAAAAAAAAGTTGTTTTTGCAGAAGGAGAAGATCCTAATATTTTAAAAGCAGCTGTCGCTTTTAAAAATAGTAAACTAGGTATACCGATTTTAATTGGTAAAGAAGAAAGAGTAAAAGAACAATTAAAAAATATAGGTTTGGATGAAAATTTTAATATAGAAATTGTAAGTTCAAAGGATACTCAAAAAAGAGAAAAATACACAAAGCACCTATATAAAAAACTTCAAAGAAGTGGGATGTTGGAGAGAGAGTGTGATCATTTAGTTAGAAATGACAGAGTAACATGGGGATCATGCATGGTTGCTTGTGGTGATGCTGACGCTATGGTTACTGGTGGAACTCGGCATCATGCTGCTACTATAGAAAAACTGAACAAAGTTGTAGACTCTAGACCTGGGGAAATAATATTTGGCTTAACAATGTTAGTTTCAAAAGGTAGAACAGTTTTTGTTTCTGATACAAATGTTCATGACAATCCAACAGCAGAACAGCTTGTGCAAATAGCAATTTCAAGTACTAGAGTAGCAAGACTGTTCGGTTTTGATCCCAAGGTTGCTTTTTTATCTCATTCAACTTTTGGCAAACCTGCAACCGTTAGAACAAAGCATGTGAGAGAAGCTATAGAATTAATGAAATCTAAAAAAGTAGATTTCGATTTTGATGGAGAAATGCAGCCAGACGTAGCATTAAACCCTGAATATAAAGAATCGTACCCATTTTCAAAAATTGTTGGTAATGCAAATATTTTAATTATGCCGGCTCTTCACAGTGCCTCCATATCTGTAAAAATAATGAAGACATTTGGAGGTGCTAAATTGATTGGACCGCTATTAATTGGCTTGGGACTTCCGATTGAAATTGCTCCTCTAAGATCGTCTCCTTCAGAAATTTTAAATCTTGCATCAATTGCTGCTTACTCCTCTGAAGTGATTGATTACAAAAGTTAATTTTTATTTCTACTGAGTTCAGAAACTAAATAAATGGTTGGTATAACTTCTATCACATCATATATTTTTCCAGCTTCTTCTATTACTTTTTTTTTTTCTTCATTATTCATTGCAATACCAAAAATATAAATATTTTTGTTAATGGTTTCCAAAGTATAATTTCCGGACTTAATCGACTTATTGAAAATTAACGCAGCTCTAAGCTGTGATGTTATCAAAATGTCTTTAGTAGTATTTTTGAAATTAGATTGACCTTTGATTGTTGTGGCATTTTTTACTGACCTTACTCCTTTTGTTTCCCAGGCTAATTTTGTTATTTTAATTTTTTCTTCAGGCTCATTTACTTTTCCTGTCAAAAATATTCTTCCATCTAAAACCTCAACTTGTATGGAGATAAAATATCTTTTTTCAGTTAGTGTTAGTCTGGCAACTAAATTTTTTTGCATTAATGTATCATCGATTTGCATACCGACTGTTCTTGGATCAAAACTAACGCTAACTCCTTTTCCAAAAGTGCCCAGATTATTTCCAACACAGCCTGTCAAAATCAACAGCAAAAAAGTAAAATTAATTATTTTTTTTATCATTTTTTATTTTTAAACAAATGTCGTAAACTTTTTTTTTGGAAATTTTTTCTTTTTTTGATATTAATTCTACAACATCTTTTAAACTGTATTTATCAAGAAATTTATTTGCTTGGCTAATGATTTCTGTGTCTGATATTATAATACTGTTAGTATAAATTTTTGAGAGCACAATAGTTAACTCTCCTTTAAGTGTGGTTTTAAAAGGCTTAACATTGCTTATTTTTTCTCTATAGAAAGTTTCATGAATCTTACTAATTTCACGAGCAATAAGAATGTCTCTGTTAAAAAAATTTTCTTTGAAAAATTTCAAGTAGAAATTGATTTTTTTAGCTGGAATAAAAAAAACTATCGAGAAATCTAAATCTTTTAATCTATTTATTGTTTTAACAAGATCATTTTCAGTTTTAGGTAAAAAACCATAAAAAAGAAACTTGTCATCGAATCCTGAAATAGAGACGGCAGCAGTTATCGCTGATGGGCCTGGAATTGGATAAATTTTAATATTATTTTGAATACATGTTTTAATTAATAAAAAACCTGGATCAGATAGTGTCGGCGTTCCTGCATCTGAAACTAAAGACAAAATCTTGCCCTCATTTAAATATTCAATAATTTTTTGTAGTTCTTTTTGTTCATTAAATTTATGATATGAAAGTAATTTTTTCTTAATCTTGTAATGATTAAGCAGTTTTAAAGATCGTCTCGTATCTTCACATAATATGATATCTGATTTTTTTAATACCTCTAAAGATCTTAATGTTATATCATCTAAATTACCTATGGGAGTTGATACAATATATAGTCCAGAATTAAATTTATTCATAAAAAATGATTAAAATAATTATTACATTTTTATTTTACATATTCATATTATTTAATACGTCTTTAGTAGCAAATGAAAATGATGAAAAACTTAGGGTTGGCTTGCTCGCACCATTTTCTGGTGAGAATAAAAATTTAGGCGAATCTTTATTGTTGTCAACCCAACTAGCTCTCAATGAAATAGATAATAATGACATTATTATTATTCCTAGAGATAGTGGGTCAGATGATAAAGAAAAATTAAACCTAGCCATAAAAGAAATAATAGCTAGTGGTTCAAAAATAGTTATTGGGCCTGCAACCTCTACATATTTTAATGAAATTAAAAAATATAAAAATACTATTTTTATTTCTCTCTCAAATAAAGAACCTAAGATTTCAAATAACTTAATCAACATAGGCATCAGTTTAGAATCTCAGCTTAAAGCACTTGAAAAATTATTAATTAAAGAAAAGAAGAAGAAAACTGTAATTCTGTACCCTAAAAATGAATATGAAAAATTTATAGATGAGAAAATTAAATCAATTAAATTAAAAAATTATAAAGTTTTTAAATATAATCCAGACCCTAGAGTTCTTACAGGAGAAATAGAAAAATTAACTAACTATAAACAAAGAAAAAAAAATCTTGAAAGGCGAAAAAATATTTTAGAAAAAAAAGATGATGATCAGGCAAAAAGAGAATTGAAAGCTTTAGAAAAACTCTTTACTTTAGGTTCAGTTGATTTTGACTCAGTTATTATTATTGATTTTGGAAATAGTCTTAAGAGTGTTTTGTCATCATTAGTCTACACAGACGTTGACGATACCAATGTGCTTATTTCAACTGTTAATCAATGGTTCGATGAAAGTATATTAAGAGAAAATTTAGTAAAAAATTTATATTTTCCATCAGTTAATATGAAGCAATTTAAAAAATATAATGAAAAGTATTTTAAGTCTTTTGGAGTTAAACCAAATGAAATAACTATTTTGGCTTATGATGCTTTAGGTTTAATTAATTATGTATGGAAAAAAAATAAGGGTATTAACACTATTAATGATTTTTTTATTAAAGAAAAGATAAAAGGAAAAATTGGAACTTTTGAATTTAAAGAAAAGAAAGTGTCTCAAATTTTAAAAATTTATAAAACAGATAATAATAAATTTAAAGAGTATTAATTTTACGTTTTAATTTTTTAAATGCTATAAATCGGTGGTCCATAAGCATTTTTTTTCTTTTGCTCATTTGGCCAAAAGTTATTGCACTTCCTTTTGGAATAAAAATAGGGTCGTAACCAAATCCTTTTTTGCCCAAAGGTTGTTCTGAAATCTTACCTTTTATAACTCCTATAGTTGTTATTGTCTTGGTTCCATTAAAACAAAAAGTAAGACTGCAAATAAATTTAGCTCTTGTATTTTTTATTTTTTTATTTTTATTTTTTTCTTTCACCAGTTCTATTAATTTTTTTCCTGCTTTGTAAAAATCTCCATAAGTCTTTGCCCATCGAGCTGAATAAATACCAGGCTCTCCATTCAAACAATCTACACAAAGCCCAGAGTCATCTGAGATAGTAACGATTTTAGATTTTTTAAAGAAATATTTAGCTTTCAGTTCTGAATTCGCTTTGAAACTTTTTCCAGTTTCTTTAGGGCTTTTAATATTAAGTTCAAAAGGTGAAATTTTTTTTATTTTTTTACTTAACAGGTAGCTAATTTCTTTAATTTTTCCATTGTTATGCGTACCTATTAAAATTTTTTTAATTTTTTTCATTTCTCTCTAGTAATTTAATTTTAAAACCCTATATAGCAGTTATGGAAAAAGAGAACGACAATAAAGTTGAAGAAAATCAAGATTCTTCTGGAAATAAAGAGTCTGAACCAGAGAATAAAATTGAAGAAGTTGTAGAACTATCACTTGAAGATAAACTCAAAGATGCGCAAGATAAATTATTAAGAGCGTTAGCTGAAACGGAAAACCAAAGAAGACGCTATGAAAGAGAGACCAAAGAGGCTTTTGAATATGGTGGATTTAACCTAGCAAGAGAAACATTGTCTGTACTTGATAATTTACAAAGAGCTTATCAATCAATTAAAAGCGACGAAAGTTTGAAAGATAATAAAGATTTAAATAAATTTCTAGATAATATTAAAATTATAGAAAAAGATTTAATTACTATTTTTGAAAAAAATAATATTAAAAAAATAAACTGTCTTAAAGAAAAGTTTGATCCTAATAACCATCAGGCAATGCTTGAACTAGAAGATGAGAATGCAGCACCTGGAACAGTCTTGCAAGAAATTCAACCTGGTTATTTTTATAAGGAGAGACTGTTAAGACCCTCATTTGTAGCTATAGCTAAAAAAAAAGATCATAAAAATGAAGAAAAAGAAGAAAAAAATAAGGATTAAAGCCTTGTAGGTAAATAAAAAGCACCCATATAAATAAAACAAAGGATAAATATAATGAGTAGAGTAATAGGAATAGATCTTGGAACTACAAATTCATGTGTCGCTATCATGGAAGGTTCGCAGGCAAAAGTTTTAGAAAATTCTGAAGGGGCTAGAACAACACCTTCTATTGTCGCCTTTTTAGAAAATAATGAAAAGTTAGTGGGTCAGTCTGCTAAAAGACAGGCGGTTACTAATGCGGAAGATACTATATTTGCGTCTAAAAGATTAATTGGCAGAAATTTTGAAGACAGCACAGTAAAAAAAGATATTAACAAAGTTCCATACAAAATAGTTAAATCTGAAAAAGGAGAAGCGTGGATTGAAGCTAAGGGAGAAAAATATTCCCCTGCACAAATTTCAGCTTTTGTTTTACAAAAAATGAAGGAAACTGCTGAGAAATATTTAGGACAAGCAGTTACCAAGGCAGTTATAACAGTCCCTGCTTATTTTAATGACGCACAAAGACAAGCTACAAAAGATGCTGGGAAAATTGCAGGTCTTGAAGTTTTAAGAATTATTAACGAACCTACAGCTGCTTCACTAGCTTATGGTTTAGATAAAAAAGGTGGAAAAAAAATTGCAGTATATGATTTAGGCGGAGGCACATTTGATGTTTCTATCCTAGAAATAGGAGATGGAGTCTTTGAGGTGAAGTCAACAAACGGTGATACTTTTTTAGGAGGTGAAGATTTTGATGATGAGATAGTTACTTATTTAATAGATGAATTTAAGAAAGATAATGGTATTGATTTAAGAACAGACAAACTTGCTTTACAAAGATTAAAAGAAGCAGCTGAAAAAGCAAAAATTGAGCTGTCTTCAGCAACGCAAACAGAAATTAATTTACCTTTTATTACTGCAGACAAATCCGGACCCAAACATGTAAATTTAAAATTTACTAGAGCTAAACTAGAGGCATTAGTTGAAAAACTGATAGAACGAACGCTAGTACCATGTAAGACTGCATTAGCAGATTCAGGCTTTTCTGCTGCTGAAATAAATGAGGTAGTCATGGTTGGTGGTATGACAAGGATGCCTAAAGTTATTGAAACAGTAAAAAATTTTTTTGGCAAAGAACCAAACAAAAGCGTTAATCCAGATGAAGTAGTTGCTATGGGAGCGGCTATACAAGCGGGTGTGTTACAAGGAGATGTTAAAGATGTACTCTTATTAGATGTAACTCCTCTGTCACTAGGTATTGAAACTTTAGGCGGCGTATCAACAAAATTAATTGAGAAGAATACGACTATTCCAACTAAAAAAAGTCAGGTTTTCTCTACAGCGGAGGACAATCAACCCGCTGTATCTATAAGAGTTTTACAGGGTGAGAGGGAAATGGCCAATGATAATAAAATGCTAGGGAACTTTGAGCTGATCGGTATACCGCCGGCACCTAGAGGAACACCTCAAATTGAAGTAACATTCGATATTGACGCAAATGGGATTGTAAGTGTGTCTGCAAAAGACAAGGGAACAGGTAAAGAGCAAAAAATACAAATTCAAGCATCAGGTGGTTTAACAGATGAAGAGATCCAAAAAATGGTTAAAGAAGCTGAAGCTAACAAAGAAGCAGATAAACAAAAAAGAGAAACTGTAGACGCAAGAAATCAAGCTGACAGTATTATTTTTTCAACTGAAAAAAGTTTAAAAGAACATGGTGATAAAATTTCAGAAGAAGAAAAAAAAGCTATCGAGACAGGTGTTTCAGATTTAAGGGATGCACTTAAAGGTACTGACACAGAAGAACTTAAAAAGAAAACTCAAGATCTAATTCAAGTTTCTATGAAACTAGGTGAAGCAGTTTATAAAAGCCAACAAAAAGATGCACCTGGCAACCCTGATGATCCAGCTAGTAATCCTGGAGATCAAGAAGCTAAAAAAGAAGACAAAGAAAATGTAGTCGACGCTGATTTCGAAGACGTAAAAGACGACAAAGAAAAAAGCGCTTAAGGCATATTAAAAAAAGGGAGTAATTTTTGTGGCTAAGAGAGACTACTACGATATCTTAGGAGTAAATAAATCTGCTTCTAAAGACGAAATAAAAAAAGCTTACCGAACTACAGCATTCAAATATCATCCCGATAAAAACCCTGGCGATAAGAAAGCTGAAGATAAATTTAAAGAAGCAAGTGAGGCATATGGGGTTCTCTCTGATGATCAGAAGAAAACAAACTATGATCAATTTGGGCATGCAGCTTTTCAAGGAGGTGGTGGTCAAGGAGGTGGTGGATTTGACACTTCATCCTTCTCAGATATTTTTGAAGATTTTTTTGGGGATTTTTCTGGTAGTTCTTCTCGAGGATCAGGCAGAAGGTCTTCCGGCAATAGAGGAAATGACCTGCGCTATGATGTAAGTATTAGTTTAGAAGAAGCTTACAAAGGTTTAGAAAAAAAAATAAAATATACTACTTATAAAAAA
>Ga0115004_10003399_pt1 | contig 12995 bp, 9 predicted proteins | sample ArcticOcean_MG_C_10_FD_88737 | JGI IMG/M metagenome (GOLD analysis project Ga0115004, IMG submission 88737) | Marine microbial communities from western Arctic Ocean - ArcticOcean_MG_CB11_90 | ecosystem: Environmental > Aquatic > Marine > Oceanic | place: Arctic Ocean: Canada Basin | collected...
CACCGCCGCCGCCGCCACCTCCGTAGCCACCACCTCCATAGCCACCGCCGCCACCACCTCCGTAGCCTCCGCCGCCATAGTTGTTGTTTTTGGGTGCGTATCCGCCGCCGCCGCCAGCACCACCACCACCACCTGCTGTAGGGCATTTGTTAGCAAAGTGGCCAGCTTGTCCGCACTTATAGCAGGATCCGCCGCTCGCGCCACCGCCACCTGCGCCGCCGCCTTGTCGTTGTTGGCCACCCGCGGATGGGCAATTAGAAGCAAAGTGACCTACCTCGCCACATTTGTAGCAATTTCCAGACTTTGCGCCTGCGCCTCCGCCACCTCCGTATGATCCGCCATCTCCTCCCGCGTTGTTGTTGTAGCTTTGTTGATAGCCTCCTCCGCCGCCTTGACCGCCGTAGTTCGATGCCGGAGCAGCACCTCCGGCAACGCCACCTTGACCGGATCTCCAATCGTCAGCTGCCGGCGCGGCAACGCGATCAACTTTCGGTTCCAAAATAGACTCTCCGCTATGGAGCCTTCGTAACTTTTCAATCAAATCTTTCGATTCCTTCACAAAGTCCAATGGTTCGATAGATTGAAGCGAGTACTTCACGCGTCTGTTGTCGTTGTACGTTTCTTCGGCAACTTTTAACTTGAACTTGTATTGCCTCCACTTAACGCTTTGGATTTCGTTTTCGTATGCATCAAAGTCATCATCTAAGAGACTCTTCAATTCTGGCGCAGTTTTTCCAAACAACTTTTCGCCTTGGTCACCAAAAACGGTCGTTATCAAGCAGCCAGAGTAATCCGCAACACGAATGTTGAACATGTATCGCCAATCTACTGACGGGACTTGGTCGTCGAAGTGTCTTTCACATTGCCAAAATCCGTTATCTTCGTTCAATCGCATCTTTTTCTGGCACTTGCGTCCGTTGTTGTCGAGCGGACAAGCGGGATATACCAACGAGTCGTTGCTTTGACCAGCTCCCATGATGTAACTGAGCGAACCACGGCAAACGACCCAGAAAGGTTGTGCGCAACCACCATTTGCGCCCTCATCTTCAATTTGCTGAATCGTAGCGAATCTATCGCTTCGTCCGACACCTCCGCCGCCTCCGCTGGCTCCACCGCCAGAAAGAGCTGTGACTGATTGCGTTTTGCCGCCGCCGTCGTACCACGCGCGTAATTGTCCAGCTTTCGGATGATCTGGGTTCATTTCCAAAGCCGTATTATTACGTATTGACAAGTTTTTCCCGTTGAATTCCCCGACTGAAGCGCGTTTGCAAGCGAGCACTGGGTGGTGATCTTCAAAGAGCATGTTTTCCAACTTTTGGCCAATATCATCCGAATGTTCTCCCCACAACGTCAACTCGACTTCGGCGCCAGAATCGTCACGAAGTTTGATCGTTCGCTTCGTTTTTTCGCCCCCATTTCGGAGCATTTGCTGCATGCTTTGACCAACTTCGTGAACGACGCCAATGACATCGATGGTCGTATCTTTCACAAGCGTATCGATTTCTTTAATCGCTCGAAAATTATAGTGCACCTTTACGATTTGCTTCGCGTCTTCTTCGTGGTCTTGCATAGTACGAATAATCGAATTCTGATCTAATTTCATTTCGTACGCCCCGATAGCGTATTTTGGATTCTTCGATGCCGTTAACGTCGCTTTTGAGATGTCGTAGACGCCGTATTGATGAACTTTCTCGGCAGTCTGCACTGCGCAATCGCCGAAGCAAGCGACTTTCATCTCGTTCCCAGCCTTATCGACAATGTCAAAGCCGAGGACCTTACCGTCTCCTTTGGTGTTATGCCACGTGCGCACTTCTATCGGGGACGTAATGCGAACACAAACGGACCAACCTTGTTGGTACGGATTCAAATCGCTCAAAGGCGTGAACGTCGATCTGTGACCTCCTCCGTGGGTGCCAACTTTCCCCGTTGGTCCGCCGTACCCAGTGCGATTACCACCGTAGCTGCTCCCATAACCCATGTCGTTCAATTTACCACCAGCAGGATTTCCGCCCATTCCACCATCGTATTTTTGGTTGCCACCAGCACTGCCTCCAGCGCCGTACGGATTTTGTTGTTGTTGCCCGTACGCGTTTTGTCCGTATCCGCCTCCTCCAGTGCTTTGATAGCCTTGATTACTCTGCCCGAACGGCTGCGCTGCAAACGGAACCCCACTCCCGATCGGCATTTCTTTCACCTTGGCATAGTTCTGCGGGATTCCAATAACGCCCTCCGTTTGGCTCGCGATTTCCAAGTTTGCGACAATCGGCACGCTCTTATCGTTGATCACGTTATACATCGTTTCGAGCACTTGCACGATTGTGTACTTTCTCAAATGCCCTGTTTTGTTTATGAAATAGTATAGTATAAGAGAAGAAGAGAGAGCGTTATTAGATGATGCGCGTTGTTCCTATTATCTGATAAATTATGAATACGATAAATAAAAAGAGAGAGAGAGAGAGAGAGAAAGAAATCTCGCTAGCCTCGAGTCGTTTACGTACCTTCCGCGATCAAATGATTCAATTTCGGCGAACACATCGCCTGCGTATAAAGCGCTCCATCACTACCATATTCATAGAAAGAAATAAAACAAAAGAAAGGAGAGAGAGATTGAGTAAATCGTAAATCGTAAATCGTAATCGTAAATCGTTCGGTCAGTATACCGCTCGGCTCATTCGCAGTCGCGAATAAAACGCGGCGGCACTGTTTTAGGTGCACAGATTCCTTTCTCGCTCTCGCGCTCTCATAAACGAAAAAAAAACGACGCAAAACTCCGCTCGCTCCGCTCCGCTCGCTCGCTCCTTTCGCTCGAAACCGTTCCTTAATCGAGATATCGTCATCGCGAGTAAAACGCGGCGGCACTGTTTTAGGTGCACAGATTCCTTTTTCGCTCTCTAAATAAAATCAAAAAAAAACAGGAGGAAAGAAAACAGAGAGAGCGAAACGAAGCTAAAAAACTGAGTGTACCTGATCATGATTCGCCAACGCGTGTTCTCTTCGGTCTCCTCGACGCCTTGCGCGCACTTGATCTTCCTAATATCTATTAAAGTCGCGAAAAAAATATCGTCAACTCGATCGCGTTCTCTTTGTTTCTCGATTAAAAGTAAACGAAGCAGCGCTTTACGAAACGATCTGAAATTCGTTCCTTCGTTTCGATTTTGAAAATTCGCGAAGGAAGAAAGAAAGAAAGAAAGAACGAAGAATTACTTTTGAACGAGCTTACCGGCGATTTGTAGGAACGGTTGGAACAGGTTCGAGTCCGGCTTTTCCTCGAGCATGCGTGCGATCGCGTTCTTCGTTAATGCGACCATTTTATGATCAATTTTTCGATGTCGAGTTTACTTTTTAATAAACACAATTCTTTTTTCTTTCTTCTTCGTTGTAAAACGCGTCAAAATCAATGGAGCAGAGTTTGGAGAGATCTTCGGTTTTAAGCAGACAATCAAAATCGATTTGAACGAGAAAACGAGAGTAAGAGAGTGAGAGAGTAAGAGAGTGAATGCTGAGATCGTTAGCGCATAGATTTCTTTGCAGTTCGAGCGTAGTTCAGAGTAAACATCTTCTTCGTCATCTTCATCAACGACGCAGCAGTCGTCGTCGATCTTCTTTGAAGTGTATTGAATACGCACAAAGGATGATGCAGTCGAACGCTAAAGCTGGTCAGGCAAAAGGAGAGAAGCAAGCGAGTAAAGATTTGTTCAGGTTCGATTACGAACACAGGATTGAATGGACGAAGACGATGTTACCGTTTAATGTCGATAAGTACGGCGGCGTCGTCGTGGATTTAATGAACGCGTTGAACGACGAAGTCGTTAACGCAGACGACGACGATGGTAAGGACGTGAACAACGCGTTCGAGAGAAGTTTAGATGAAAGTTTAGAGAGTTGGAAGAGGCAACAGTGCAGAGGGTGTTGGGTGAGAGTACCGATACACGTTGCGAAGTATGTACCGATATTAGTCGAGCGCGGGTTCGTGTTTCATCATTGCGAGAGCGAGTACGTGATGATGACGAAGTGGTTAAAGGAGGACGAAGAAAATAAGTTACCTGCGGCGGCGACGCATCACGTCGGTATAGGCGCGTTCGTGACGAGAGTAAATCCTTTCGATGATAAGAAAATTGACGTATTAATGGTCCAAGAATTACGAGGTCCGGCGGCTGGGAGAGATTTATGGAAGTTGCCGACTGGTTTGTTAGACGTCGGCGAAGACGTACCGGAAGCAGCTTGCCGTGAAGTTTTCGAAGAGACCGGCGTTAAATCGGAATTCCAAAGCATATTATCGGCGAGGCATTCACACGGCACTCATTTCGGTCGAAGCGACATGTTCTTCGTCGTCGCCTTGAAAGCTTTAACGGACGATTTAGTGAAATGCCCGAAAGAAATCGCAAAAGTTGAATGGAAAGATCTAGAATTCTTCGCGAATAATCCAAAAATAGTTGAAGGAACGGCGATGTGGAAACTTAACCGTCAATGTTTCGATTTCGCTAACGGGAATGTCTCTGGTTTGCAAAGTGATTTTTTTCCCGCCGGCATGAACAGACCGAACGACGTTCGCATTTATTTCGGTGAATCCAGGTTGTGAAACCGTTCGCGGGCTTTTTAATCATTGTAGTATAGGTATTTAGTAAGCGGTGTCAATATGCTCGCTCGTATGGTCCACGATGTCAGACTGTATGCGCCCGTCTCCCGCGCCGTCGAATGAGAACAATTTCCTCCAACCTCCATCGTATCCAATCAGTTGTCAGTAGAGGGTTCAAATGCAACAACACAAAAAACACGCATCGATCATCTATACCATCACAATCATCCCTAACTACAACTACTACTAACAATAACAATAACAATTAACATCATCGCAAGCAGTCGTCGTAGTTTCATGAACGCGCGATTATCTTCACCCTCGCTCACTTCAACTTCAACTCCATCAACATCACGTTCTTCCGTGTTGAGAACGAATGCGTTCAAAACGACGAAGAAAACGATGATTACGATCACTTCTTCTTCTTCTTCTTCTTCTACTTCTACTTCACGAAACCGTAGTAGTAGTAGAGCTAGGGTCTTAGCATCATCATCATCATCATCATCATCATCAACAGCAACAACGACAGCTACGGATTTCTTTCGTTCAAACAGCACTTTGGGAAGAAGTTGTAGCAGTAGCCGTAGTAGTAATGCGAGGACGAGCGTCAGGACTCGAGCACTTTTCGGTTTATGGAAATCAAAGAAAAAGAAATCGGAGGAAGACTCGCCTTGGTGGTTAATGGACGAGAAAGCAATGAAACAGTTCACGGATGAGGGCAAGGAGGACGTGTTCAGATTACGAACGACGAACTTACCGGGCATGAGCAACGATAAGATGACCGCGGAGGGCGCCGTTGCCGGAGCGCTCGTGTGCGGGTTGTTAGTTTGGTTTAGCGTTATTATATTTAAGTTATTGGCGTTAGTGTGGGGGATTTTGATCGCTGGGTTGAAGTATAGCGCGATTGCGACTGTGTTGGTGTTGCTAGGGATCGCGGCGTTGTAGAATTATACCCATATAGCAATATAGAATTTGTTACTGAAGTACAGTGGTGCGATAAAAAACGTACTGGTATATAATAAATATGTAGTGTATAATGTGTTTATGCTTTATTCGTTAAGTGGATTAGGATTTTCGAAGGCGCGAGCGCGAAAAATGGAGCAAACGGAATAGGTAATCCGATTCCAGATGGGTCGTCGTCGGGAACGTACGCATTTATTCGACGTCCATCGTGCTTTTCGTTTTCTTCGTTTTGTTTTCTTCTTCTTGGCGTTATGATTACTTTGTGTTCGTTTTCGTTCTTCTTTTCGGCGGCGGCGAAGTCTTTCTCTTTTATTAATTTTTCCTCGAGTTCTTCTGCGAGCGCTTTCAAGTCGCGTTCATTTGCCAATCGCGAAGCTTTGCTGAAACCTAACTCAGCAGTGGTCGCGAGCGTTTTTCTGCATATTTCTCGAATACCTCTGTTCGTGGCGTGCATAGCTCGCGCGAGCTTTGTGCGAGCAAAGAGCGTATCGGCGTCTGCTTTTTGAAAGCTCTGGATTTCCGCGTCGAGCGAGTGGAGAATTTCAAGGAGGAGCTTTCGTCTTCGTTCGACTCGCACGAGGCGAGTTTCTGTTTCGGATATTTTAGCAACCGCTTCGTTTACCTCAGCCGTTAATGAAGCCATTAAGCTCGAGCCACTCATTTTCTCATCGCCTTCGTTTTCTTCTCCTCTCTTATTATACGCGTCTTTGGCCACCATATCGCCTCCTCCTCTTGAAGACGTTAAAAAGGAGGAAAATATGTTTTGCGATAACTTTTTCACGCGCTTTTCGCGGTCTGGATTTTCCAACATTTTCGACGCCTTTTTAAATTTTTTCTTCTCACTTCTCATTGTTCGTTTTAAAGCACGAATGGATTCTTTCAATCTTGGTACGCGTTCACCTTTGGTCGTTTGCGTCGCGCGTTTGGTTCTTCTCACGTCTGCGACTTTGTTCGAAAGTCTTTGCATTTCTATTTCACGATCTCTGATTAACGCGTCTGTTTCTATGGATTTGTTTTCTGTGATATCGCTGAGATTTAATGCGTTTTCAAGTTCGTCTTCGACGTCAACAAGTTCGTTCGCAGCGCTTTCTTTGAGATACAAATATCGCGTTTTCTCTTCGCGTTCGGACGAGGCTAAAATCTTCAATGTTTCCAACGCTTGCACGTCTCTTTGTAACGCGGTCTTTGCTAAATGCATGCGCCTTGTAACGGTCTCGAGTTCTCGTATAGTTGCGTTCACTTCGCGCGTTTTTTCGTCCAAGATTGGTTTTTCTCGTTTTCGAAGCTTTGCTCTTTCTTCTTCAACGCTCCTTTCGATATTTTTTAGAGCAGCCAAGGTTTTTTGTTCTTTCGCTTCGGAATTTATAGAATTCATCTTCTCGAGTTCGTTTTCTTTGAAAACGACCAATACGTTCGCTATGATGTTCGATTTCGTCGTTTCTAGAATATTTGCAAATTTCTCCATTGCGTGCAAACGCACGCGCGCTTTCGCTTTTGCTACGTTGAGCTCTAGAAGCGTTGCGTTTTTCATTTTGACCTCGCCTTCGTAAAAATGCAGCGAATCCTTAAGCTTTTCTGCATCTCGTTTTGCATTCGAAGCGTTTTTGGCCATTTTAAGCTCTATTTTTCTCAAGTGTTCAGCGGATTTTGAACTTTCGGCGATTTCGAGTTCCAACTCGTGGATTTCTTCACGCTTATATTTTTCGATTTCTGATATTTCTTCTTCCTTTTCCTTCGATGTCTCGGTACACGTGCGAATTTCTTTCGTTTCATTGAATGCAAAGTCTCTTCCGTGTTTAAGTTTTATTAATAATTCCTCGTTTTCTTTCTTTTCATCCTCTACCATGCGTATTTTTGCGCACAAAATATCTTTATTCGTTTCAGCGAGTAGCTCGGATTCGCGATACGTTTGTTTCAATTTTCTTAATACTTTCAACTTTGATCCATCTTCTCTTTGACGCGTTCTTAAAACTGACTTTTCTGTATCTTTCGCTTCTTCGAACAAAAGCTGCACATCTCCATCGTTCCTTTGCTTCGCCACACGAAGCTTTGCTTTTTCTTCCTCCTTTCGGTTCGTTTCTTGATCGAAGCGAATTTTGGCCTCACAAAGTCGAGCCATTGAATCATCGTACTCTGACTCTATCGCGTTTAGTTTCTTCGTATGCATCAATTCTGTATCTTTCAACCCTTTTACGATGGTTGTGATCTGTTTTAATTCTGAAGTATCGAGCGTTTCGAGTCTTTCTTTTTCTTCTCTCAACGTTTCAACGGTCTCGTCCATTTTTTTTCTCGCTCGTTCTGGCAAAACCATCGCTTCGGAGTATATCTTTTTACACTTGGGTAATATACTCGACTCGGTAGTACTCGCATCTCTTTCGCGCTCGCTCGCATTTACGTTTTCCTTCTCGAGCTCGTCGTGCAAATCCTTAATCCTTCTCAAAGCCGCCTCTAATTCATCTCTCGTTTGTGAAATCTCCTCTTCTAAACTCACTTTAATTGGAATCAAAGCCTCAACGCGCGCTGCTTCGGCGTCCTCAAACGCTTTCTTCTTCACGCGTTTCTCTCTCTCAAGTTCATCTTTAATTGCTTCAACTTTTTCTTTAGACGCGTTTCCTTTTCTCGCTTGTTTCTTTGCTTTTTCAATCGCGCGTTTACACGCACTCGTAAACTCGAGCACGTCCAGATTCTCCTCCTCCCTCCCTTCGTCTTTCTCAAGAACAACTTCTTCTTCTTCTCCTTCTCGTCGTTCGAGCATTTTCAACGCGTTGCTCCTGGCCTCCATTGCCTTCACTCGTTCCTTCAAATTCTTCCGTTTATGTCTCGACTCCAAACTCGCTCTCCTCATCATTCCGAGCGCCTCTCGAAACGTTCTTCGCTTTTTCTCTCGTCCTTCTTGATCAACGTTGGCAGATCTCGCGTGGTGCGTCGTCTCAAGATCTTCACCTATCGAAAACGCCATCGCTTCTAATCGTTCGAACGAACAAACTTGCTCTGTTTCCGAAGAACTCAAATCATCATCATCTGCGTCGTCATCTTCACCGCTGCTACTGCTATTCGTACTATAGCTATCGCTCTCGCACCGATCGTCGTACATTTAAAATTTGACGGTGCGCTGTGATGTTTTGACCAAAAACGGGTTTATTTTAAGAAATTTTATGTAGCCGCCAGTTTTTCTTGAAAGAGCACTTCATACTCGGTCGTTGAAAGAGCACGAGCCGTGAACTCGGTACAGCATAGCACGAGTATTCCCGTTTGAACGCGTTAAAATCGTTGCATAGAAACGTATGCTCTGAGACGAGCAGTTAACGCGTTCGCTGGTTTCGATTTATCGTTTTAAGTAAACGCGTTTACGAGTGAGATCGAGACAAAGAAGAGGGAGAGGAAATAATTCGCCAGACAAATTCTAAATAAAACCAACATTAATTACATTTCACAACACACACGGCCGGCTCTGTAAAAAGGTTTCCTGTTCCGAAACCTATCCATCGAAGACCGAAGCTGCAAGCGCATGCTTTTGCTTGGCATATTTAATACGCGGTCTGCGTCGTGGACTTAAGTGAGAGCTCTGTCTGGAGCGCGTTGGCCACGAGAGACGCGTTTCTGGAAAGATTTAGGTGTAGAAAATGCGAAGAGGAGGCGAAGAAAGAGGTAAAATCGCTGATGCGATTTATGCCGAAGCGCAAGCGCAAGATGATATGATACAATTAGACCCGAGTGAAAACGGTGATGATGATGCGAATAGAATAGCTTTAATGAAATGGTCCTCGGATGTCGTTGCCAGGGTGCCGCATGGAGGTTTCGAAATCTTCGATTTACAGCTCGATTTGTTGATTAAGAACGCTTTGATTGAGAAGAAGAATAATGATACTAATAACGATAATAACAATAATAATAAAAGAGTAGGTAAAGAAGACGAAAAGGAAAGAGAGTTTGTTGATGTGGTTAAGAGTGGAGATTTAGCGCACCTCGGGTTTCCGTTCGATGGCGGGTTCGGCGTAGAAGAGTTGAAGGAGAGCGTCGGTTTAGCGTTTGCGAATCAAAGATCGCCTGTGAAGACTGCGATGACGATTGCGACTGCTGCGACGAGCAAAACGGCAAAAAAGAATAAGCAACAGAATAGTAAAAGGATACCGAACGAGATTACGAGCATCGACGACGCTTGGGCTAAGATTTCTGGAGTGAAACTGACGACGGAGCAACAGGCAAAGGCTGAAAAGTTGTTGCAGAATAGTGGAGCTACTATAGGCGGTGATGTAGCGAATGGTAGTTTAGCGGCGCAGAAGTCAAATTTTTCAGCCGGCGCGAGAGACCTCGCGAATAATCTTGGCGTGAATAATACTCTATCGTCCGTGCCTTTTATTAGGAACATGACTTCGTTCGATGTCGATATTGCGCGTACTTTGAACACGTTTGGAAGCGGTAGCGGTAGCGGGAAATTTGATGGACACATAGCCCCTACATCGGCTGAAGATAACGAAGCGATTACTACGATAGAAAATATGAAGAGAGAACACCAGTTCAATCGCCATCATAGTCATCATCGCGAAGATAGTAATAAAAATAATAATATAAAGAGAGAAGACAACGAAAATCTCGAACAGAAGAAGAAGCGTAAAGTGTCTAAAACAAACGTTCCACGCGTTGCCATCGGCAACGATAAGATTGTTGAACTCACTAAAGGAAATTTGGACGTAATCGTGACATCGGATGGGGGCTTAAAGAACGCAATGCCACCTCGAAAAAAAGGACGACGTCCGAATGAAGGAGTACACGAAGAAACCGAAGAAGAGAAGAAAATTCGAGCGGAAGAACGCATTTACAAAAATAGGCAATCCGCCGCGCGCTCTCGAGCGAGAAAATTAAAAACAATAGCCGAGTTACAAGAAGAAATAGATAAATTGAACGCCAGAAACTTTGCGCTAGAGAAGCTGGCCATTGAATTAGGAGCGACAGAGAAGACGATTACAGACAGAATTGCAAAAGCGGAAGCAACAAGAATAGAGGAAAAGGCTATCGACGCACTCGCAGGTGGGGACTTTACACCGTTGGTGGAACCCGAAAATGGAAAAGAAATAAAAGAGAAACAAAACAACAAATAACAAACAACGATGAAAATTTGTTCGTTAAATTTGTAGCTGATTGGTCCAGTAGAATGGCAAACACGTTTTGGAACATACTATTTACATCAACACCTAGGTGTTGATGTGCAAGTACTTCATAGACATCGTCGCCGTCCTCGTCATCTTAATCATCGTCGTCATCATTGGTCTTCTTGGTAGTTAAACAATAATATATATAAATATCTAATCGAACAGCTTGTTTAGAAAATCTTTCAAGTCGTCCAGTTCTTCAGCGCACGCCGAATGCGCCATCCCGCCGTAAGACTCGAACTGAACGTTGAAACCTAAGCTTTTCAATTTCTCGCTACTCAACGTACCGTAATCAAATCTTAAAACTTGGTCTGCGGTACCATGGGCTTGAAAGACTTTAACACCCTCCTTTTTCTTATCCAGCGATTCTTTCTCATACGAACTCGACATGGGCAAATAAGTGCTTAGACCAACATAACCACCGATCTCATATTTACTTTTCAAAGCGTGCGTGAGAGCAATCGCTCCTCCTTGAGAAAACCCGCCGACGACGATATTCTTTGCCTTAATTCCATTCTTCATTTGCTCTTCGACGATCGAGTCCACGTACATCGCCGCCTTCTCAATCATCCCTTTATCATCGATTAACCTATCGCGCTCTAACGCGTTCATATCGAACCACCCCGGCATCTCCATGCCGTTATTCAAAGTAATCCGAATCCTAGGCGCGTTCGGGAATATCCATCTGCAGTCCTTAATCTCTCCAAGCGCCGAGGATTGCGGAATATCTGACCACCCTGAATGTGGGTATCGCATAATAAAATATAAAGCACGTGTGCGCGTGAACTCTCTCTCTCTTATATTAGGTGTTCTAAAACATTGACGAAAATCGACCATAAACGAGGACTGTAAAACGAATAAAACGAACCTTTGCCAGTATCCCCTAGACCGTGTAAGAACACGACGACCTTATCGCAGCTTTCGCCGGTTTCGACCACGTACGGTTTCGGTCGTTCATATTCACTAAAGTTCATCCCGCGTGCCCAAGTGCTCTCTGACGCACTCGATACGGATTCACTGCTGGAACAGGCACAGACGACTGCGGCAGTAAACGCTCTCACGAACGATGCTCGATTGTTTCCTATCGCGAATATCGTAGTCTTGTTCTGCACTTGCTTGATTTGATTGCGAGCGATTGTGACCGAATGCGCCGTGCGCATAACTCGTTTCTATGAAGCGCTTTAGTCCTTTCATCCATTCAAAATCACCTAAAATTCGTATCTATTCTCCAAAACGTAAAACGTAAATACAATACGCTCTCCATTAGTTTCGTCGCATCGGCAGAGATAAGAAAGAAAGAAAGAGAGAGAGAGTAGTCTCTGTTTTGAAATCGTGCGCGTGAATCGTTCGCTGGAATGTCATCGGAAGAATCTATCGGCATGACAGAACGTTTCATAGTTCGAACCAATCACGAAGTAGATGTGAATATTTTATCCGATGATGCTCGAGCCACTCAGACGCAGATGAAAGCTGAAGACTCGAAGAAGGAGAGAAGAACGCGATATAAGGCAGTGGCGTTAATGACCGCGACATCCGCGTTTCTGTACGCGGATCAGAACTTACTGGCACCGAACCTATCGCAGGCCGCGTTAGAGTTCGGATTCGATGAACAGGAGAAGGACGTGAAATTGGGCGGGTGGTTACAGCTCGCGTTCTTCGTCGTCGGGAGCCCGGCGAGTTTGATCATTGGATGGATGTGTGATAGGACCGATAGGAGGGTTCGATTGTTTTTTTTGACCGCGTTGATTGGGGAAGGGCCGTGTTTGGCTACGTATTGGGTGAAGACGTATTGGCAGTTGTTCGCGTTACGGTGAGTTAGTTATAGCGTACGGTCTCTCACTCTCTCTCTCTCTCATTCTTTCCTTCTTTCTTCTACTTCTTTGAACGTGTTTTGTTATACTAAATGTATCTCTATCCATCTCTTTACTTTTGTTTTAAACTTACGCAGGGCAATGACTGGCATAGCCGTCGGTGGATGCTTGCCTTTGTTGTTTTCGTTATGCGGCGATTTGTTCAGTCATAAGACGAGGGCGAAAGTCGCGAGCTTTTTAACGATCGCTACTGGAGCTGGAATAGCGTTTGGGCAAATAATGTCCGGTGCGATTGGACCAAAGTATGGATGGAAGCTGCCTTTTGTTGTTTCTGCTGCACCTGCTGTTTTTTTTGCGTTTCTGACGTGGGTTATAGTAGAAGAGCCAGTGCGAGGTGGGATGGATATGAACGTGGTCGCGGCGAACAAAAAAGTGCCCATCATCGGCACCGTCGTCGTTTTAGAGGAAGAAGAGGAAGAGGAAGAAGAATTAGGA
>Ga0115004_10003402_pt1 | contig 12985 bp, 11 predicted proteins | sample ArcticOcean_MG_C_10_FD_88737 | JGI IMG/M metagenome (GOLD analysis project Ga0115004, IMG submission 88737) | Marine microbial communities from western Arctic Ocean - ArcticOcean_MG_CB11_90 | ecosystem: Environmental > Aquatic > Marine > Oceanic | place: Arctic Ocean: Canada Basin | collected...
AATTTTTTAGATTTTCATTAAACTGCCCTACAATTAATGACAAAATATTATTATCTAATATTTGAATATTTATGGTTTCTTTGTCGATTTTCTTAATTATAAGCTTTTGTTCTAGTTTGCTAATTTCAGACATTAATTAAGCTGCACAATTACTTTTTTCATTAAATAAGATGGTTCCAAATAAACTATTATGATTAAAATCATTAACTTTAACTTTTAATATTTGTCCATTTAAATCCTGATTACTCTCTACTATAACTGAATTTAAAAATTTATCTCTGCCAAAATATTTTTTTTGTTTTTTTAATTTATTTTCAAAAAGTACTTCTATCGATTTACCCAAGAATTTTTTTTTATATTTAGAATTATTTTTTACTAGCAGATCTTGAAGTTCGATTAGTCTGTTTTTGGCTACTTCTGAAGGAACGTCATCTAGCTTTGAAGCTGGTGTTCCGGGTCTTGAGCTGTAAATAAAGGAATATGAATTAATAAATTCCACTCTTTTAATTAATTCTAATGTTTTATTAAAATCATCATCAGTTTCACCTGGATAACCTATAATAAAATCCGAGGAGAATCTAATCTCTGGCTTAACTTTTTTAAGTTTTTCTATAATTTTATAATAGTCAGAAATATCGTGTTTTCGATTCATGGCTTCGAGTATTTTAGAAGAGCCACTTTGAACAGGTAGATGGAGTACAGGCATTAATTTTTCACAATATTGATGTGCTTCTATTAAATCATGTGTGACATCTTTTGGGTGAGACGTGGTATATCTAATTCTTTTTATTTCTTTAAGGTCGTTCAGTTTAAATATTAAATCAGACAAACAAAAAGTATTTAATTTTTCTTTATACTCATAAGCATTCACATTCTGCCCTATAAGGGTTATTTCCTTTGAGCCGTTGCATGCTAATTGCTTTGCTTCATTTATTACTTCATTAAATGATCTGGAATATTCCGGACCCCTTGTGTATGGAACTACACAAAAATGGCAGAATTTATCACAACCTTCTTGGATTGTTAAAAAAGATGAAATTTTTGAATTAGAATTTTTAATTGTATTTAAAGTGTCAAATTTTTCTATAACGTCAAATTCAGTGCTATTAATTTTTATTTTTGTTTTTTCAATTTTTTTTATTATGTCGGGTATCTGGTGATAAGACTGAGGTCCTACCACTCCATCAATATACTTTTCACGATTAAACATTTCTTGATTTTCAGCTTGAGCCACACATCCAGTAACTAAAAGCATTGGTTTTTTTTTATTTCTAAACTCTTTTTTTAGTCTCCCGATGTCATGATAAACTTTATCAGTTGCTTTTTCTCTTATGTGACAAGTATTTAAGACATAACAATCTGCATCAGAAGGTTTATCTGTCACAGTATACCCAATAGGCTTAACCAAATCTAAAATACGATTACTATCGTATTCGTTCATTTGGCAACCAAAAGTTTTAATAAATATTTTTTTAGACAAATTATTTTTTTATTTTAGAACCATATAATTCTAGTTTGTGATCAACTAGCTTGTAACCTAATTTTTTAGCAACTTTATTTTGTAAAATTTCTATATCTTTGTCTACAAACTCTATGATTTCTCCACTATTAATATCGATCAAGTGATCGTGGTGTTCGTCCGGAGCTTGTTCGTATCTGGCTTTTCCACCTTTGAAATCGTGTTTCTCAACTATTCCTGACTCTTCGAATAATTTTACAGTCCTGTAAACAGTGGCAATACTTATTTTTTTTTCTATTTTATTAACTCTTTTGTGTAACTCATCCACGTCTGGATGGTCATTCGCATTAGACATAACTTCGGCAATTATTCTTCTTTGGTCAGTTAATCTAACTCCCTTTATTTTACATTTTTCTTCAATGCTATTCATATTAATAATTGTAACTTAACTTAAATATAGTGGTTTAATCAATTTATTTTCTAATAAATTATTTTCTATTAATATTTCAACATTCTTGAGGTCAAATTCAGCAATGCCAACTCTTTTTTGGTCTATATTTTTAATAATATCATCATTTTCTAATTCTTTTGAAATAACTACAAACGAATTGCTCGCCTCCAAATAACTAGGGTCTAATATTTTAGGCCATGTGAATTTATTATTTTTTCCAATATTTCCCTCCGAATAATAATACAGGCTATTTGTTTTTATTATTGAAATAAGTGTTTCTACTTTTTTTAAGTATGGAGCGGCATTTAATATAAAATTATTGTAACTATAAATATTTAATTTTTTTACTAACTGAATACCTTTCGTAACAGCCAATGCAATTCTGATTCCTGAAAAACTACCCGGTCCAGAATTAACTAAAATTGAAAATTTTTGGTCTATTTTAACGCTGTTTTCTTTTGTAAAATCTAGAATGATTAATGATAAGGCTTCATACTTAATAATATTAGTTTGTAATTTTTTAAAAAAAAACTTATTATTTATTTTTAATGAAAGAGTATCATCTTTACCCGTGCAATTAATTATTAAACAATCTTTAATCATTTTTCTAATATTTTTTGCTACTTCTAGCCAATTATTATCTACGACAGATAATATAGAGGATAATGGCATTATTGTCCTTATGTATCATCGTTTTGAAGAAAATAAATACCCATCTACAAATATCAAAATAGTTGATTTTATTAAACACTTGAATTTAATTAAAAAAAAACAATTTAAATTTGTGAACCCAAATGATTTTGAAAATAATCTTTTAAACAAAAAAAAGGAAAAAAAAATTTTAATAACTATAGATGATGGGTTTAAATCATTTTATGACCAGGCTTGGCCCATATTAAAAAAAGAAAAAATTCCTTTTATATTATTTATAAATACACGAGAAGTTGGAACTAGAGGCTACATGAATTGGGATCAAATTAAAGAAGTTTCTAAAGAAAAGTTTGCTCACATAGGCAATCATAGTCACTCTCATGAGTATTTAGTCGATATGAAAGATCAAGAAATAATAAATGATATAAATATAGCTTCATCTAATTTTAAAAATAATTTAGGTTATAATTCACCTTTTTTTTCATATCCATTTGGTGAATATAGTAATAATTTTAAAATTATAATTAAAGACTTGGGTTTTAAATATTCATTTGGTCAACATTCAGGAGTAGTAGATGAAACTAAAGATTTTTATGAATTACCTAGATTTCCAATTAATGAAACTTACGGAGAGTTAAATAGATTTGAAACAATACTTAAAACTATTCCGTTCAAGTTTAAATCAATAATACCTGAAGAAAAATATATTCAAAACTCAAATAATCCACCAGAAATTATAGTTGAATTCTTTGAAGACTCCAAAAATATTGAATTGTTAAATTGTTATTCAAATGAGCTAAACTCATGGAAGAAATCTGAAATTAAATTTTTAGAAAGTTATAAAATAAAGATTAAACTAATTGGTAAATTTACCACCGAAAGAGGAAGGGTAAATTGTTCTCTTAGAGAGACTGATGGATCTTGGAGATGGTTAGGTATGCAGTTTGTAGTAGCTGATATTAAAAACTAGAGCTTCAATTCCTTTTTATTCTTTTTATCGTCAATCTCTACTGTGTCAAATTCTTCTAAATCATTTTGTTCAACAATTTGTCGTAATACTTTTGTATATTCTTTTCCGGTTTGAGCATAATTGTCAAGTTCATCGATAAGTTCTTCGCCTATTAAAGGTTTATTTTGTTTGCGTAATTCAAGTCTCTTTTTTCGAAAGTCTTTATAACCATTGTGAGTATTTAAATTTGTAATGTATGCTTTTACTGACGCACGCAATAAAGGAAATTTAAGTATTTTGTGATTTTGATCACCCGATTTTTCAAGAGGCACAATACCATCTCCTTTCCATGTCCATTGGCCGAATATAGCATTTCCCTCTAAAGCAAACCTAGAAGTTCCCCAACCACTTTCTTTTGCTGCTTGAGCAAGGGCGATAGATATTGGAATAACATCCATTTTCTCTATTAATTCTTTAATGTTTTGATTTGATACTTTGTAATCTCTATATTTTTTATTTATCCATTTTTTATTTTCTAGTTTATCATTTTGCTTCAATATTTTTAGTAAAAATTTTTTGTCTTTTTCAATTTTTTCATTTTCAGCAACAATTAAGGGCAAAAGAATTTTTAAAAAGGTTTCTTTCTTTTTTTTAGTACTTCTGATTGTATCTAAATCTTTTGGCAGTCTTGTAAAATAGATTGGTTTTACAAGTTTAGAATCTCTAACAGAGTCTAAATCATACTCTAAATCTTCAAATAAATTTAATACAGTTAAGGTATTTAAAATGTAGTCATTTTCAGGGTCATAGGGAGATTTTGATTTTTTAACTACTTTTTTAGATTTTTGCTTCTTTGTCTCTTTTGGAAGGCTTGTTTTTTCTTTAGTATTTTTATCAGATTTTATTTCTAAAGATATTTTTACAGAATCTAGATTAGAAATATATCCTTTGATGTAGAAACCGCTAAAAACAAAAATCAATAAAAATGATACATATGCACCTCTTAAAACAAGTTTGTTAATGATTTTTTCATTAACTTTAAAATTATAAAAATTGTTTAAATTATCAACGACAATTTTAAAAAGTGTTGTAAAAAAGTTAGAAATGCTCGAAATTACAAAGGAAACATAGTTATTAATTATATTATTTAATTTTACTACTTTGTTTGCAATAAAATTTTTTACATTAATGTTTATAATTAATTTTTTTTTTAGATAATAATATAAAAAATTTTTACTACTATTTACATTAAATTTAATTTCCAGCTTTTCTTTTAATGAATTATAGAAAGGTTTAAATAATTCATTAATAATTTTATGAGAAAAATATCCTCTTCTTGACGGTATGGGAACTTTATTTCTTAAAAGCTCTAACTCTATCTCATAAGTTGTAAGTTTCTGATTTGTGTCTAAAACTTTATCAATTTTATAGATTCTTGCTAATGCAATTATTTTTTGTCTATAGCTAACTACTTTTTTCATTTTAAATTGCCTCTACTGATTTTACTTCTTCAACATAGTGACACAAAAGATTTTGAACACCCTGTTTTAAAGTCATAAGTGAACTTGGACATCCTGAGCAACTACCTTGAAGCTCTACATGAACAACACCATTTTTAAAAGATTTAAATTTTATATCCCCACCATCTTTAGCTACCGCTGGTCTAACCTTAGTGTCTAGAACTTTTAGTATTCTCTCTTCAATATCATTACCGCTCAAATCTTTGTCTTTTTTATTGATTTTTTTAGCAAGAATGGGCTTATCATTTGTTTGAAAATAATCGTTTATATGTGAAATAATGGTTGGTTTTAAATTGTCCCATGAAACCTCTTTGGTCTTTTTTACTGATAAAAAATTATCTGCGAGGAGAATTAACTCTACTCCTTTTAAATTAAGAAGATTTTTTACAAATTCGTTTTTAATTTTGTTTAAATCTTTTTTTTGAAACTCTTCCGTTCCAGATTCAGAAATAGTTTTTTCTGATAAGAACTTTAGAGAATCGGGATTTGGTGTTTTTTCAGTTGTAATCATATTTTGTTTGTATCATTTTTACTTAAATAAATCCTATGACATTTTTAATCTCTTTCAGGTTGCGTTCAGCTATAACTCTTGCTTTTTCGGTACCTTCTTTTAGAACTTTTTCCAAAAAACTTTTATCTTCTAATAATTTCTTTATTTCTTTGCCAACTGGACCAATTACCTCAATTAATACTTCTGATAGTTTATTTTTTAAGTACGAGTATTCTTTACCTTTAATTTCATTAAGAGCTTGATCTAATGACTTCCCAGATAAACTTGAGTAAATAGTAATCAAATTCAAAGATTCGGGTTTCTCTGCTAAAGCTTTCAAATTATCTGGTATTAAAGACGAATCTGATTTCGCTTTTTTAATCTTTTTTATAATTTCATCAGCTGAATCTTTTAAATCAATTCTTGAGTAACTTGACTCATCTGATTTACTCATTTTTTTTGTTCCGTCTCTTAAGCTCATAATTCTTGAAATATTCTCCTGGATTAAAGGTTCTGGAATAGGAAATATATCTTTTTTAAAGTCACTATTAAATTTTTGAGCGATATCTCTGCACAATTCCAAGTGTTGTTTTTGATCGGCACCAACAGGAACATGCGTTGATTTGTATAATAATATATCTGCCGCCATTAAATTTGGATAGATGTAAAGACCCACACTTGCTTTCTCTTTGTCTTTCCCTACTTTATCTTTAAATTGGGTCATTCTATTAAGCCATCCAACTTTAGAAACACAATTTAAAATCCACCCAAGTTCCGCATGACCGCTTACAGAAGATTGATTAAAAATAATACTTTTATTGTAGTCAAGCCCGGAAGCTATAAAACCTGCTACAGTTTCTAGAATGTTATTTTTTAATTCTTTCGGGTCTTGAAAAAATGTAATTGCGTGTAAATCTACAACGCAGTAAATACATTCGGTATGGCTTTGAAGTTCTACAAAATTTTTTAAAGCTCCAAGATAATTTCCGAGATGCAAACTACCAGTAGGCTGTACACCAGAAAAAACTAATTTTTTTTTATTCATTTTTTAATTTGTTGCAAAATTTTTTATTTTAAATAGCCCTAATAAACGTGCTAATATTAAATATATACCAGCAGCTAAAACTACGATCATTATAAGATAAAATGATTTGTAATAATTGCTATAAATTAGCTTGTTCTCAAATAAATTTACAAAATAGTAAAGTGATAAAGTCATAATTATTAGAGAAATGACTATTTTTGCTAGATTAGCAAAGAAAGTTGATTCGAAACTAAAATATTTAAATTTAATTAAAAAAATAGAATAAATCAAAACTCCAATCCAGGTAGATATAGAAGTAGCAATTGGAATAATAACGAAGCCTTCTTGTTTAAAATAAAATACAGATATTAAAATATTCAAAAAAACGATGAATGATGAAATATAAAATGGTAATTTTGTATTGTCTCTCGCAAATAAAAAATTTGATAACACTTTAATTAAAGCAAATGCAGGGACTCCGTAGCCAAAATACTTTAGAGCTTTGGCGGTTAAGATAACACTTTCTTCACTAAATGAACCATAGCCAAAAAGAGCGCTGACTATTTCCTCTGATGCAATAACTAGTCCCAAACATGCGGGCAGCGAAAGAAGCAAACACAGTTCTAATGATTTGTTTTGAATGTTCATGGCATTTTTAAAATTTCCAATTTTTATATTTTTTGATAATTCTGGAAGTGCAACAGTTCCAATAGCAATTCCTGCAATTGCTAAGTTTATTTGATAAATTCTGTCTGCATAATACAAATAAGAAACGGCTCCAGACTCAAAAGAAGCAATAATAGTTCCTACTAAAATATTAATTTGTGTAACTCCCGAAGAAAAAATACTTGGCAACAATTTTCTAAAAAAAAAATTTACTTTTGAACTAATTTTAATTTTAAAATTTATAGAAGGTTTATAATAGTGTTTTGTAGAAAAGATCAAAAATATTAGTTGAAGTAAACCAGCTAAAGAAACAGCGTAGGAAAGATTTACTTCAAAATTTAAATTTAAAAAATTAGAAATTACTAAACTCAAAATTAAAAAAATATTTAATATAATTGGTGCGGCAGCGGCGGCAGCGAATTTATTATTCGTATTTAATATTCCTGAAAAGAAAGAAGACAAGCTTACAAAAAAAAGAAAGGGAAATGTTATTCTAGTAAGGGTTACTGCTAAATCAAATTTTGTTTCTTCTTCGATAAATCCTGGCGCTATAAGGTAAACAATAGTAGGTGTAAAAATTTCTACTAAAAAAACTATTCCTAGTAAAACTATTACTAATAAATTTAGAACATCGTCTGCAAATTTCTTTCCTTCATTTTCATTATTTAATTTTGCTTCAGCGTAACTTGGAATAAAAGCTGCGTTAAAGACACCTTCAGAAAAAAGCCTTCGAAAAGTATTTGGAAGTCGAAAAGCTACAAAAAAGGCATCTGCATAGATTGATGCCCCTAAAAAAACTGCTATTAGAATATCTCTTAAGTAGCCTAAAAGTCGGCTTACTAAAGTATAAAAACTGAAGACTGAGACCGAAGATAATAAGTTCATATATTTTTATTAAAAAAAATTAAATTAATGATGATTTTGTCTATTTTATATTACATACTCAATTTTAATGACAAAAAAATCTAAAATTGACCATTACACAGACAAAGAAGCATTAGACTTTCATACACAGGGAAAGTCTGGCAAAATTGAGATAAATTCTTCGAAACCCTTAACGACTAAAAGAGACTTATCCTTAGCTTATTCACCTGGTGTAGCTGTTCCGGTTAAAGAAATCGCAAAAGACCCAGAAGCTGCATATGACTATACTAGTAAAGGTAATTTAGTAGCTGTGATCAGTAATGGCTCTGCAATTTTAGGGCTTGGTAATCTGGGTTCACTAGCATCAAAACCTGTGATGGAAGGTAAGTCAGTTTTATTCAAAAGATTTGCAGACATAGATTCGATTGACATTGAGATTGATAGCTCTGATGCTAATGAAATTATTAATACCATAAAAAATATAGGCAATACTTTTGGCGGCATTAATTTAGAAGATATTGCTGCACCAGATTGTTTTATCATTGAACAAAGGCTTAAAGAATTATTGGATATACCTGTTTTCCATGATGATCAGCATGGCACTGCAATCATTACGACTGCAGCACTAATAAATGCATTGGATATAAGTAAAAAAAAAATTGATGAAGTTAAGGTTGTTGTTAATGGAGCAGGTGCATCAGCTATTGCTTGCACAAATTTATTTAAACTTTCAGGTGTAAAAAATGAAAATGTAATAATGTGTGATAAATCTGGTGTTATATATAAAGGTCGAGAAAATGTTGATCAATTTAAATCAGCTCATGCTGCAGAAACTAAACTAAGAGTACTCGCAGAAGCCATGGAAGGAGCTGATGTATTTCTAGGATTGTCTGCTAAGGACGTAGTAAGTAAAGATATGATTAAATCAATGGGAAAAAATCCTATTATTTTTGTATGTGCAAATCCTGATCCTGAAATAAAACCTGAATTAATAGATGAAGTCAGAACTGACGCTATTATTGCAACAGGTAGATCTGATTATCCAAACCAAGTAAATAACCTTATCGGTTTTCCTTATATTTTTAGAGGTGCTCTCGATGTTAGAGCAAAAGAAATAAATGAAGAAATGAAGGTTGCAGCAGCAAAAGCTATTGCTCAATTGGCCAGGGAAGAAGTACCTGATGAGGTTGTTGCGGTATATGGAGGAGAAAGACCAAGGTACGGTAAAGAATATATAATACCGTCAACATTTGACCCAAGATTAATTAGTGTGATACCTGCCGCTGTAGCGGAAGCGGCTATGAAATCTGGAGCGGCTAGAAAAAAAATTAATGATTTAGAAAAATACAAAGAAGATTTGTCTCGTAGATTAGATCCTTCAATGAATATTATGCAGAATATAAATGTTCAAATTAAAAAATCTCAAAAAAAAGTAGTCTTTGCAGAAGGAGAGGATCCTAATATTTTAAAAGCTGCTGTTGCTTTTAAAAATAGTAAATTAGGTATACCTATTTTAATTGGAAAAGAAGAAAGGGTGAAAGAACAACTAAAAAATATAGGCTTGGATGAAAATTATAATATTGAGATTATAAGTTCAAAAGATACTGAAAAAAGAGAAAAATATACAAAATATTTATACAAAAAACTTCAAAGAAGTGGGATGTTAGAGAGAGAGTGCGATCATTTAGTAAGAAATGACAGGGTAACATGGGGATCTTGTATGGTTGCTTGTGGTGATGCTGACGCTATGATTACAGGTGGAACAAGACACCATGCAGCGACTATAGAGAAATTAAACAAGGTTGTTGACTCAAGGCCTGGAGAAATAATATTTGGACTAACAATGTTAGTCTCAAAAGGTAGGACGGTTTTTATTTCTGATACAAATGTTCATGATAATCCAACAGCAGAGCAACTTGTTGAGATAGCAATTTCAAGCACTAGAGTGGCAAGATTATTTGGTTTTGACCCTAAAGTTGCTTTTCTCTCGCACTCAACTTTTGGCAAACCCGCAACAGTGAGAACAAAACATGTAAGAGAAGCTATTCAATTAATGAAAACTAAAAAAGTAGATTTTGATTATGATGGAGAAATGCAGCCAGATGTTGCTTTAAATCCTGAATATAAAGAAACATATCCATTTTCAAAAATTGTTGGTAATGCAAATATTCTAATTATGCCAGCTCTTCACAGTGCATCTATATCTGTAAAAATAATGAAAACATTTGGGGGTGCTAAATTAATTGGACCACTACTAATTGGTTTGGGCCTACCAATTGAAGTTGCTCCTCTAAGGTCGTCACCTTCTGAAATTTTAAATCTTGCTTCTATTGCTGCTTATTCTTCAGAGGTAATTGACTATAAAAATTAAATTTTATTTCTACTAAGTTCAGAAACTAAATAAATAGTTGGTATGACTTTTTCTACATCGTAGATTTTATTAGCTTCAATTATAACTTCTTTTTTTTCTTTGTTATTCATAGCAATACCAAAAATATAAATATTTTTATTAATAGTTTCCAAAGTATAATTTCCTGACTTAATTAATTTATTAAAAATTAATGCGGTTCTTAGCGTTGATGTTATTAAAATATCTTTAGCGGTGCTTCTGAAATTAGACTGACCTTTAATTGTTATCGCATTTTTAACCGATCTAACTCCTTTTGTTTCCCAAGCTAATTTTGTTATTTTAATTTTTTCTTCAGGTTCGTTAACTTTTCCCGTTAAAAAAATTCTTCCATCTAATACCTCTACTTGTATAGAAAGAAAATATTTTTTTTCATTTAACGTGAGTCTAGCTACTAAATTTTTCTGCATTAAAGTATCGTCAATCTGCATACCTACAGTTCTTGGGTCAAAACCAATGCTTACACCTTTACCGAAAGATCCAAATTTATTTCCAACACAACTCGTCAAAATTAAACCTATGAAGAAAAAGCTAATTATTTTTTTTATCATTTTTTATTTTCAAACAAATATCATAAACTTCTTTTTTCGATATTTTTTCTTTTTTTGATATTAATTCTACCACATCTCTCAAACTATATTTATCAAGATATTTATTCGCTTGATTAATGATTTCTACATTTGACGCCAATTTATTATTTGTATAAATTTTTGATATTACAACAGTTAATTCGCCTTTTAATGCTGTTTTGAAAAGTTTTATTGTATTTATTTTTTCTCTATAAAAGGTTTCATGTATTTTGCTGATTTCTCGAGCAATAAGAATATCTCTACCAGAAAAATATTCTTTAAAAAAATTTAGATAAAAATTAATTTTAATACCTGGAACAAAAAATACTAATGAAAAGTTTAAATCTTTTAATTTTTTTATTGTTTTAACAAGATCATTTTCAGTTTTAGGTAAAAAACCATAAAAAAGAAACTTATCATCAAATCCAGAAACAGATACAGCTGCAGTTATAGCCGAAGGACCGGGCATAGGGTAAATTTGAATTTTTTTTTCTACGCATGTTTTAACCAATAAAAGGCCTGGATCTGACAATGTTGGTGTTCCTGCATCTGAAATTAAAGACAAAATTTTGCCCTCATTTAAATATTCAATAATTTTTAGTAGTTCTTTTTGTTCGTTAAATTTATGATAAGAAATTAATTTTTTTTTTATTTTATAGTGATTTAATAGCTTTAAAGATCTTCTTGTATCTTCACATAAAATAATGTCTGATTTTTTTAATACTTCTAAAGATCTTAATGTTATATCATCTAAATTTCCTATGGGCGTTGATACAATATACAATCCAGAATTAAATATACTCATAAAAAATGATTAAAATAATTATTACATTTATATCTTATATGTTTCTATTGTTTAATACGACTTTAGTAGCAGATGAAAATGATAAAAAACTTAGGGTAGGTTTGCTTGCACCGTTTTCTGGTAAATATGAAAATCTTGGTAAATCTTTGTTGTTATCAACGCGGCTTGCACTTGATGAAATAGATAATGATAATATTGTCATTATTCCTAGAGACAGTGGTTCTGACGATAAAGTAAAATTGAATGTAGCCATTCAAGAAATAATTGATAGTGGGGCAAAAATAATTATCGGTCCCATGACATCATCATCTTTTAATGAAATTAAAAAATACAAAAATACAATTTTTATTTCCTTGTCTAATAAAGAACCTAGAATTTCAAATAATCTAATCAATATAGGTATAAGTTTAGAATCGCAGCTAGAAGCGATACAAAAGTTATTACTTAAAGAAAAGAAAAAGAGAACAGTAGTTTTGTATCCTAAAAATGAGTACGAAAAATTTATAGATGAAAAAATTAAATCGATTAAATTAAAAAATTTTAAAGTATTTAAGTACAATCCAGATCCAAGGGTTCTTACCGGAGAAATAGAAAAATTAACCAACTATAGCCAACGAAAGAGGAACTTAGAAAAACGAAAAAATGTTTTAAAAAAAAAGGATGATGATCAATCACAAAGAGAACTAAAAATTTTAGACAGGCTTTTTACTTTAGGCTCAGTTAATTTTGACTCGGTTATTATCATTGATTTTGGAAGTAGTCTTAAAAGTGTTTTATCTTCACTCGCTTATACAGATGTTGATGATTCATCTGTGCTTATTTCAACTGTTAATCAATGGTTTGACGAAAGTATATTTAGAGAAAATTTAGTTACAAATTTATACTTTCCATCTGTCGATATGAAACAATTTCAAAAATATAATGAAAATTATTTCAATTCTTTTGGAATTAAGCCAGATGAAATTACTATTTTGGCTTATGATGCTTTAGGTTTAATTCATTATGTGTGGAAAAAAAACAAAGGCATTAATACGATTAATGATTTTTTTATTAAAGAAAAAATAAAAGGAAAAATTGGAACTTTCGAATTTAAAGACAAAAAAGTCTCTCAACAATTAAAAATATATAAA